>ENA-ORUW01001381-ORUW01001381.1-human-gut-metagenome-genome-assembly--contig:-NODE-1381-length-17444-cov-8.071194_pt1 | contig 17444 bp, 10 predicted proteins | sample MGYA00242088_ERZ509227 | MGnify/ENA primary metagenome ERZ509227 (study PRJEB26280, sample SAMEA2338816) | human gut metagenome | biome: human gut; feature: human-associated habitat; material: faeces... | reverse complement strand
GCGCATGATTCATAATCATGAGGTCCCCGGTTCAATCCCGGGTCCCGCTACAAAGAAGATTTAGACTGTTAGGAGGCTTCCACTCTTGGCGGTCTTTTTTGTTTTTAATACTCATTTTTTACTATGGTTTGTTTTCAAATTATAGTAAAAAGGAAAATATGAATACAAACAGTTGATATATGGATAGTCCTCTTGCATTTTAAGCCACTAACTTTGTGTGCAAATATCAAGTGACTATTATGAAAAGACAACTGTTCACATTTTCCTTTCTGTGTCTGCTTGCACTAGGTACAAGAGCACAAAATACCCTAACCTTGGAGGACTGCCTCAAAATAGGTATCGAAAACAACTTGTCCTTGCAAAGCAAACGGAAGGAAATACAAAAAGGGAAATACAGCATCTCTGAGAATCGAGCCAAACTGCTGCCCCAAATCAATGGTTTTGCCAACTATAACGACAATATCGATCCACCCGTCTCCGTTACCGACGGTTCAGCGTATGGCAATCCCTACAATGTAACCCAAACCTTGCAATACAACGCCAACTTTGGATTACAGTTGCAGATACCACTTTATAACCAGACACTCTACACCACTCTATCCATAGCCAAAACCATGGATGAGATGAATCGCCTTTCTTATGGAAAGGCAAGAGAAGACCTCATCCTCCAAATTAGTCAAATGTACTATTTAGGACAGGTTACAGCTGAACAGATTATTTTGATAAAAGCCAACATCACTCGCCTGGAAGAGTTGAGAGATATCACTCAAGCCTTCTATGACAACGGCATGGCTATGGAAGTAGATGTGAAACGCGTCAACATCAACTTGGAGAACCTCAAGGTGCAGCACGACAACGCACAAGCCATGATGGAACAGCAACTGAATCTACTTAAATACATTATCGACTATCCGGCGGAAGAAAGAATAGCACTGGTACCAGTGAATACAGAAACGATTACGCCCGCAGCACTCACCGGGCTATCCGAAACACTATATGAACTCCAGCTATTGCAATCACAAAAACAACTTGCTGAACAACAGAAAACAATAATCAGCAACGGTTACATCCCCTCCTTGAACCTGACGGGAAGCTGGATGTTCTCCGCCTATACAGACAAAGCTTACCATTGGTTCCATTCCGGCCCTTCCAACCATTGGTATCGCTCCTATGGAGTGGGACTCTCCTTGCGTATTCCCATTTTCGACGGACTGGACAAACGCTACAAGATGCGTAAGGCAACCATCGACATAGAGAACATCAAGCTCGCCCAAGAGAATACCAGAAAGAATCTTCAGACACAATATCTGAATGCTACCAATGACCTGATGAACAGTCAGCGTAACTTTAAGAAGCAGAAAGACAATTATCTACTTGCTGAAGATGTATATACCGTTACTATGGACCGTTATCGGGAAGGAATCGCTTCAATGACCGAAGTATTGCAGGACGAAATGCGGATGAGCGAAGCCCAAAACAACTATATCAGTGCCCACTACAATTACCGGATAACCAATCTGACTTTGCTGAAGCTGACGGGACAGCTGGAGACGTTGAGCCCCTCAATTCCTTAAAGAGGAAGATGAATAGAGTCCGTATTCAAGGACGGATATATATATAATAATGAGTAAACAATATAATATAGAAGATATGGAAACAAAAGAGAACAATAACACCGCAAGTACCCATCAAGAGAAAGCACGGAAATTGAAGAAGCTTCGCCGTTGGCAAATCGTTGTCAGCCTATTAGGAATAGCTATCCTTATCTGGGGAATAATTCAAGTGACCTGCCTCTTTTTGAACTACAAACGGACGGAAACCAGTAATGATGCACAGATTGAACAATACATATCTCCCGTCAATCTGCTCGGTAAAATAAATCTTCTTGATATAGCCTGACGCGCGCAGGTTGATGGGAGATATGTACTGCTCTATCTGTGCGTCATTGCTGGTTTCTGTGCGATTGTAGCTGAGGAAGAGACAAGCAACCTCTATTATTCCCCAAACGACAATTGCCACTCCCAACAAGCTGACTACGATTTGCCAGCGGCGTAGTTTACGAAGTTTCTTAGCCTTTTCCTGATGTGTGTTCGATGTGTTATTTTTTTCTATTGCTTCCATATGATGATTTGATTAACTTGTTATTTAATTAATGAATCAATTTGCCCTGTCAGTTTCAGTAGCAACAGAGTTGTTACCCGGTAACTGTAATGGGCACTGATGTAGTTGTTTTGTGCTTCGCTCATCTGCATTTCGTCTTGCAGAACTTCGGTCATAGAGGCAATCCCTTCGCGGTAACGCTCCATCGTAACTGTGTATACATCTTCTGCAAGCAGATAATTGTCTTTCTGCTTCTTGAAATTACGCTGGTTATTCATCAGATCGTTAGTAGCATTTAAATACTGGGTTTGCAGATTTTTGCGGGTATTTTCTTGTGCTAGTTTTATGTTTTCAATGTCTATTGCGGCTTTCCGGTTTTTGTAGCGTTTATCCAGTCCGTCGAAAATAGGAATACGCAGTGATACCCCCAGTCCGTAAGAACGGAACCAATGATTGGACGGTCCGGAGTGGAACCAATGATAGGCTTTGTCTGTATAAGCGGAGAACATCCAATTGGCAGTTAGGTTTAATGAAGGAATGTAGCCGTAACCAATCATCTTTTTTTGCTTTTCAGCCATTAACTTTTGCGATTGCAGCAATTGGAGCTCATACAGATTCTCGGATAGTCCGGTCAGTGTAACAGGAGTTATGTTTTCGGAGTTCACCGGAACTAAAGCTATCTGTGCGTCGGCAGGATAGTCCATAATATATTTCAGTAGGTTCAGTTGTTGTTCCTGCATTGCCTGAGCATTGTCATATTGTACTTTCAGATTTTCCAGATTGATATTAACACGTTTCACATCTACTTCCATAGCCATTCCATTATCGTGAAAAGCCATGGTGATGTTTTTCAGTTCTTCCAGCCGGGTTATGTTGGCTTTTATCAATGTGATTTGCTCAGTAGTGGTTTGTCCCAGATAATATATCTTACATATTTCCAGAATAAGATCTTCTCTCGCTTTTTCATAAGAAAGACGGTTCATCTCATCCATTACTTTGGCAATGGATACGGTGGTATAAAGCGTTTGGTTGTAAAGAGGCATTTGAAATTGCAAACCTGCGTTGGCGTTGTGTTGCAGGGTATAAGTTATGTTATACGGATTTCCATAGGCCGAACCGTCGGTGACAGATACGGGTGGATCTATATTGTCATTATAGTTGGCAAACCCATTGATTTGAGGTAACAGCTTTGCCCGATTCTCAGAAATTCCATATTTGCTTTTTTGCATATCCTTACGCTTGCTTTCCAATGACAGATTATTCTCGATGCCTATCTCGAGACAATCTTTCAGTGTCAGAGTCTTTTGGGCATATACTTGGGCAGCCGACAAACAGAGAAAGGAAAAAATGAATAGTAGCTTTTTCATAATAATCACCAATAATTTGTGCAAAGTTAGTGGCTTATTACGAAAGGATGCTATCCATATATAGACTGCTTGTGTTCATATTTTCCTTTTTCTTAGCTGTTTTAAGGATGTAAATGAGTAAAAAGCAACTGTTTTGAATTGCTGCTCCTGCTTAATAAATGATAATTATCGTCTTTCTTATGAAAAAAAATAAGTAGAAATGTATTTATCAAGTTTATTATACTACCTTTGTCCCAGAGTTTGAGTTACGAATCATTATCGTATAGTTCTTCTTTTAATATATTATTAGTAAGCAGTCCTCTTCTTTAATTATCCTCCTCACTCCAATTTATTATTTATTTTATAACATTTTTAGAATGAACATTTACATTTCAGGTTTAAGTTATGGCATTAATAATGCTGACTTGACAAATTTATTTGCAGAGTTTGGAGAAGTTTCTTCAGCTAAAGTTATTTTCGATAGAGAAACCGGTAGATCCAGGGGATTTGCTTTTGTTGAAATGAACAATGATACAGAAGGGCAAAAAGCTATTGACGAGTTAAACGGTGTAGAGTATGACAATAAAGTTATTTCTGTAAGCGTTGCACGTCCTCGTGAAGAAAGACCGTCAAACGGCAGACCTCGTAGCGGTTATAATAACTCTAGAAGATACTAATAAGATAGAGGCAGGAAACTTGATTTTCTGCCTCTCAAAATAATTTCTGTCTTTTTCATTTTAACGGAAGCGTTCCGTTCCACCACCTGCACCTTTCATTCTACAAAGATTTATAAGACTTTTGTATGAGCCACTTGAGTGAAGCGTGCTCAGATTATACTCATGCTAATGTTTTTAGCATACTCAAAAACAACATTTATGACATTTAAAGATTTAAATATAACCGAATCGATTTTAAAAGCAATTGAAGAAAAAGGATATGTCAATCCTACTCCTATACAAGCAAAAGCGATTCCTGCACTATTAGTAGGAAAAGATATATTAGGCTGTGCGCAGACTGGAACAGGAAAAACTGCGGCATTTGCCATTCCCATCATTCAACAGCTACAAGCTGATAGAAATTTAAATAAAAGTATCAAAGCCTTGATATTAACACCTACTCGTGAATTGGCATTGCAGATTAGCGAATGTATAGATGACTATGCCAGATATACCCAGGTCTGCCATGGAGTAATCTTTGGTGGAGTAAACCAACGTACACAAGTAAATATGTTGCATAAAGGAGTGGACATCTTGGTTGCTACTCCGGGTAGGCTGCTGGATTTAATGAATCAAGGATATGTTCGTTTGAATAATATACAGCATTTCGTATTGGATGAGGCAGATCGTATGCTTGATATGGGTTTTATCCATGATATCAAACGTTTGTTGCCAAAACTTCCTAAAGAGAAACAAACTTTATTGTTTTCAGCTACTATGCCTGATACAATTATTTCTCTTACAAACTCTTTGCTGAAGCAGCCGGTGAAGATTAGTATAACTCCTAAATCATCTACGGTAGATGCAATCGAACAGACTGTTTACTTTGTAGAAAAGAAAGAGAAAAGTAAATTACTAATTTCTATTTTGCATAAAACCCAAGGACAGTCGGTACTTGTCTTTTCACGTACTAAGCACAATGCAGACAGAATAGTTCGAGTGTTAGGCAAAGCCGGCATTGGCAGCCAAGCCATTCATGGAAACAAAAGCCAAAATGCACGACAGTCAGCATTGGAAAACTTTAAATCAGGCAAGATACGTGTCATGATAGCTACTGATATTGCCGCTAGAGGTATTGACATCAATGAATTGCCATTGGTTATTAACTACGACCTTCCTGATGTTCCCGAAACTTATGTACATCGTATTGGGCGTACAGGTAGAGCCGGAAATTCAGGAACGGCACTGAGCTTTTGCTCACAGGAAGAACGTAAGTTGGTCAACGATATTCAGAAGTTGACAGGAAAGAAACTCAGTAGGGCAGAACTTGCAATTTGAGGTTGCTTCTAAGTTTATTATTTATTCAGTAATTATATATCTATTAATATAATATAAGTTCTATGGCAAAATCCATGACAGTGGGAAAACGCGAAAATGAAAAGAAAAGACTTGCTAAGCGAGAAGAAAAATTAAAGCGGAAAGAGAACCGGAAAACCAATAAAAGCAGCATTGACGATATGATTGCTTATGTGGATGAATACGGAATGATTTCCTCGACTCCCCCTGAGGAGAATGTTAAGAAGAAAGAGATTAATTTAGAAGAAATAATGATTGCCACTCCTAAAAAGGAGGATGAAGAACCGGTTATTCTGAGAGGAAGAGTTGAGTTTTTTAATGAGTCCAGAGGATTTGGGTTTATCAAAGATCTTTCCGGAGTTGAAAAATATTTCTTCCATGTGAATAACGTTGTTACGGAGATCAAAGAAGGGAATGTTGTTACGTTTGATCTTGAGCGTGGAATAAAAGGGATGAATGCGGTTAACATTTGTTTGGAAAAGAAATAATATACATCTTATATTGAAATCGTCTCGCAAGATAAATTTACTTATCTTGCGAGACGATTTATTTTGTATCATAAAATAGAAATGTTATTCTTTTGATACACAATTAAAATCGAAACTGTAAATGGAAATCTATTATTAGGAAAAGCGCTTCAAGAGAGGAGTAATTGTATCTGTAATAACAGAATTAGCTGAGCTGAAAGAGATAAATTCCGAAAATATACATAATTATTTATTTAGAATTTTATTCTATAAAAAAGAAGATTTTTATTTATTTTTGCAAAAAAGAAGCCAGCTATGAAATACCTTTTTTTACTCTTAATATGTGTTTGTTGCTGTCTATTCGGCTATGCTCGCCCTGTCATCGTGTATGATGATGATAACTTATCGTGTAATCGTATTATTTCTTTGGAGCAGGATGCATATGGTTTTATATGGATTGCAACAGAAGACGGATTAAACAAGTTTGACGGCTATACATTTACCAACTATTTTCATGATGAAAGTGATTCTACCTCTATAGCGTGTAACTATATCAATAAGGTTTATTCGGACTCTCATCAAAGACTGTGGGTGGCAAGTAATAAAGGTATCCAGTATTATTTACCCCAACAAAATGCTTTTAGAACTATTAAATTACCTGTTAATTCCAATCCTAATGTTACAGCTATAACAGAATTGCATAATGGTGATATTTGGATTGCCGCTTCCGGTTCTGGTTTGTATTCTATTAATTCCCATACAGACCAAGCTGAACAGTTGACTTGGATAGGAGAACATTGTGATTATTTGTATGTAAATTGTATTTATGAAGATACAAAACATTATGTTTGGATTAGTTATCTTGGCAATCAGCTGGCTCGCATTTCTCTTGAGAGAAAAGAAATTGTTACTTATACACTACCACAGACTCCTTTCCCGAAAGTATATGGTATGAAAGAAGATGCTCAGGGTAATTTGTATCTTATTACTTACAATGATGTTTTGATGAAAACTCCTGAAAAAGAGAGCTTTCAGTCTGTACGTACTGCTGACAATCGAAACGTTGTTGCACGCGGCATCACCCAGACCAGTGATGGTAAACTGTGGGTAAATACAGTAAACAACGGGTTAATGTTTATTGATACAAAACAGAAACAATTATATCCTGAACGCGTATCCGGAAATACATTTGATGAGCTAACGTACGGAGAAATAGTGTGTTTTTTGGAGGATACAGATGGTAATAAATGGTTGGCTTACCGTCGAAAAGGTTTAGTAATGGTACCTAATGAAGGAAAACTTTTTGAGTCTCTAAGTCTTACCGTATCACCAACTCAAGGATCTCCGACTATGATTTATCAAAGTTGTGACAATCATTTATGGGTAGGAAACTGGGACGGTTCGCTTCAACAACTGGACAGAGGAGGAAAACGATTGAAGCAGTACAATCTTTCGCATTATCCTCGGACTGTTTATGAAAAAGAAGGAACTCTTTGGATAGGAAGTAACGATGGCGGAATTTATCAGCTGAATTTGCATACGGATAAACTTTATCAGACCTCTTTATTCGTTAATAAAAGTGTCAACAGGATTATTGAAGGGCGTGATCATATGCTTTATCTATCTTGTCCGGGTAATGGATTGGGCGTTTATAACCCAACTAATGGAGAGAGTACACTAATTTCTTACCAGACTCCTATGGAAAATCAAGTAACATTAGGAAATGATTGGATTAATGATTTGCTGTGCGATAAAGATAGTCTTATTTGGATTGCTCATTTCCTGGGAGTAAGATGCTATGATACTTCTAAAAATATATTTTTAGATCTTCCTATTAACCATGATTTGAAAAACTATGTATGCTATGAACTTTTGGAAGATAAAGACGGACGGCTATGGATTGGTACTAATAATGGTATTTATATTTATGATAAGCAAAAGCAAACTCTTCAGCACATAGGGAAAAAGGAGGGTATGCCTAGTAATGTTGTTTGTGGATTAGAAAAAGATACGCAAGGAAATATTTGGTGCAGTACTTACAAAGGTATATGTCGTATTGAGCAGGAGAGTCACCGGGTAACAACTTATTATTCCGGAAATGGATTGAGAGATAAAGAATATATAATTGGCATGTCTTTACAAGATAATAATGGATACATTTATTTTGGTGGTCCTAGTGATATTATCCGTTTTATACCTGACAGTATTCAATTTGGTAAGCCGTTACATATTCCGGTTCTAACCAATTTATATGTAGATAATGTTTTGGTAAATGCTTCAAAGTCAGCTTTGTGTAAAAAGAAGCTGGCAGATACTTTGTCTGTCTATACAAATGAATTATATTTTGATCCTAAAAGTAATACTTATTCTTTTGAGTTTTCTACATTCAATTTTCATAATCGAAAGAATACTTATTTTAAGTATCGTTTAAGGGAATTGGATGGCAACTGGAGTCATACATTACTTGGAGAGAACCGGATTACCTATAATTATTTACCACCGGGACAGTACACTCTTGAGGTACAAGCCTGCGAAAATAATATCTCGTCTCCTATACGTAATATATCCATTTATATCGCCTCACCTTGGTATCTTACTTCGTGGGCACTGGTTATTTATTTTGTTGGAGCAGTTATGTTGATTCTAGGTTCTATAAACCTATATATTCGTCAGCAAAACCATAAAAGAAGAGATGAAATAAATGAAGAGAAAATACGCTTTTTCATTAATATAGCTCATGAGATACGTTCTCCATTGACATTGATTATAAATCCGTTGAATGAGCTACTCAAAAAAAGTACGGATTCTGGTATGTTAAAAATATTGAGAATGATGGAACATAATACTAATCGTATTATGAGTCTTATAAATCAGCTTCTTGATATTCGGCGTATTGATCAGGGACAAATGAAGATAAAATGTAGGGAGACTGATTTAATTAGTTTCATTGATGATATTTATGAGATATTCAGCTATCAAGCAATTAAGCGGAATATAAATTTTACTTTCAACCATACTTCCGAGGAACTCTTTGTTTGGATTGATGTGAAAAACTTTGATAAGATAATAATCAATTTGTTATCAAATGCATTTAAATACACTCCTGATGGTGGGGAAATAGAAATAGTACTTACTGCAAAAGAAGAGCTGAAAACAAATTCTCCATTGAGGAAATATGCTGAAATTTGTGTACGGGATACCGGTAAAGGTCTTGATAAAAAAGAGATGGAAAAAGTTTTCGAACGTTTTTATCAATCGCCTTCCGATCCAAATCGTAGCTTGGGTTTCGGCATAGGATTGAATTTGGCTAAAATGTTAGTTGAGCTTCATCATGGTACTATCAAGGCGGATAATCGCTCAGATAAACAGGGAAGTTGTTTCACAATACAAATTCCGCTTGGAAATGACTTCTTATCTGCAGAAGAACGAGAAGTAGAAGTTGTGGAAACATCTCCTATTCACAATATTCCTATGGAAGAATGGGTTGTAGATGCAGAAAGTGCTGCATCTAACAAGAAAAGCAAGTATCGAATTTTACTTGTTGATGATGATAGGGCTCTGTGTGAGTATTTACAGGACAAATTAGGAGATATCTATAGGATTACTACTTGTCACAATGGACAGGAAGCATTACAAGTAGCGATGAGTCAAACATTCGATTTGGTTATTTCAGATATTGTTATGCCGATAATGGATGGATTCGAACTGTTACATCGGATTAAACGAACACCACAAATAGGATATTTGCCCGTTATTTTATTGACATCGCAAACAGAGTTGGAAAATAGGATTAAGGGGTATAAAGAAAAAGCTGATGCCTTCCTATCTAAACCTTTTAATATTGATGAGCTAATGATGCTCTGTGCTAATTTGATTGAGAATCGCATCCTTATAAAAAGTCGGTATAATATTTTGGAGAAAGATATAAAATCAATTAATATAAAAGCTAATGATGAACTTTTTCTTGAGCGTCTTATAAAGGTCATCAATGAAAACCTGTCAAATGTTGATTTTACTGTTGAAAATTTAGCAGATGAAGTAGGTATAAGTAGAGTGCAACTTCATCGTAAATTAAAAGATTTGATAGGTGTATCTACAAGTGAATTCATTCGTAATTTACGATTGCAACAGGCAACTATCTTACTCAAGGATAACAAAGTTAATATTTCTCAGATAGCCTATGCTGTTGGATTTTCAAATCCGATTTTGTTTTCTTCTACTTTCAAGAAAACGTATGGATGTACCCCTAGGGAGTATAGGGAGAGGAATATGTAACAAAATAATATATAGAATGTAACGCCTATGTTACAAATGACCGAATAGTATGTAACAATAAACTAGAGCATTTCATAACCATATTACTATGTTTGCAGCGTGTAAATTTTAAATTTAATATGTTATGAAAAATGCTTTTAATTTTAGGCCATGGATGGTTTTGGCTGTCTTGTTGACGTATTCATTGGGGACGTGGGCTCAATCTATTACGTTAAAAGGAATCGTGAAAGATGACTTTGGTGAAAGTATTATTGGTGCTAGCGTTTTGCAAAAAGGTACCACGAATGGTACGGTAACTGATTTGGATGGTAATTTTACTTTGACTGTTCCTAATAAAAATGCGGTGCTGGTTATTTCATTCATAGGCTATCTTACGCAAGAAATAACTGTAGGAAATCAAACTCATTTCAATGTTCTCTTAAAAGAAGACGCACAAAATTTGGATGAGGTGATTGTTATTGGTTATGGTACGGCAAAGAAAAGTGACTTGACGGGAGCCGTAACTCGTGCAGATATGGGTGCGTTGGAAAAATCACCTAATGTAAATGTTTTACAAGGCTTAAAAGGGGTTGTTCCAGGTCTGAATATTGGTATTGCAACCAAAGCGGGAGACTCACCTACTGTTTCTATTCGTGGTCGTAACTCTATTTCTGGTTCTACTGAGCCATTAGTTGTATTGGATGGAGTTATTTATCGTGGTAATATTTCTGATATTAACCCAAGTGATATTGCATCTATTGATGTGTTAAAGGACGCCAGTAGTACAGCTATTTATGGTTCACAAGCAGCAAACGGTGTGTTAATGATTACTACTAAAACGGTTAAAAGTGTTTCTAAGCCGATTTTGGAATATAGTGGTTCATTTACTTTGCAAGGTTTGATTAACAATGATATGAAACGTCTTGACAGAGATGGTTTCGCTACTCAGGTTGCTGATATTAAGTTGGCTGAGAGTCGTATGGGAACTGATATGTTACAACGTAATCCGGATTTCAACCCCGCTACTTATTTTAAAGATGGAGAAGTGATAACTGGTTATAATAATGGTGTGAATACCGATTGGTGGGATTTATTGACGGAAGATGTTCCTTATATTCAAAATCACAACATTAGTGTTCGTGGAAAAACAGAAAGGAATAGTTATTTTGTTTCTTTTGGTTTTACTGACCAACAAAACTTAGTTGTTAATGATACCTACAAACGTTATAATGTTCGCATGAACTTGGATAGTAAAATTACAGACTGGTTAAAAGTTGGAACAGCTTCCTATTTTAATATAAGTAACTTCTCCGGTGAGAATACTTCATTTAGTAGTTTGTTTAGCATTCCGGCTTCTGCCACTCCATATGAAGAAGATGGTAAAACATTGAAAGTACAACCTTTGGTAAGTACTGTAAATCCTTTGCTGACAATGAGTAATCCTGATAAGGATATACGCTATAACTTGTCAGGTAATGTATATGCCGATGTTAGTATTCCTTGGGTAAAAGGTTTGAGTTATCGTATCAGCTATGCGAATAACTGGACGATCTATAATTATTATAATTTTAATCCGTATGGCAATACTTTGTTAGGTCAGGCAGAGAAGAAACATACCAACCAAAATGAATGGACGTTGGACAATATCATTACTTACCAAAATACATTTGGAAAACATTCTGTTAATGCCACATTTGTATATGGTGTTGAAAAACGCACTTATGAGAGCACTGATGCTATTGCCAAAACTTTTACTGATAAGACTCTAGGATATAATAATATGGGAATGGGGCAAGCTGACTTGAATGCCATTACTTCAAATGCTTGGGAAGAAAGCAGCTTGTATAACATGTTGCGTTTAGTCTATACTTACAATGATCGCTACATTGTTACTGGAACCATTCGTCGTGACGGTTTTTCGGGATTCAGTAGTGGTAATAAGTTTGGTTATTTCCCATCAGTAGCTGCGGCATGGAGACTCTCTGAGGAATCTTTTATTAAAGATAATATCAAATGGATTGATAACTTGAAACTACGTTTGTCTTATGGTACCAGTGGGAATAGAACTAGTGGACGCTATGCAACTATGGCGCAAATGCAAAATAGTTCATCCTATGGTAATGGGTATGTGTATGGTGATGGTGCAAAAGGTGGCTTGTTGCAACTAATGAAAACTTTGCCGAATCCCGATTTAAAATGGGAGACGACCAAATCAGTCAATTTAGGTCTTGACTTCAGTGTATTGGGGGGACGTTTGTTTGGTAATTACGAGTTTTATGTATCTAAAACCAGTGATTTGTTGTACGATGTTGAAATTCCTCATATGAATGGTATGGTTACTAACAGTATTCCTACTAACATCGGTAAGTTGCGCAATATAGGACATGAATTTAGTATTACTGGTATCCCCATTGTTAACAAAGATTTTCAATGGACCATTACTGCTAACTTCTCATTGAATAAAAATAAAGTAGAAAGTATCTTGGGTATTGATGCGAATAAAGATGGTAGGGAAGATGATTTGGTTGCAAGTAATATCTTTATTGGTGAACCCTTAGATCCGATTTATGATTATAACATCATTGGCATGTGGCAGGTAGAAGATTATAATAAAGGCATAATTCCTGATGGTTTCTTGTATGGTACTTACAAGATTGAAGATGTTAACCATGACAACGCATACACAGCTGAGGATGACCGGAAGATTCTTGGTTACAAAGATCCTTTATATCGTTTCAGTATTCAAAACAATTTTACTTATAAAGATTTTGAGTTGAATATCTTTATCAATTCTGTACAAGGAGGTAAAAATCACTACCTGGGCCAACCTGCTGGGAAATTAGTCATTCCTGATCACCTGTTGAGTAACAGTTTCATGAAATTTGATTATTGGACTCCCGAAAATCCAGATGCTCGATATCGCCAATTGGGATTCTATACTAATTCATTAGGTTCAGGATTTTCACCTTATATTTCCCGTAGTTTTGTTCGTTTGCAGGAGTTATCTTTAGCATATAACCTGCCTAAAAAATTCTTGAGCAAGATTCATGTAAATCGTGCGAAAGTGTTTATCAGCGCATCCAACCTCTTTACTATAACAGGTTGGGACGGATGGGATCCTGAAGCAGGACAAGGTATTAGCTATGATTTGGATGGAGGTTATCCAACGATGAAGAGCTATACACTGGGATTGAACTTTGAATTCTAAAAAATTAAATACGTATCACAATGAAAAACTTGAAATATATATTTGCAGCTGTTGCATTATCATGTTTAGGCACAGCTTGTAATGAAAGTAGCTGGTTGAAAGAAACTCCCTACGATTTCTATACGCCTGAAAATTCCTATACTACAACTGACCAGTTCCAAAATGCGTTAAATTACTTGTATGATCAGGTACGAGGGATGCGTTGGAAAATGGGTGACCAAAATATGGCTTTAATTTGCAGTGATATTGCTTCCGGTGGAACAGATACTTCCCCTGTTGCTAAATTTAATGACTTTAAAACGTTTCTTACTCCCTATACTTATGTAGCCAGTTCATATTGGGATAGAGCTTATTCAGCCATAGCTAATGCAAATGTTATTATCAGCCGTATTGATATGGAAAATGAGGTAGGTGAAGATAACAAAAAAGTAATTAAAGGACAAGCACTCTTTTTCCGCGCTTATTTTTATAATTTCTTAGCAAATTTATATGGCGGTGTTCCATTGATATTAGAAGAAGCTACCGAACCTCGAAAGGATTATGTACGGGCAACGCGTGAAGCTACTTATGACCAGGCACGTCAGGATTTGGAAGATGCCATCAAAATGCTGAATGATATTACAAAGGCTAAAGATGGTGAAGTAAATATTCAGGCTGCTCAACATTTGTTGGCGGAAGTTTATATTTCTCTTGGAGATTATTCCGAAGCCATTGCTGCAGCTACTGCTGTTATTACTCACCCCAGTATGGGATTGATGAAAACACGTTTCGGTTCAAGAAAAGACGAAACCGGTGATCCTTATTGGGACTTATTCCAATTGAATAACCAAAACCGTTCAAGTGGTAATACTGAAACAATTTGGGCTTTACAGTATGAATATAAGAACTCCGGTTCTTCCTATAGTAATGAAATGCCGCGTTGGTTACTTCCTTATTATGAAGGCTTGAATGTGCGAGATAAAGAAGATAAAAAGAATGTAAAAGCCTTTACACTCAACACGATGGAAAAAGGTGGTAGAGGTATCGGTACTATTCGTCCTACTAATCACTTCCTCAACGAAATTTGGGAATCAGGAGATATCCGTAACTCTGAATTGATGATTATACGCGATTTCCAAGTTGACAATCCGGAAGCGAAAGATTTCAAAAAATGGATCATGGCTGATGGGTTATATGATAAGTTTAATAAGGAACAGCAAACTCGTCAGTTCTATCCGTTTATTATGAAATTCAGTCAGGTCGGTACTTTAGAGGACGATAATTATCAGAAAAATGCTGACGGTACATATAAACTTACAGCTTTGGGTGAGCATGGCGTGGTTTACGCATGGGGAAGTCTAAGTGCTAATACTTCTATGAAAGACGAATACATGTATCGTTTGGCCGGTACTTATCTTCTTAGAGCAGAAGCCTATTTGGCCAATAATGAACCGGATAAGGCTATGGCAGATCTGAATGAACTTAGAGATCGTGCTCGAACTCGCCAGCTTACTAGTTCAAGTGAAGTAACACTCGATTTCATTCTGGACGAGCAAATGCGTGAGTTATATTTCGAAGATTTTCGTGTGCCTACCTTATGCCGTTTAGGTAAAATGGTGGAGCGCTCTAGAAAATATAATCCGTTTGGTGCAAATGTTGGTGATCACCAGAATTTATTCCCTATTCCGTATAGCGAAATAGAAAAGAATATATTTAATAAAATAGAACAAAATCCGGATTATGAAAAATTCTAGGAGTTTATGAACTCTTCAGAATCTATCTCAGTGCTTCATAAGAAGTAGGCTGATATTTATCTATTTTATAAATACCAACTTAAAAACACATTATAGCAAATATTGTTATGAGGAGATTATTATTATTATGTTATTTGGTTACGGCGGGAGTTGTCGGGATATTCGCTCAAGGAGAAAACCGATTAAAGGATAACTTTGACTTCGATTGGAAATTTTCATTAAATGATGATCGACAGTATGCTGATCCTGTGTATAATGACCAATCGTGGGAAGATATCCAACTACCGCATGACTGGAGTATTAAATTGAATTTTGACCATTCGATTAGTGGATCGGCAGCTCATTTGCCTGGTGGCATCGGTTGGTATCGCAAAGCGTTTATTGTACCGGCTTCCTATAAAAATAAGTCCGTATCTGTTTTATTTGATGGCATTTTTCATCAGAGTGATGTTTATATTAACGGTAAACATTTAGGTTTTCGGCCGTATGGATTTTGTAGTATTGAATATGATCTGACTCCATATCTGAAGTATGGGGAAAAGAATATAATTTCTGTACGTGTTGACCGTTCGGGAAAAGATAACATCGCTCGCTGGTATACGGGATCTGGAATTTATCGTCATGCTTGGCTGATTGTAACCAACCCTATGCATGTAATTAACAATGGTACTTATGTTACTACGCCAGAGATAGATGCCCAAAGAGCATGCGTGGCTGTTGTGACAAGCCTTACCAACACTTCTCACCAAGAAGAAACTGCTACACTTATGCAGTATATTCTGGATAAAGAAGGAAAAGTTGTAGCCAAAAGTGATAACCGAAAAGTTACGGTTCAGCCCAAAGATACGGTTGATGTAACTCAACAACTGAATTTGGAAAATCCTGTGCTATGGTCGATTGATACTCCGTCGATGTATACCATGAAAACCATAGTGAAGATTGGACGAAAAACCGTTGATGACTATCGTACTCCATTTGGTGTGCGCACTATAGAGTTTACAGCTGATCGTGGATTTTTCTTAAATGGTCAGCAAGTCAAACTTAAAGGCTTGTGTTTGCATCAGGATGCCGGTGCATTAGGGACAGCTGTACCCGACCGGAGTAGTGAACGCCGTTTGGAGATTTTGAAGGAATACGGGTGTAATGCCATCCGCTGTGCGCACAATCAACCCTCTCCTGAATTTTTGGATATGTGTGACCGTATGGGATTTATCGTAATTGATGAAGCATTTGATAAATGGAAATCCGGTTATTATGCCAAATATTTTGACGAATGGTGGCAAAAAGATATGGAGGATATGTTGTTGCGTGACCGTAATCATCCGTCGGTTGTTTTGTGGAGTATCGGAAACGAGCTGCAGGAAGCGTGGGAAAGCTCTGATGAAGGAGTGGAACGTGCAAAAATGCTGCAGGATTTTGTTCACCAAAAAGAACCGAGTCGTATGGCAATTCTCTCTGCGCAAAACAACCATCAGGAAAAGTTTTCCGGTGTAACGGATGTTATCGGATATAACTATTTGGAGGCACGTATGTTAAGTGATCACAAGAAATTCCCCGAACGCCGTTTTATGATAACCGAAGAGCTTCCTTATTATAGTGGTGAAGAAGGAAACATTCGTAGTTATACTCCGTATAATCCATGGAACATCATTGCTGAGAATGAATTTGTAGCCGGTGGATTTATTTGGTCGGGGGTAGATTACTTAGGTGAGGCAGCTAGTCGGGAAAGCCATGGATGGGAATAAGCACCCAACGGGCTGTTTGATATCTGTATGTTTGAGAAACCTCGTGCTGCCTATCATCGTGCGATGTGGAACAATAAACCATTGGTAAGCATAGCTTTTCTTGATCCTTCTCTTGATATCGACCATGGAAGGGATTTGTGGCAGTGGCCTAAGATGGCTTCACACTGGAACTTGCCGAGAACGTATTTCGGACAAGTTATTCAGGTGTGCACTATCACAAATTGTGAAGAAGTAGAGATGTTTATGAATGGTAAATCGATGGGCAAACAAAAAACAGCTGACTTTACGAATAATACTATTATATGGAATATTCCTTATCGTCCGGGAACTTTGGAAGCAAAGGGATATAATGATGGGAAAGAAGTAGCAGCTTATCAGCTTGCCACATCAAAAGATACGGATTCTTTAACTTTGACGCCCGACCGGACAATGATTAAAGCAGACGGACAAGATTTGTCGCACATTGCTATTCAGTTGTACGATGAGGATGGGAAACCTGTACAGACGGATGATAAAGAGTTGACTGTAACGGTGGAAGGTGATGGCGGATAGCCTCGATTATGTCATTGTCATTGGCGG
>ENA-ORUW01001370-ORUW01001370.1-human-gut-metagenome-genome-assembly--contig:-NODE-1370-length-17618-cov-3.881968_pt1 | contig 17618 bp, 15 predicted proteins | sample MGYA00242088_ERZ509227 | MGnify/ENA primary metagenome ERZ509227 (study PRJEB26280, sample SAMEA2338816) | human gut metagenome | biome: human gut; feature: human-associated habitat; material: faeces... | reverse complement strand
AAGCTGCTAAAGGACGGATTTGATAAAATAATTTGATAAGAATAGCAACTAGAATACATAGTGTAATCAATATTGCTAGTGCTAATAAAAAACTTTGGTAATTAAAAAAAGCGATAGGCCATGCAAAATTAATCAGTAGTTGAAAATAATAAATAATAAGAGCAGTTTCTTTATTTTTACTATTACTTCGATGAATTAGATAACTTGCTAAACCGATTAAAATATAAAGAAATGTCCAAACGATTGGGAATAGATATCCAGGCGGAGAGCACTTAGGAAGGTTAACTGTTTGGTATACATCCATTGCATTCATTGTAAAAATTGCACTTAAAGCACCGATTCCCAGAGAGATTGATAGATTTAATATAATATATTTGTATTTTTTCAATTTTATCACCTATATTAGTATAGACAGATTATCGAAAAATATTAAAAATCTTAAGAAGTGATAAAGAATGATAAATTTTTTTCTAATATAGAAAAAAACACTTCTATAGAAAAGCGCTTTCATGTATAATAATAGAGTGAGGTAAGAGAATGAAATTAGTATCATGGAATGTTAATGGAATTAGAGCCTGTATTACAAAAGGGTTCTATGATGTTTTAAAAGAAAGTAAAGCAGATATTTTTTGTGTCCAAGAAACAAAGATGCAAGAAGGTCAAATTGAATTAGAAAAGCATGGATATTATACTTATATGAATAGTGCTGAAAAAAAGGGTTATAGTGGAACTTTAGTGTTTTCTAAAGAAAAACCATTAAATTATAGTTATGGAATTGGTATCGAAGAACATGACCATGAAGGCCGCGTTGTTACGCTTGAGTATGAAAAATTTTATTTAGTCAATTGTTATACTCCTAATAGCCAAAATGAATTGAAACGATTGGACTATCGGATGCATTGGGAAGATGATTTTCTTGCATACTTGAAGTCTTTGGAGAAGAGTAAACCGGTTATTTTATGTGGTGATTTAAATGTAGCCCATCAAGAAATTGATTTAAAGAATCCTAAAACGAATCGTAAAAATGCAGGTTTTTCTGATGAAGAGAGAGCTAAGATGACAAATTTATTAGAAAATGGTTTTATAGATACGTATCGATATTTATATCCTGATCAAGAAGGTGTTTATTCTTGGTGGTCATATCGATTTAATGCCCGTAAGAATAATGCTGGATGGAGGATTGATTATTTTATTGTTTCAGATTGTTTAAAAGAAGGGATAAAAGAAGCGTTTATTTGTACTGATATTTTGGGCAGTGATCATTGCCCCGTTGGATTAGAAATAGATTTATAAGATATGTTAAAGGAGATTGTGTCAATGGCACCAGTTACATTATTATCATTTCTTACTCTTTTAGGAATAACCGTATTTTTCTTTGCATGTGTAGCGTACAATAAAATAAAAAACAAGTAATGATTTATTTCATTACTTGTTTTTTTAAATTGAAATAATCCCCATTGTTGATAAGACTGAACTAATTAATATTATTAATAGGCCAGGGACAACAACATATTTCATACAAAATAGATAAGCTTTTTTACGCTTGAATTTAGAACTGTATTCAACTTCGTCAGTAACTGTTTTAAAACCGGTTACTTTGATGATAAGTAGACATGTACAAGCTGCAGAAATTGGCATCATGATTGAGTTTGTCATAAAATCAAAGAAATCAAGAATACTTAAACCAAGCGGTGTAATGAAATCTAAAACACCAAATCCAAGTGAACATGGAATACCTAATAAAACAATTCCTCCAAAAATAAAAACACAGCATTTTTTTCTTGAAAAATCATATCGATCTTGAATAATTGAAACACAACATTCCATTAATGAAATTGCTGAAGTTAATGCTGCAAACAGTACTAATAAAAAGAATACTAATCCAATAATGTTACCAAATGACATACTGGCAAATACTTTTGGCATTGTAATAAACATTAAGGAAGGACCGGCGTTTAGTGTATCTGGATTTCCACCAGAAAAAGCAAATACTGCGGGGATAATCATTAAACCTGCTAGAAAGGCAATTAATGTATCCATTATCTCTACTTGAGTAATTGATTGTTCCATATCAATTTCACGTTTCATATATGAACCATATGTAAATAAAATTCCCATTCCGATAGACAACGAATAGAACATTTGTCCCATAGCCGCTACTACTGTCATGATTGAAAAACGCGAGAAGTCAGGAATTAAATAGTATTTAACCCCTTCAATAGCACCAGGTGTAAATAATGCATATAAAGCAATGAATAGAGCCATTGCAACTAAAGCAGGCATTAATACTTTACTGCATTTTTCAATTCCTTTTTCAACACCTAGCATAACTACGCCAAATACCATTCCAGCAAAGACAAGTAACCAGATGACAGGCTGTAGTGTTGAAGATGAAAAACCAGTAAAATAGGTATCACTAACTAAGCTGGCAGAATTGTTTGTAATAAATTCAAATAAATATTTACAAACCCATCCCCCAACAACACAGTAGTAAGGTACGATGAGCATTGGCACGATGGCATTTAGCCAACCACCAAATTGAAGTTTTTTTGCACCCAATTGTTTATAGGCTGCAATCGGGCTCTTTTTTGTTTTTCTTCCCAAGGCAGTTTCACTAATTAGCAAAGCAAAACCAAAGGTAATCGCTAAAATAAAATATGTGAATAAAAAAGTACCTCCACCATATTTAGCTGCTAAATAAGGGAAACGCCAAATATTCCCGAGCCCGACAGCAGAACCAGCTACTGCCATAACATAGCCCAGGCGACCAGAAAAGCTACTTCGCTTGTGTTTTGTTTCCATTTTTATCTCCTATTATTAAATTTTCATGCCTTTTCATTATAATAAAATTTGTCTATAAAAGTCAATTAAATGGCACTAAATAGGATGTTTTTGTTATGATTTTGTTAATGCTGAGTTAAATTAGATCAATAGTGTTATGATATAAATATAAATAAGTAAAGAAGGGATAAAATATGGCACGAATAATTGCAATTATTATGGCCTTATTTGGTCATAAAGGGCATTCGTAATTTCGGTATTAAAAAAGATATCTACGTTTAGATATCTTTTTTATATATTGTAATACCATCTTTAATTGTCTCAATGATCTTAATCTGACGAATTTCCTCGATTGCAACTTTGCAAGGATTACGATCAAGGATTAAAAGATCAGCTTTTTTTCCTTCTTTAATAGACCCTTTCAAGTGTTCTTCAAAATATTGATAAGCGGCATTAATTGTTACTCCTTTTAATGCATTGTAGACAGATATTTGTTCATCTGTCCCCAAAGTAACCCCGTTTTTGGTTTGGCGTTTTACAGCACACCAAATCGTTTCTAACATGTTTGGCTCAATAACAGGGGTATCTTGATGGAAGGTATAAGGTAAATCTAATTTTAAAGCACTATGAACACAAGAAATAGATTCAGCACGTTGTCCAAGATTACGGCGGTGAATATCACCCCAATAATAGATATGAGCAATGAAGAAACTAGGAATCATTCCAATGCTTTTTAGCCGCGGTAGTTGATCTGGTCTTAAGGTTTGACTATGAATCATTACAGGGCGTAGAGGTGTGTACTGATCATTAAAGGCATCAAGTAGTTGATTGGAAGCAGCATCACCGTTACAATGAGTTAGTAGTTGCGCTTTATCATTAATAGCCATATCTACGAATTTTTTAACATCTGAATCTAAGTAGATCGGATATCCACAATAGTCACCACTATTTTCATATGGCTTAGATAACCAGGCGGTTTTTCCTTGTGGAGAACCATCTAGAAATAACTTATAACCGCCTAGTTTAAAATGATTTAAGTAATGATGATATTGTTGATTATCCCGATATAAAGAATAATTATTTTTAATATCAACATAACCTACAACATCGAGAAATAATTTATTTTCTGTCGCCAAAGAGTTCAATAAATCAAATTCATGCTGTTTCATATATCCCTCTTGCACAGTTGTGATTCCATAGCTAGCATAGATTTTTAAGGCATCAAGGATTTGTGTTTTTAAATTTTTATTTTCCTTGCTTCCTTGGCTTGCAATCGTAATAAAAGCTTGTTCCTCAAGATAACCATTTAAATGACCATCCTCATCACGTCCGTATTTACCACCAACAGGATCGTTAATTTGATCAGTTAGTCCTAGTAGCTGCATTGTTTTAGTATTGACTACACCCATATGACCTGATGCATGAGCCATCATAATTGGATTAGTGGTAGAAATTTTATCTAAATCACTTGCAGTAGGATGGCATTGTTCTTTGAGAAAATTATGATCATAGCCAAAACCTATTAACATTTCTTCTGAAGTAGGATTATTTTCTTCAATATAATTTTTAAAACATTGAATAATTTGAGCAATACTTGTTGCTTTACTTAAATCAACAAGTTTAAGTGTACTTGCTAAAGAAACAACATGACTATGACTATCAATAAAAGAGGGCATTAAACATTTTCCTTGTAAATCAATGAACTCAGTATCAGCACAGACTAGATTTTTTATTTCAGAATAATTACCACATTTTTTAATCACACCATCTTCTACATAAATAGCTTCATAATCACTATTTTCCATCGTTAGAATATCACCATTATAATATATTTTTTTCATATAAACCTCCTATTAATATTATAGCCATTGCAAATGAAATTAATATTAAGTTAAACAAAAAATCAGTTTAAAACTGATTTTATAAATCTTGACTTTCTATTAAAACACAATTTTGATAATAATTAAGATTATTTTCATTAATCAAAGAAATCAAATCATCATTATAAGTACCTGGCTGTAACCAGATATGTTTGATATTAAGCTGGTTACATTCTTTAATATAATCTATTCCAAATTTTGGACTAACAACAAACACAGCAACGTCAATTTTATTTTTAATGGCAGTTAGATTGGGAAAAGTTGACTTTCCATCAATTTCTTTATAAATAGGTGAAACCCCATACACAGTTTTTTCTATTTCATTTAAACGTTGATAAATCTTGTAGCCAAATTTATCAGGATTTGTCGTTACACCGATTACTGCAAAATTTTGATAATGAGTTAAGATATCTTTAGCATTCATAATTTCAGCTCCTTTATTTTGATAAATATATTATATCATGATAATGGCAAGATATAGTGATAGATGCTTCTTTACTTATAAAAGAAGCTAATTTTATAATACTAAAAAGATTATTTTTAGATGCTATACTCACTAATTTATATTGATAGACATACTACTATTTATTATATAGCAGTACTTAGCATTACTGAATACATGGACTTATAAGTAGGGAGGAGTAGTTGACTTGAAGGATATAACAGAGATATTAAAAGGAATATTAGAAGGCTGTGTTTTAGAAATAATTAATCAAGAAGAAACATATGGATATGAGATTACAAGACGACTCAATCAGTTAGGATTTACAGAGGTTGTGGAAGGAACAGTTTATACTATATTAGTTAGGCTTGAAAAGAGTGGATTAGTTAAGATTCAAAAAAAGTTGTCTAAAATGGGACCTCCAAGAAAATTTTATTCTTTAAATGAAAGTGGACGTGAAAAATTACGACTCTTTTGGACAAAATGGGAATTTATGACTGATAAACTTAATGAATTAAAGGAGAGTGGTAAAAATGAATAAATTTTTTGATGATTATTTTAATATTAAAATAATGATAAAAAGTAAAAAGGAATATCGAACGCATATGAAAAGGGTAGAGCAATTACCGGCTGATTAGCAGTGTGTTTTAAAAAAATTCAAGCATATATGTGGCAGTTTGTATCCGGGTCAGGATATGATATGCTTGAAATTCAATGGGGTTACTTGAATTATTTGAAGAAGGGCAGCAGTACGAAGATCAGTTTTAGAAATAACTGGAGATGATGTTGCTGATTTTGTAGAAGAGCTTTTAAAAAATACAAGAACTTATCCAACGGATTGGAAAAGTGAATTTAATCACGAAATTCAAAAAAGCTTAAAATAAAAGCTTCTAAACAATAAACTTTTATAATATAAAGTAATTGATTTGATAAGTTAATTGTTTTTATTAGATACTTTATAAAGTAAAAAGATGTTATATCTCTTTATTGTGATATAACATCTTTATTTAATAATTGTTTATATAAGGTGAGATCTTCTTTAAAAGTATTGATTGATGCTTGCCAGAATGACTTATCTTTTAAATTAATATTAACACTTGAACAAACATCTTCTAATGACATTTTCCCTGTTAAGGATAATAATTTTTCATAAGTATTGCTAAATTTTGAACCTTCTTTTTGGTAAATAGTGTATAATCCTTTAGCTAAAAGAAGACCGAAAGCATAAGGAAAATTATAAAAAGAACAATCTGCATAATAATAGTGTGGTTTCCAGGTCCACATATATGGATGAAGATATTGATGATCTAAACCATCTCCATAAGCATCTTTTTGAGCCTGAATCATTAGTTCTTTGATCTCTTCTACTGACAAAGCACCAGTTTCTCTTTTTTCAAAAAAACGACTTTCAAATAAGTATCTAGAGTAGATATCGACGATTACTTGGGTAGCTCCTGATAATTCATCTTCTAATAAGCTTAGTTTCGTCTGATCATTAGCTTTTTTTAAAGCAGCTTTAGTTACAATTGTTTCGCAAAAAGTTGAAGCAGTCTCCGCAATTGGCATAGGATAGTCACTATTTAAAATAGATTCATCATTTAAACATTCACCATGGAAGCCATGACCTAGCTCGTGAGCCATCGTAATTGCATCAGAAAAGCTGTCACCATAATTTAATAAAAAACGACTTTCCTTGATACTATGAAGATTGCAACAAAAGGCTCCGCCAACTTTACCGCTTTGGGGATAAACATCAATCCAATTATTTTCAATTGCTTTTTTCGCAAAAGTACCTAAATGTTCAGAAAAGGTACTAAATTGATTAATAATAAATTGGCAGCTTTTTTCGTATGGATGACTGTCATGATCTTCGATAACAGGGGCATAAAGCTCAAACCAAGGTAATCCGTTTTGATATCCAAGGGCAGTAGCTTTAGTTTTTAGATAATCCCTAAAGACACTAAGGTTTTCTTGCATCACAGTTAATAAAACATCTAATGTTTCTTTTGACATTCGTGCATTGATAAGGGTTCTTTCTAGTTCATTTTCATACCCTCTTAATTTAGTAGTATAGAGTACTTCTCCTTTGATTCCGTTTAAACAAGCAGCAATAGCCTGTTCTTTATCTTGATAACTGTTTATTTCTGCTTGGTAAGCTTTTTTACGTATTTCGCGATCCTTATCATAGGCCATATTTAAAACCGAAGTTAGAGGGTAGGTTTGGTCCTCGATAGTTACTTCAATTGATGAAATTAATTGATCTTTTAGTTTGCTAAAAGCATTACTACCAGTATTTTGCATGTGTGCAATGATGCTCTCACTCTTTTTATCTAAAGTGTATTTTTGATTTTGCTGAATTTCTTTTAAAATAAATAGATGTTCCTTGATTAAGTTTGATTTTAATGAATCAAGCTTAAAAGTACTGATCCATTGTTGATTTAAGACTTCATCTTCAACAAAAGAAGCTAAAAGGTTATCTAGCTGATCGCTATATTTTAAAGCAATGCTATTTGTTGTATCGACTGATAAAGTTAAACTAATATAATTAGCTACTTTTTCAATTAGTTGATTTAATTTTATTAAATCGACTAAATAATTTTCTAATGATTTTTCATCATTGTTATTACGATATGTATTTATTTGTTTTTGTAATTTAATGATTTGGTTAAAATCAGTAGTAAAACTAGAATCATCAAATGATTGATATAATTTCGATAAATCCCATTCTTTCATTTTCTATCACCTCGTATAATATATTTTGTAAAGATTACAGCACCTTTACAATCTTAATTTCATATTGGATTTTCCTAAGTAATAATATTCTTTTTCACCTTGCTGCATTCTACTTAATGAGTCTGTCTTTCAATTTTAGAATGAATTACCTCATCGAATATTGTTTATTCAATATATTTTGATGCGTAGCCTTGATTAATATTGTTTTATTCTTATGGCGAGATTATGACATATCTAAAGAACAGAGGTTAGTCAAGTATTTATTTTTAGTTATATTTCAATTGAAAGGTGCTGATTTTATGAATACACTCTATGTAGATATTGATGAATCAACTCAAAACAATCAAGTTTATGCAATGAACTTTAATCAGGACATTTTTAATATAACTTCCCTAACAATCCTGATAGATGTGATAATCTTATCTTAACTGTTAAGACTTTTGTCGATAAAGAAAAATTTGATTCTATAATCATCTTAGCTAATCTACTTCTATATACGACTATCATATTTGGGCTTATTTAATAGAGCAGCTCAATTGTTATTATACCAAAATATTGAAATAAATTAACAAACTTTATGCTGATAATGATTTAATTGTTTTCAGCAAGAAAAAAACTGATTAGCAGCAATGTGCATAATTTCTCATCATGTAAATCAACATTGGTAAGTTCCTTGATCTTTTCTAAACGATAAAGTAGTGTATTGCGGTGGATAGCCAATTGTTCAATTGTTTTATGAGAGTCACCAAAATTACAAATATACGATTTTAAAGTATGATAATAATCATTCTTAGTTGATTCATCAATTTGTTTTAGTTTTGTAATAAGTGGATGGAGATATATCTTGTATGAACTAGTAGTAAAAAATGATTCTAAAGCAATATCTTCAAAAAAAGTAAATTGCTGTTTACTTAAATCGTAAGCTTTCAGTGCTTGTTGTTTATAAATATTAATATCTAACAGATTATCGAAAATATAACTAATACCAAACTTTAATTTATAAATATTTACAGCAGTTATTAAACTTTTTACTTTATTAATAATATTGTTTTTTGTTGCTCTATTAAGCCCGGTAATTAAAATATATAAGCAGTTATCTTGGAGATAAGAATATGTATTTGGTAAAGTAATAATATGCTGATGAAGTTGATTTAAATACACTATCTCATTGCTTTTTAAGCCTACCTTTGTAGTAATAATACAGTAATCTCTGCTAAAATTATTGGGTTGTGCAGGTAATAATTTTTCTAAATCATGTTTATTTATATTGTCATTTGAGAATAAGTAATTCATTATTGCAAAATATTCGTAACGATTATAATTATAGCCGGTTTTGCTGTGACAAATAATAGATGCGATAGTTTTAGCTAATTTACTGATAAAACTGAATATTTCAGATGATGGCTTGCCATCTGCAAATAAAATGCATAAGTAACCAATAATATTATCATTGTCTGTTATTGCTGCAATAATTCGTGGAATTGTCTGCCCAACTCCGTAATCGACATAGATAACATTATTATTTTGATCCAAATCTTTTTGATAATTACCTAATTGGATAAATGGGAGCATCTCAACTGCTACTTTTTGATGTTCTTGCATGTGATCAAAGAGCATATCTCCAATTTGTTGATTTGGATGTTGTGCCAAAACTACATAATTCACATCACATAAGACCATTGGATGATGGAAATATTCGTATAATTGTTTCATAAATTGATGCAGATTATGATTTATTAATCCATTGAATAGAAATTCATACATATCTTTCATAAGCTCACCTCCTTTATATTATAAATGTAGTTGTGCAATTTGCACAACCAGTAATTAAATATTTGTATTTTTGCCCATGGTATTTTTTTAACAAGAAAGATAAAATTTAAATATCGACGGAGGTAATTTATATGAAATACGATGCATTATTTACACCTTTTAAAATAGGTAATATGGAAGTGAAAAATCGTTTTGTTATGGCACCAATGGGAACTAATTCTTCACATATTGATGGATGTATTGCTAATGATGAAATTGATTATTTTGAAGCGCGAGCTAAAGGTGGGGTTGGATTGATCATTATGGGATGTCAATTTTTAAATCCTGATTTAGCACAAGGATCATTAGAAGGAGTCTTACAAAATAGTTACGTTATTCCTCAATTGACAACTGTAGTTGAAGCGACACATCGTTGGGGGGCAAAAATTTGTTGTCAAATTAGTTGTGGAACTGGAAGAAATGCTTTTCCTAACATGTATGGAGAACCACCATTCTCTTCAAGTGATACACCATCAACATTTAATCCTGAAATGAAGTGTCGTCCATTGAGTAAAGAAGATATTAAAAAAATTATGACAGAGTTTGCTAATAGCGCAATAATTGCTAAAAACGCTGGTTTTGATGCAATAGAAATTCATGGACATGCGGGCTATTTGGTTGATCAATTCATGTCGCCTGTATGGAATAAGCGAACTGATGAATATGGTGGTAGTGCTGAAAATAGAATGCGTTTTGCTACAGAAATTGTGCAATCTATAAAACAGGCAGTTGATTTACCAGTTATATTTAGAATTGCTTTAGACCATCTATTTGCAGAGGGTAGAACCTTGGATGAAAGTATGGAATTAATTGAGATTTTAGAAAAAGCTGGGGTAGATGCTTTAGATATTGACGCAGGATGTTATGAACGGATTGATTATATTTTCCCAACTGCATATTTAGGTGATGCTTGTATGGATTATGTTTGTAGTGAAGCGCGTAAACATGTGAATATTCCAATCATGAATGCTGGAAATCATACACCTGAATCAGCACTTCGATTAATTGAATCTAAAGATGCTGACTTTGTTATGTTTGGTCGTCAATTTATTGCGGATCCAGATACAGTAAATAAATTAATGAATGATCATGAAGAGGATGTTCGCCCATGTATTCGCTGCAATGAAGAATGTGTAGGGAGAATTGTCGGACGTCTTACTAAGTTGAGTTGTGCAGTAAATCCTCAAGCATGTGAAGAAGAACGTTTTGCAATTAAGCCATGTAGTCAAGTAAAAAATATTGTTGTGATTGGTGCAGGACCTGCTGGATTAGAAGCTGCTAGAGTAGCTGCTGCTGAAGGACATAATGTGGAAATTTATGAAAAGACTAATATGATTGGTGGACAATTAAGTGTTGCTGCGACACCAAAATTTAAGGATCAATTAAAGAAATTAGTTAAATGGTTTGAAGTACAATTAAATAAATTGGATGTAATAATACACTTTAATTATGAAGTAAAAGCAGATGATCAAATTTTAAAAAATGCAGATCAAATTATTGTGGCCTGTGGAGCAGATGAAATTATACCTCCAATAAATGGTATCAATAATGAGAATGTAATTAGTGTAATTGACGCACATATGCACAAAGGTATGATTAAAGGTGAAAATGTCATTATGTGTGGTGGGGGATTGTCAGGTATTGATAGTGCCATTGAACTTGCTAGTGAACATGGTAAAAATGTTACAATAATTGAGATGGCTGATAGTATTGCTAAAGATGTATTATTTATTAACCAGGCTTCAATTTTTGCAAAGATTGATGAATATAAAATTAATGTGATTACCGGTGCTAAAGTTATTGAGTTTAATAATGATGGCATTACTTATCAAAAAGATGAACAAGAAGTTGTTTGTAAAGCGGATACGATTATTAGAGCATTTGGAATGAAACCAAATCGTGAATTAGCTGAAGAAATTAGAAATACTTATCCAACTAAAACAAGAATTGTTGGGGATAGTGAAAAAATTGGTAAGGTTGCTAATGCTATACGTGATGGATTCTATGCAGGAATGTCTTTATAAATGAGAAATTTGTTGTTAATTTAAGTTAATGCTGATAAAGAAGTTCGTTATAAAAAACGGACTTCTTTTATTGCATATTATGTTTACAAAAAACTACATTATTTAGTAAAATAATGTATATAGATGACTTATTATAGGAGAACAATATAAGATGAATATAATGGGAGAGCTTAAATCAATGATTACTGGAAAACCAGTTTTTGATAATGCTGTATTTTTGAAGAAAGATAGTACTGCTAAAAAGGATTTAGAATATTTGGAATCATTAGTAGGAGACAAGAGGGTGAAAGACCCAAATATATTATTGCAACAAATAAAAAAATTAAAATATGGTATTTATGGTGAAGATAAAATTGAATTTGAATTAGCTAATAGTCACATTCCTATGTTTGTATTACATGATATTAGATTAGAATATGAGGGATTAACTGCGCAAATTGATTATTTACTTATCGCTAAAAGAAATACTTATATCATCGAATGTAAGAATTTATATGGAAATATTGAAGTAAATAAAAAAGGAGATTTTATTCGTTGGATGGGCAAACACCGTGAAGGGATTTATAGTCCAATTACTCAAAATCAAAGGCATCGAGAACTTATAAAAAAATTACGAAAAAATAATAAGAAAAATATAATAACTAGAATTGGCTTTGAAGCATCTTTTGATAGCTGGCATAAGTCATTAGTAGTTTTGGCTAATGACAAGTCATATGTCAATGATCGTTATGCTCCAAAAGAAATTAAAGAACAAATTATAAAAGCTGATCAATTAATATCGTATATAAAGAAAACAGAACAAAATAGTAAATCAATGAATTTAAGTGAAACAGATATGCGAGGGATAGCTGAATTGTTTTTAGAAAATCATAAGCCTCTTGAGTATGATTATTCGTACTTATTAAATGAGGAAGTTAAAGAAATTGACTATGAAGCTCTTTATAATCAATTAAAGGAATTTCGTTTGAATAGAAGTAGGGAAGAAAAAATAAAGCCATATTTTATCTTTAATAATAAACAGTTAGATGAATTAGTTGAAAAACTTCCAAAATCAATTGATGAATTAATGAAAATTTCAGGATTTGCAGAGAAGAAATGTGAAAAATATGGTGAAGAAATTATCAGTATTGTTAAACAATACAGGATTGGATAGAGGTATGAAAAATAGGTTATATAACATTTTAGAAGTGGATAGTAATAATGAATCTAAGTTAGATGAATTATATTCATATTTCATGATTTTAATGATAGTTATAAGTATTATTCCATTATTTACTAGAGAAAGAAATATATTACTTTATTTAATGGAAGATATATCTTTAATAGTGTTTCTTATAGATTATCTGCTCCGCTGGTATTGCGCAGATATAAGGATTAAAAGAGGTTGGAAATCATATTTTATTTATCCATTTACTTTTTTGCACTCATTGATTTTTTATCTATTGTTCCAGCATTTACAACTATTAATAGTGGATTTAAGGCATTAAAATTAATGAGGGTATTGAAATGTTTTAAGATTTTTAAAACATTAAGATATTCCAAAAGTTTTATGTTGATGGTAAAAGTATTTGAAAAAGAGAAGAATTCGTTGATTACCGTATTTATAACTGCTATTGGGTATATTGGGGTTACTGCGTTAATTATGTTTAATGCTGAAAGTTCATTTAAATCTTATTTTGATGCAGTATATTGGGCAACTACAGCACTTACTACAGTGGGATATGGAGATATTTATCCAGTAAGTGATTTGGGGAAAATTGTTTCTATGACTTCATCTTTTATTGGAATTGCGATTGTGGCTATTCCTTCAGGAATTATTACATCTGGATACATTGATGAAGTAAAAACTGACTAAAAAAGGTGATAAGGGCGTTGTGTTTTATCACCTTTTTAGTCATAGTTTTGTAGTTATATAGTTAAATAATTCTTTCCTAATTTGATTTTCTAATTTATAAGTGAATTGAATTGCTGAATTTTTGTTATCAGGCAGCTGTACATTAATAGGCTCACTAATTGCATGCATTTGTCCCATATAATAAAATTCTTTAGATGTTGTATCATTTTTATTTTTACGGACAAATAAATGAATTTGAAGATGGTTATTTGCTTCATCATAAATTCTTTGAATTTCATCAGAATCAATACTACGGTTAGGCTTTGAAAAACATATCAAAGTACTTGCATCAACAAAACGATGTAAATATTTTCCACCTTGATTAGCATCATGATCATGATTAATAAAAACAGGCATAGTATTAGTTCTTTGATCATATTTATAACCGCCAATATTTAAAGGTACGGCATTAACTTCCCAGTTTAATAATCTACATACATCCTCGTAGGTGTATTTTTGATATAAACATAGATCAGTATCTTTATGTGTATTAGTATAGTTTGTTTTATATCTATTAATTCCAAATTCGATTAATTCAAGTAATTGTTTTTTTAAATTACTATCTTGTAATAATTCAATTAATTGATGATGAGTGTTTAAATTATCATCTATAAAGATAGCATCTTGAAATGTTGCTTTGGCTCCACCGGTAGCAAATTCTTGTTTTAACTGATTGATTATCGGAAGATAATTAACTTCTTTAAATTTAATCTGATATTCATCTAATAATTGTTGTTTTAATAATGGAATTATATTTTCTTTATTTTCAATACATAACTTGATCGCTAAAAGCTCATGAACTCGTTTACCAGCAGCAAATTTACTTGAAACATATTCAAGATATTTCTCTTGTAATGGTGTGAATTTAATCTTATAGTCTTTTTCATTTTTTGTTAAGAATTTATGGTATGAACCAAAAGTTTTATTTTGAAAGATTCTTAATACATCAATGGAATCATATAAATCAAAATCAGCTAAATTAGGAATTCTACCTAATTTATGTTTTAAATGTAAATAACAGTCTTTAATGATTTTAGTATCATTAAATTTAGCTCGATCAATTGATTCATAGATTTTCTTTTTAGAAACTAAGTCAAAATTGATTGTGGAATCTCCTGGTATTAATAAACTGCCCTCACTGACAAACCTTCTTAAGGCATCTTTGTTATAAGTATAATTTCCACTTAAAGCAATCGGGATTAAGAAGTTTTTTTCATAATTACCAATAAAATCAATAATTACAACATAGTCTTTTGATGGATTTTTACGTAATCCTCGTCCTAATTGTTGAACAAAAACAATTGCGGATTGAGTAGGACGTAACATGATAATCTGATTAATTTTAGGAATATCTATTCCCTCATTAAAAATATCTACAGTAAAAATATAATCTAGACTGTCACCATCATTGCTTTCTAATTTATCGATTGCTTTTTGACGTTTGATTTCACTGTCATCACCGGTTAAGGCACAGGTTCGATAACCGCGTTTATTAAATTCTATTGATAATTCAACCGCTTCAGTTTTACGACTGCAAAATATTAATCCTCTAACTCGATCACCTGAATGACCATATAATTCTATTTTATCAATAATATGATTTATCCGTTCAGCTGTTATTAAGTCATTAAATTTTGTTTTATCATCAATAGTTCTTCCATCAACTATAAAATCAGAGACACCATAATAATGAAAAGGACATAATAAATTATATTCCATTGCCTGTTGTAACCGAATTTCATAAGCAATGTTATAATCAAACATTTTATATATATCAAAATTATCAGATCTTTCAGGGGTTGCAGACATTCCTAATAAAAAGCTAGGTGTAAAGTAATTCATTAATTCTTGATACGACTCAGCACCAGCACGGTGAACTTCATCAATTATGATGTAATCAAAAGTATCTGGCTTAAACATTTTTCGATATTCTTTTTTATGAATTGTTTGAACAGTTGAAAAGATATAATCACTATTAATATCTTTTTCGCTACCAGTAAAAATACCAAAAGTATGATTCTTGATTATGTTTTTAAAAGTATTCATAGCATCACGAGCAATATTCTCGCGATGAACAACAAATAATATTCTTTTGGGATCAAGATTTTTAACATCAAAAGCACTGAGATATGTTTTACCAGTTCCTGTTGCCGAAATCAACAAAGCTTTATTTTTATGATTATTTCGTAATGTTGTTAATGAAGTCAGGGCTTCTTGCTGCATTAAATTAGGTTGGATATTTTGATGTTTAATAGGCGTTATAATTGGTTTAGGAACATATATTTTTTCATATTCACTAATCCATGATTTTGTTAAAGGAACAGAATGTTGCCATTGCATATCAAATTCACCTATTATTTGTGTAACTATATCATCACCAATTTTAGTACTAATTTTAATATTCCACTCTTGGTTCGTTAATAATGCTGATTGGGTTAGATTAGAGCTTCCAACAATAATATCAAAGTTAGTATCATGCTTAAAAATATATCCCTTTGGATGGAAATCGATTTCTTCATCCTCGAATATGCGCACTTCAATATTATCAAACATCAACAATTCTTTAAATACATTAGGATGATTAAAACCTAAGTATGTTGAAGTTATTATTTTACCTCTAATTCCTTTGTCCCTTATATCAATTAATGCTTGTTTTAGTACAGCTAAGCCGGATTTGTTGATAAAGGCAACAGAGAAGCAAAAAGAATCACAAGAGTTTAGTTGGTTAACTAATTCATGTGATATTTTTATTCCTTGTTTATAGTTGTTAGTTAGCAATTTAGTTTTATTTGTATTATTAATTAAAGTTTTAGATTGTAATAATGTATCCATGATATGCTCCTTGTAGATATCAATAGTATAATGTATTTTAGTGATAATAACTAGCGATTTACTTCTATAAATGGTAAAATATATTAAGAAACGGGTGATGATTATGGCTGATTGTATGACAAAAGAACAACGTTCAAGAAATATGTCACATATTAAGAGTAAAGATACTTCAATAGAACTAACGGTTAGAAAGTATTTATATCACCACGGTTTTCGATATAAAAAAATGATAAAACATTACCCGGGACACCAGATATAGTACTTTCTAAATATAGAACTGTTATTTTTATTAACGGCTGTTTTTGGCATCATCACTATAACTGTAAATATGCGACACTACCTAAAACAAGACAAGACTACTGGTTAAAGAAAATTAATAGGAATGTTGAAAATGATTTAAAGCATTATAAGGAACTAGAACAAATGGATTATAGGGTTATTGTTGTGTGGGAGTGTGAATTAAAAGAGTGTTTTGAATATAGGATGGAGAAACTGGTTGAGGAGATAACTGAACTAATGATATGAAGTTTAAATTAGAGTATAATAATTTAAAAATTGCAAAATATATAGTAATGTAATATCTTCTATAATAAGGTAACTAAGGATTGATCTAATTTTTTATTCTGCAAAACTATTAATACAGCTAACAATTAAAAAATACCAAACTTAAATTATGTCATTACGAACGATTGGTATTATGGTGGAAAAAGAATAATAGAACTCTTTTTGTAAATTGGTTAATAAACCAGATAGTTTTATGCATTTTGATATGAAAATTATTTATAGATATGAGGATTTTAATGAATGAATAAAAACTATTAACTAAAACTCAAATTTTAAATGTGGAAAATGAAAATATATCATAGTTATTTTGGAGATTGTGATGATATTTATCTAGTTTTTTATGAACTGTCACTATAAAATATAGAGGGAATACTATAGCCAATCAAAATTTGATAAAAGACATGAAGAGTTTCCCAGACATCAAAACAGACTCTTACAATTCAGTAGTTGCATATATACTAGTATTATGATAAAGAAGTAATTGTTAAATGAGTAGAAAAACAATTTTTAATATCTCTATTAATTATTACACATTGCTAAAAGTATTGTTGATTATGTGTTTGATGAAATAAAGATAAACAAGGGAACTGGAAGAATATATCAATCTTTAGTTAAATATATTTTAGAACTGTGAGAATTAGGAAATGATAGTAGTT
>ENA-ORUW01001365-ORUW01001365.1-human-gut-metagenome-genome-assembly--contig:-NODE-1365-length-17648-cov-5.816859_pt1 | contig 17648 bp, 15 predicted proteins | sample MGYA00242088_ERZ509227 | MGnify/ENA primary metagenome ERZ509227 (study PRJEB26280, sample SAMEA2338816) | human gut metagenome | biome: human gut; feature: human-associated habitat; material: faeces... | reverse complement strand
ATATTTTAATTATAATAAATGTCGTGAAAATAGTCTTATAAATGTGGGGGATATTGACTATGGAATTAAAACGTATAGCTGATAAGCGCAATGTTATACTTTTGTTGTCAGTTGTGTTTATTAATATGGTTGTATTCGGATATAAAATGATTCCTGATATAAGAAAAATTTATGAGAACAGCCATTCAGAACAAAATGATAAGACATGGGAACAGATGCGTATTATAAAGCAGAAAAAATATGCAGATGAGTATAACGGAAATATTCAAAAAATTATAGAAAGAGCGCAGATACTGGAAAGTAATAAGCTTTTTGCAGATAAGGATTCATTTTCCTATAATAATATTGTTAAGACAGCTAAAGATTATAAGCCATTGCTGAATGTCAGGATTACATTGGATAATAATACAGCTGTTGAAAAGATATCAGAGTATAAAGTGCTTTATTTATTTTCATTTTTGCTAATAATTTATATAATAAATAAGTTATATTCAGAGCGTGATAATGGTATGTGGCAGATAGCATATGCATCTTCTGGGGGAAGATTTCAGCTTGTAATAAAAAGAGTGGGAATAGTTATATTTGTCACATTTATAGTATCTGCACTGCTGTATTGGACAACAGTACTATTTTCATTAACAGTATTCGATGGATTTAAAGGATTATCGGCACCGATTCAAAATCTGCCGAATTTTAATAACTGTACTTTAATAATTAATATGTGGCAATATCTTGTTATCAATTATTTATGGATGTTTTTGGCTGTCTTAATGTTTGTCAGTGTTACGTTTATGTTTATGACAATTTTCAGAAACAGAAAAAATGTATTTGTTGGAATAACTGCATTTGGAATAGTCGAGTATCTTTTATATGTAAACATAGAGAATAACAGCATATATGCAATGTTTAAATATATTAATGCTGTTAATTTAATTAATATGAGTGATATATGTACATCATACCATAATATTGGATTTTCAAAGCTGGTTATAGGATTGGACAAAGTTGTTTTGATAGTTTTATTGCTGCTTATTTTTATCAGCGTTATTGTTTCTGTATTGCTATATACAAATATGAAACCATATGTACAAACGACTTTGGCTGAAAAATTTATGAGTGGCTTTAATGAGTTGTATCAGATGGTTATGTCAAAATATCCTGTAATGGTTAAGGAAATTCATAAAAATATATTTACAGCAAAAGGGATTTGGGCAGTTGTCGGAGTGATATTTGCTGCGCAATATTTTAGTCTGACAGCACTTATGACATTTAGTGATACAGAAATGATGACTGATAAGATGTATCTTTCTCATGGAGGAAAAGATTATACTTATATAGAAAATAAGATAAATGAACAGGTATCAGTTTTTGAGCGGGTAAGCAAAGAACGGCAAAAGGCAAAAGAAAGATATGATAACGGTCAAATAACATTTGAAGAGTATTATTCTGTGATTACATACAGTCAGATTGTGTCACTGTCAATGTCAGGAATGACTGAACCGATGGAGAAGCTGCAGTATTTAAAAAGGCTGCAGACAGAACGCGGAATTAATGGTTATATGATGTCAGACAGAGGATATGAACAGATATTTGGAAAAGACAGTATTCAAAGAGAAGTTCTTACAGGTATTGCATTATTAGCAGGAATTGTAATTATATGTTTCGGCAGTGTAAAGCTTGAAAAACTTTCAGGTATGAATATGCTTATTAATTCCAGTTATAAAGGAAAAAAGAGAATTTATTGCATAAAGTATGTTTCATGTATTGTTGTTTCTGTATTAATGTGTATTACAGTTTGTGTTATGCAGTATTGCAACCTTTTTAAATATTATGGTATGCCATATCTTAAGGCTCCTTTACAAAGTCTTACATTTATGGAAAGTATATCGTTGAAAGTAAGTATTATACAGTGGATTTTAATTATAATTTTTATCAAGACAATAATTACCATAATAGTTTCTTCGGTATTTTATAATATTTTTAATATATTTTATAAAAAATAGTTTAGAAATATGACGTTTGCGTTTAAAATCAAACAATTCGCGTTACAGGTATTGAAATTATTGCAAACGTAAGTTATGTTGAAATCAGAATATTGGTCGTAAAATAATTGAATAGTATGTTTATCAGAGTCCCCTTTTTAGAGAATATTATTGTTAGATGAAAGGAGGGATAGTTGCAAATGTACGCTTTTGCGGTGCAGGAAAATGCTGAGAAGAGAGGAGGGAATCAAGGTATAACGTAATGGTATTTTGTAAGGCGAAAAAGATTATATATTAATGAAGGAGGTTGTATTATATGAATAGGAAAATAGTTGATAAATTAATTGTAGTTTTATGTGTTGTGGTTATGCTTGTGTCACAGAGTATTTGTGTAAATGCATCAGATAGTGATGTTAAGGAGACTATCAAACAGGAGAATAGCGAAGAGTCTCAAATGAATGAAACTATTCTTCCTCCTGCATCAGCTTATGGTTATATGGAATATTATGATATTAATTTACCAACCGGCGGTGGACATTGTGCATTTTATTTAAACGAGCGCTATTATGATTATGAAAATGCGTATGGTTATGCACCCGGAATAACCGCAGAAATGGCAACGACTGTTACGTGTGATATGGGAACAGATATTATAGCTGTAAATCAATGGCAGGAAGAGGTTGAATTAAAGAAGGATGTATATCAGACGACTTCACTTTCTGGAAGGGCAACAACTACTACATTAAATACGCAATGGGTTGACATCAAACTTTGCGAATGGTGGGCCTGTGATGATGAGGGAAATGGAACTTTTACAAAATGTGATCCGCCAAATAATTAATTTTAATAAACATCAATACTGCATTTATTGTTTAAATGTAGTATTGATGTGATAAATATTTCGAAAAGAAAGCGGGGGATATTTTATGAAAAAATATACAAATGTATTTCTTATATTCTTATTGTGTGTATTAATATTGATTCTTGTGTCATGCGGCAGAACCAATAAAACTGGTGATAATACAGTAAGAGTTGAAGATATAAAAAATAAAACAATGAATATGAGTGAAGTAATATTTAAAGAAAAGGAGGATAATCAGGCATATTTTAATATATATTCACATCCTGCTGCAGTAGGAGAGCATGGTTATTATTATATGTTTCGCGCAGGATATGATAAATTACTGACGCATATAGATGTTGAAACGGGAGAGTGTATACCGGTTTGTAATCAGCCGCAGTGTAGTCATGATAATACAAAATGTCCGGCAGTGTTTGAAGGTTATATAGATGAAATGTATTGTTATGATGGGAAATTATATTTTATAAAATACAGTAATGAAGGTAAAGCAATTCTTGTTCAGACTAAAATAGATGGGACAGACAGAAAAGAACTGTTTGAAATTGGAAGTGCGCCTGAGGATAAAGTGCGTTTATATAATTTGGCATTTTATGATAATTATGTATACATATATAGTTCTTCAGGAAATTGTACTCATACATTTGATGGTTCGATGCAGATAAGCATACGAAAGCGGTCATTAGATGGAAAAGAGGACACTAAGATAATTACGAGTGATGAGGAAAATTCGATTTTCGATGCATTAAAAGTGTATGGTGGAAATTTATTTTTTGTATACACGCATACTGCATTTAATAAGGAAACACGTAAAAATGAGACGACAAGTGAGGGCTTGTTCTGTTATAACAGCTATACCGGGAAGGTGGGGAAAATTATAGACAAAAGGATATCAGACTGCACGGTAGATGAAGAAAACAGAGTGCTGTATTACTATGTGATAAATGAAGGTCTATATAAATATGAGTTTGATACAGGAGTTGATAAGCTGATATATAAAGCGGATAGAAATACTGCGTTATGTCAGGTTTCATATGATGGTAAGTATATATATCTTGATAATGGAAGATGGTATATATTTACAAGAGATAATGATCTTTCAGCTAAAATATGGGTGCTTGATAGTGATGGAAAAGAACTTAATGTAATAGATAATGCAGGAATAAGCCCGTCATATTTTGGTGACAGTGAGAGTCTTTTTTCGGAATATGGAGCTTTGCTTGGAAACAGGGTTGATTTGGATGAAAAAGATACCGGTGTCAGATACATTTTAAAGTCAGATATTACAACGGCGAAAGATTGGAAAAAGGTAATGTGGAGGTAGGTGATAATTATGGATGAAATTGAAATGATGAAAATGAAAAGAAGGAAAGAAGAACGAAAAAAGAATATAAAATTAGGATTATTATGGGGGGTAATAGGTATTTCAGTTGCTATATGTCTTATATTTACAGTATTTAAGCCTAAACCGCAAAAAGAACTTGTTCTTACACTTGAATTAGGAAGATCACAACTGCATGATGATGAGTTTTGTAATGCACTGGTTGAAAAATTTGATGGGAAAACCATTAAAGAGGGGGATAGTATAGAGATTAAATCTCTTTTTGAAGGACGTGAGTATGGCAGAAATGATATAGCTCCTTTAGCAGATATATTTGAGCGTATACTTGATGTCGATAAGACTGTTTATTTTGATTTTGATACAGGTATTATGAAGGCAGAAAGAGAAGTAGACATAAAAATTGAATATAATAAAAAATCTATCATATTTTATGCATATGCAGCAGAATAATTTATTAAAATTCGCATAACATATTGTGTGGGAAGAAAAAACGTTGTATAATAGCGATAAGTTAAAAAACTTAATAAGGTTTATAATTCCTGGGGTGTTCGCCAGCCTGCATATTTTGATCCTACATTATTCGATCGGGATTCCTATATCTTTATACTGATGTCAGGCCTCCTTAGTCAGTGGAAGGCAGATGTATATTTGCGGTTACCCACCTAGCTTTGCTAGGAGTCGAAAAAAGCAGGTAACGGCACTTTGGGAATAAATTTATGAAAAGGTCACATGATTAATTAATTGATTTTTGTCAGAACGACAAAGCTTGATTATTTACTCATGTGACTTTTTTGATGCAATTATTGTTTTGCAAACTTCTAAAACGTTGAGATTGTGTCTTAAGTGCATTTAAATAAAGCATAAGGCAGTTCTAATTTGAACATGCTTTGAATACAATATTTTTGGTAAATGCAGTTGAATTTGCCAAAATATATGCAATAAACGGAAAGGCGTGTGCAGAATGGCTTATAATATAAAGTGTTTTATAAAGAAACATAAAAAAAGACTGATAATTGTTGTAGCGTTTGTATTGTTTATAGGTATTTTGGCTTTTGCAGCAGGAAGCTGCAATTTGAAAAATAAAAATATAACAATGGCAGATATATGTAAGGCAGTCGCATATGCGGGAGGGTATAAGGAAAAAACAGATGACGGACAATACTGGTACAGCGCGTATGTTGATTTCTGCAGTCAGCAGGGGATTTTTGAAAAAATAAAACCGAATGAAGCATTTACGGGGCAAAGAGCGCGTGAGCTTATAAAATATATAGAGGAAAAGAACGGTGTCACTATAGATAAAGAAACTAAAAAAAAGGCAGAACTTAAGGTCGGAAGTTATACGTCTAAAGAATTTGCAGCTTTTTTTATAGCAATAAAGGACTATTTTGCTTCGGGAAGCAGCATTAATTCAATAAAATTGTCTGTGGCAGCTGTTCCTGATAATACAAATGAATTAGAAAATTGGACAGTCTGTACGGATAAAGGAAATTATACTTTTAAGGGACTTCGCCTTTCGGGGAAATTGGACCATATGCTTGAGGTTATAACATTTAATAACGAGATTTTAATGGTTGTTGATGATATTTCTAAAGATATTACATATAAAAATGTGTGGATAAATAAATATGAAGAAAATATTTTGTATCTTAATATATATGGTGTGCCTCGTACGTTTAAAGTCGTAGGTGTTTCAGAGCAGGTGGGAAGCATACTTGCAGATATAACTCTTAATAATGGAAAAATAACTAATATAGATACGAAAAGTGATGTCATATCAGGAAAAGTACTTTCAGCAGGCGATGGATATGTTGAAGTTTCAGGATATGGCAGGGTGCCTGTCGATGAGGATTTTGTTATGTATAATGTGGCTGACAATACAGCGGACAGAAATTATGAGGACATAATAATCGGTTATGATTTACAGGATTTTATTGTGGCGGCAGGTAAGATATGCGGTGCGATTGTGTCAGAGGGACTGACTGTGGGAAATATTCGTGTACTTATTAAGACTACAGGTTTTACTGATATTTTTCACGAAAATGTGTCGATAACGTGCGATACTTCTTATACCATATCAAGCGATGATGAAAGTGTGAGCTATGAGGCTGGAGAAAAGGCAGAGTTTAACAGAAATGACGAAAGACTGTCAAGAGGCAGACTGATTGTAGAGCCGGATATTGAAAATGCTGAAATAAAACTGGAGAGCATAAAAAGAAGTCAGGGGAATCCTTCATATGAGGGGGCGATAGAGCTGTCTTTGCAGGATGGAGGTATCGTTATTATAAATGAAGTTGATTTAGAAAAATATCTTGAGAGAGTTGTTCCGAGTGAGATGCCGGTAAGCTTTGGCGTTGAGGCACTAAAGGTTCAGGCTGTATGTGCAAGAAGCTACGCCTACAGACATCTTACAAACGTTGGCTATGGTTCATATGGAGCACATGTTGATGACAGTACAAAGTTCCAGGTGTATAACAATACAAAGGAACAACCTGCTTCAAATGAAGCCATACTTGCAACAAAGGGACAGCTTTTAAAATATAATGATGAGGTTATACAGGCGTATTATTATTCGACATCTTGCGGAATCGGTGCGGATGTATCTTTATGGGGGTCAAATCCTCAAAATTATCCATATTACATAAGTAAGGATTTAGGTGAAAATAACAGACAGAAAAACTATTCTGATGAGAATGTGTTCAGGGAATTTATAATGAGTGAGGATGAGGCTGATTATGACAGTAAATGTGATTATTACAGGTGGAAAATGAATGTGAGCGCGGCTAAGTTAAGTGAGAGTTTTAATAATAAACTTCAAAGCGGAATACTTGAAAATGCGCCTGATAATATAGGAACAATTAAAAATATCAACATCAAGAAACGTGTTTTGTGCGGTGCAGCTGTCTGTGTGGAGGTTGAGGGAAGTAACGGAAGCGTCATACTTGAAACTGAGTCGGTAATAAGAAAAATGCTTGGAGTAGCAGATGAGGTTTTAATGACAAATGGCGGCGAAACTAAAAAAGCTTCGTTGCCAAGTGCATTTATTGTTATAGATAAAAATACCATGTCAGATGGAACAGAAGGTTTTCAGATAACCGGGGGCGGATACGGGCATGGCATAGGAATGAGTCAGAATTCTGTTAATTCGATGGTTAAAAAGGGAATGGACTACAAAAGTATTTTACAGTTTTTCTACACCGGAACTACTGTTTCGTGATTTAATTTTTGCAATAAAGACATTTATCTCGGCACCGAGAAAGAGAATAATAAAACATGTATACAGCCAGATAAGTGCAAATACAAGTGTTGAAAGACTTCCGTACATATTAGAAAAATTATTCGAGTAATTCACGTACAAAGAATATATATACGAAAATGCAAACCAGCCCACAGATGAAAAAATGGCGCCTGGAAGCTCATTTAAAAAAGTGGATTTGCGGTCCGGAACATATTTATATAAAATAACAAAAATTATCAGCAGTGAAAATGGAAAGAGTAAAAGCTTATTGTTTAATATGCCGGTAAGTATTTTTGCAATTCCTGGAAGAAAAAGGCTTATAAATGAAACAAGTCTGTTTCCGAAAACAAGGAGCAGGAGTGAGGCAATGATACTGAATAAAAATATTATTGTATATACGGTTGAAAATAAACGGGAAATAAACCAGTTTCGTTTATAATGACCTTCATATATTACATTGAGTCCCTGTATTATGGCCATGAATCCTTTTCCGGCAGACCAAATCATAACGATTGTAGTGACGGAAATTATTGCTATACTACTGTTTTCGTATATATCATTTATAACAGATTCAAGAAAAGGTTCGATTTGATTTGGAGTTACGGCACTTATTATTTCAATAATAGTATCAGGTGTCAACGTGAGGTATCGTATGAGATTCATTAACAGAATAAGAAACGGAAAGAAGCTTAAAAGAATATAAAAACAAGACTGTGCGGCATAGCCTGTGATAGAGTCGCCGGACAGTTTTTTTGTGATATCCTTTACTGTTATAATAAATTTGTTCATATACTTCCTCATTTCTGTTGATGTTATTTTTAGCAATTATAATATAAAAATGCAAAAATGTGAACGAAAGTTTTTAATAAGCCTTACTTTTTATAAAATGTGGACTATTTCCTTGCATAAAATTATCATTTTGGTTACAATGTAAGTTGATTTTTAAAAAATGAGGATTTGTATGGGAATAAATGTAAAACTGCAGGCTTTTGAAGGACCGCTTGATTTGCTGCTGCATTTGATAGATAAAAACAAGGTCAACATATACGATATACCGATTGCAATGATAACGGAACAGTATATGGAATATGTTGACAATATGGACAAAGAAGATTTAAATGTCGTAAGTGAATTTCTGGTCATGGCAGCGACACTTCTTGATATCAAATCAAGAATGCTTCTCCCGAAAGAAGTTAACGATGAGGGGGAGGAAGAAGATCCAAGAGCAGAGCTCGTTGAAAAGCTTTTGGAATACAAGCTTTTTAAATATATGGCATATGAATTAAAGGATAAACAGACTGATGCAGAAAAATCTTTTTATAAAGAGCCTACAGTCCCAAAGGAAGTCGAGGCGTATAAGCCACCAATAGATTTGGAAAAGCTTGTTGGTGATACAACGCTTGCAAAGCTCAATATGATTTTTCAGGATGTAATGAAGCGAAAAGAAGACAAAGTTGACCCCGTACGAAGCAAATTTGGTAAAATTGAAAAAGAAGAGGTCAGTATGTCAGATAAGCTCGTTCAGATACGTTCATATCTAAAGACGCATGACAATTTCAGTTTCAGACATATGCTTCTTGGAAATTCTTCTAAGATGTCGGTCATAGTTTCATTTTTAGTTATACTTGAGCTTATAAAGACCGGATTTGTGAAAGTAAGTCAGGAATCAACATTTTCTGATATACAGATAGAGGTTATAAAAAATCCTGATTTAATTGAGGATTTTGAAGAATAGTGTGAAAAATTATGTTGATACGATAATTTTTCACACAGCTATTTGTTTCTGAGCAAAACAAATAGCCCTTATGGCAGAAGAGAAATCGCTTGTGCGAATTTCTCTTCGCCTCTTTGCAACAGAGTTGCTCAGAAATGGAAAGATTTAAATGCAAAAAATCATCTTGGTACAATGATTTTTTGCAGCGAAGTTGCTTAAGAAATGGAGATAAACATGGATATTGAGAGAATAGAAGCAGCTATAGAGGCAATACTATTTACAATGGGAGAATCCGTGGAAGTAGAAAAAATCGCTGCTGCCATAGAGCATGATGAGGATACAACTGTCAAGATAATACATAATATGATGGATAAGTATGAGGAGTCTGACAGAGGAATAAAAATTATCGAGCTTGAAAATGCATTTCAGATGTGCACAAAACAGGAATTTTACGAGCAGCTTATAAAAGTTGCAAGCCAGCCTAAAAAATACACATTAACAGATGTGCTTTTGGAGACACTCTCAATTGTGGCATACAAGCAGCCAATTACAAAAATGGAAATTGAAAAAATAAGGGGTGTAAGCTGCGAACATGCAATGAATAAGCTTGTTGAATATGGTCTTATAAAGGAGCTTGGAAGGCTTGATGCGCCGGGCAGACCGATGCTTTTTGGAACGACAGAACAGTTTCTGCGAAGTTTTGGTGTTCAGTCGATAGATGAGCTTCCTGTTATAAGCGACGATTTGGTTGAGAAATTTAAAGATGAGGCTGAGATGGAGATTGAAGCCGAAAACTTTGATAATGATTTGGATAAAGCTGAACAGCTTACATTAAATATTTAGAGAAAGGGTATTATTATGGAAAGACAAAATGCATGGAACAAGTATGATGAGGATACTGTAAAAAAGGTATTTGAATTTGCAAATGATTACAAGGAATTTATTTCAAACTGCAAGACAGAGAGAGAATGTGTAAATGAATCAGTAAAAATTGCTCAGAAAGCAGGTTATACAGATTTATTTGAAGTGATAAGAAAAGGTGAAATGTTAAAGGCAGGCGATAAGGTTTATGCAGTAAACAAAAATAAAGCTATCGTTTTATTTTGTATAGGTGAGGAGCCTATAGAAGACGGACTTAATATTTTGGGGGCGCATATAGATTCGCCAAGACTTGATATTAAGCAGAATCCTTTATATGAAGATACAGGTCTAGTGCTTCTGGATACACATTATTATGGCGGTATTAAAAAATACCAGTGGGTTGCAACACCGCTTGCATTGCATGGCGTTGTGGCGTTAAAGGACGGCACTCAGAAAGAAATCGTATTTGGGGAAGATATTAACGATCCTGTAGTGGGAGTTTCAGATCTTTTAATTCATCTTGCAGGTGAGCAGATGGCAAAAAAAGGCGATAAAGTAGTTGATGGAGAGGCGCTTGATATACTTATAGGAAGCAGACCGGCAGTTTCAAAGTCTGGCAGTGATAACGATAAACAAACGGATGCCGGAAAAGAGGCGGTTAAGAAAAATATTCTTGAAATCCTTAAAGCTAAATATGGCATAGAGGAGGAGGATTTCCTATCTGCTGAGCTTTCAGCAGTTCCTGCAGGTCCTGCAAGAGATTATGGTATGGATAGCAGCATGATTATAGGTTACGGACATGATGACAGAGTTTGTGCATATCCTTCACTTATTGCACAGATTAATGTTACATCACCAAAAAAGACGAGTGTATGTATTCTTGTCGATAAAGAAGAAATAGGAAGTGTCGGGGCAACCGGTATGCATTCTAAATTCTTTGAAAACATGGTTGCAGAGGTTATGGACAGAACAGGAGATTATTCCGAGCTTAAGTTAAGGAGAGCACTTGCAAATTCAAATATGCTATCTTCAGATGTTTCAAATGCTTACGATCCTAATTATGCTTCAGTGAGTGATAAAAAGAACAGTGCGTTTTTTGGAAACGGTATGGTATTTAATAAATATACGGGTTCTAGAGGAAAGAGCGGCTCAAATGATGCTTCTGCCGAGTATTTGGGAAGTCTTAGAAAAATAATGGACGACAATAACGTTTCGTTTCAGACATCAGAGCTTGGTAAGGTCGATGCAGGCGGCGGCGGTACTATCGCATATATTCTTGCAAATTATGGTATGAATGTAATTGACAGTGGCGTTGCGGTTCAGAATATGCATGCGCCTTATGAGGTTATAAGCAAGGCCGATTTATATGAAACATTAAAGGGATATGAAGCATTTTTAAGAGACGCGAGATAATTATCAACAAAGTTGCTCGAGAATGGAGATTAATATGAAATGGAATAAATATTCAATACAGACAAAAACAGATGCAGTTGATCTTGTGAGCTATACTCTTGCAGAGCTTGGCATCGAGGGTGTGGAGATAGAGGATAATATACAGCTGACGCAGGAAGAAGCAAAAACAATGTTCGTAGATTTTATACCTGATTTGCCGCCTGATGACGGAAATGCAAAGGTGAATTTTTATATTGACGCAGATGATGATGACAATACAATGTTGGATAAGGTTAAAGCTGAAATTGAAAAACTGCGTGATATTTGCGACGTGGGAGACGGAACTATTACACAGAGCCAGACGGAGGATAAGGACTGGATAAATAACTGGAAACAGTACTGGCATACATTTACAATAGGAGATTTGTATATTAAGCCTACATGGGAACCTGTTAGTGAGGAGATGAAAAAACATCCGGTGTTGTCGATAGATCCCGGAACTGCGTTTGGAACAGGTTCGCATGAGACAACGAGAATGGTTATACGTCAGCTTCAGAAATACGTTAAGGGCGGAGAGGAAGTTCTTGACGTCGGCTGCGGAAGCGGAATTTTATCTGCAGTTGCTTTAAAGTACGGTGCGAAGCATGCGTTAGGTACAGATCTTGACCCTAATGCGATTATTGCTTCCAAAGAAAATGCAGAGCAAAACGATATAGGTCATGATGAGCTTGAGGTTATTGAAGGAAATATAATTGACGATAAGCAGGTTCAGGACAGATGCGGATATGAATGTTATGATATTGTGTGCGCAAATATTCTTGCAGATGTGCTTGAGCCGCTTTCAAAGGAAATTACGCAGCATATGAAGCACGGAGCGTATTTTATAACTTCAGGTATTATAGACACAAAGGAGCAGGAGGTTGTTGAAGCGTTTAAGGAAAATCCTGAACTTGAAATTGTGGAAATTAACCATGACGGTGAGTGGGTAAACGTTACAGCGCGCAGAAAGTAAAGGAGAGGTTATGTATCATTTTTTTGCTGAGCATGAGAATATACACGATACATATATAGAGATTGTGGGTTCTGATGTAAATCATCTTAAAAATGTGCTGCGTTTTAAGGAGGGAGATAATCTTCTTATAAGCAGCGGAGATAATGTGGATTATATCTGTCATATTTCTGAAATGTATGATGACAAAATTATTGCTTTGATAGACAGCATTGATAATGTGGGAAAGGAGCTCCTATCAAAGGTATACTTGTTTCAGGGACTTCCAAAAGGCGATAAGATGGAGCTTATAATACAGAAAATGACAGAGCTTGGAGTTCATCAAATAATTCCTGTTGCAATGAAAAGAAGTGTGGTAAAGCTCGATTCAAAAAAAGAGGGCAATAAGATTAAAAGGTGGAATTTAATAGCGGAATCTGCGGCTAAGCAGAGTAAAAGAAGCATTATACCGGAGATTACAGGAGTATGCGGATTTAAGGAAGCCATTGAGTTTGCAGACAGTCTTGATGTTAAGCTGCTTCCGTATGAGTGTGCAGACGGAATGTCTAAGACAAAAAATATTATAAATAATATAAAAAAAGGACAGAGCGTAGCCATTTTTATAGGTCCTGAGGGCGGATTTGATATAGAAGAGCTTGAATTTGCAAAAGAGCACGGATTTGAAATAATTACTCTCGGAAAAAGAATATTAAGAACAGAGACTGCCGGAATGATGCTGATGTCTGTGCTTATGTATAATTTTGAGGAATAGAAAGGCAATTTACGAAAATGGAATGTTATTTAGATAATGCAGCTACGACAAGGGCGGCAGATGAAGTTATAGATACTGTTGTAAAAGTCATGAGAGACGATTTCGGTAATCCATCATCAAAGCATATGAAAGGCGTAATTGCAGAAAAGTACATAAAAGAAGCAAGACAGACGATAGCGCACATATTAAAATGTGATGAAAAGGAACTGTTGTTTACATCAGGCGGCACAGAGTCAAATAATATGGCAATAATACAGACAGCGATGGCAAATAAAAGAAACGGAAATCATGTGATTGTATCGAGTGTTGAACATGCTTCAGTAAAAGAACCGTTTAATTACTTAGAAGAGCAGGGCTTTCGTGTTACATATCTGCCGGTGGATAAAGACGGAACCGTATCGCTTGATGCGCTAAAAGCTGCTTTGGATGATGAGACAATACTTGTATCGGTGATGTATGTAAATAATGAAATAGGAACGATTGAGCCTGTTTCAGAAATAGGGCAGATAGTAAAGAATTATAATCCGGCTATTATTTTTCATGTTGATGCAATTCAGGCATTTGGCAAATTGAAGATAATACCTAAAAAATTAAATATAGACCTTATGTCAGTCAGCGCACATAAAATTCATGGACCTAAAGGCGTTGGATTTTTGTATATCAAAGATAAAATTAAAATAAAACCGTTAGTGCTTGGAGGCGGACAACAAAAGGGAATGCGTTCAGGCACCGAAAATGTTCCGGGAATTGCAGGAATGGCTGTTGCAGCTTCACTTATTTACGATAAAGATTTTGATAAAAAGACAGAGGCAATGTATGAATTGCGAGAATATTTTATAGACAGGCTTCTTGAAATTGAAGATGTTACAATTAACGGTAAAAGAGGAAGAGAGTGTGCTCCGCATCTGGTGAGTGCAAGTTTTAAAAATATAAGGGCAGAGGTTTTGCTTCATGCGCTTGAGGATAAGCAGATTTATGTTTCGTCGGGCTCTGCATGTTCATCAAATAAGCCTGGCCTTAGTTCAACGCTTGTAGCTATAGGACTTGACAGTTCGCTGCTTGATTCTACGATAAGATTCAGTTTCTGTTATGAAACAACAAAAGAACAGCTGGACGAAACAATAAATGTATTAAAAGAATTAGTTGTACAGCTTAGAAAATATACACGCCGCTAATTTTAGGGCTGCAGTGTCAAAATAGTGTTTCGACACAATGCAATAATAAACGGGAGGATTTTGATTTAAATATGTACAAAGCATTTTTGATAAAATATGGTGAAATCGGAGTAAAGGGTAAAAACAGATACCTTTTTGAGGATGCGCTTGTAAGACAGATTAGATTTGCACTTAAACGTGTTGAAGGAGATTTTGAGGTTTCCAAAGAAAACGGAAGAATTTATGCTGTTGCCGCATCGGATTTTGATTATGATGAGGCGGTTGATGCACTTAAAAAAGTATTCGGCATAATAGGAATATGCCCTGTTGTTCAGATTGAGGACAATGGCTTTGATGATTTGGCAGAAAACGTAATTAAATATATTGATAATGCATATAAGGATAAGAATTTTACATTTAAGGTTAATGCAAGAAGAGCAAGAAAAAATTATCCTATGGATTCAATGGAAATAAATATGGAAATAGGCGGCAGATTATTGGATGCATTTCCGCAGCTTAAAGTAGATGTTCATAAGCCGGAGGTGCTTTTGCAGATAGAAGTCCGCAATAAAATCAATATTTATTCTATAGAAATTCCGGGACCTGGCGGTATGCCTATCGGAACTGCAGGAAAAGCAATGCTTTTATTGTCAGGCGGAATAGATAGTCCCGTTGCAGGTTATATGATAGCAAAAAGAGGTGTGCAGCTTGAAGCAACATATTTTCATGCACCTCCTTATACAAGTGAGAGAGCAAAGCAGAAAGTTGTTGACCTTGCAAAGCTTGTTGCAAAATATGCAGGACCTATAACACTTAATGTGGTGAACTTTACGGATATACAGCTTGCGATATATGAGAAATGCCCTCATGATGAGCTTACTATTATTATGAGAAGATATATGATGAAGATTGCCGAGGAATTAGGCAGACAGACTGGATGTCTCGGACTTATAACGGGTGAGAGTATTGGTCAGGTTGCCAGTCAGACAATGCATAGTCTTTACTGTACTAATGAGGTTTGTACAATGCCTGTATTCAGACCTGTAATCGGATTTGATAAGCAGGATATTATCGATTTATCAGAAAAAATCGGAACATACGAAACGTCAATACAGCCATTTGAGGACTGCTGTACAATTTTTGTGGCAAAACACCCTGTTACAAAGCCAAATCTTAATGTGATTAAGAACGATGAACAGCATTTGTCAGATTGTATAGATGAAATGTTAAAAACTGCCATTGAAACTGCAGAAAAAATTGTTATACAATAATACTACAGTGTCAAAAGTAAAAAGCGTCTGCCGAAAATCGACAGACGCTTTTTGAAAAAACATACATAAACAATTGTTTAAACAGTGTATGGTGCTAATACTTTAAGAATTGTATCAATATCAGCTTCAGCATGGATGTTGCAATCAATAGGTTTGGATAAATCAAGACTGAATATACCCATAATTGATTTTGCATCAATAACATATCTTCCTGAAACAAGGTCAAAGTCAACATCAAACTTTGAAATATCGTTTACAAAGGACTTTACTTTGTCTATGGAATTAAGTGAAATCTGAACTGTTTTCATAATAAACCTCCTGCTGGACATTTTTGCTATCTGAGATTACAATGTGGGAGTGCAAAGCACAAAAATCCGTGTAATCATATCTAATGAATATAATAATGATTTGTAAAGTTTATGTCAATAAGATAGCGTTATAAAAGTAAGATAATTGCGTTATAAATTAAGAAACGGAGATAATGTAAAAAATCATGTTGACACGATGATTTTTTACATAGCTATTTGTGCCGGAGCGTCACAAATAGCCCTTGATGGCAGATTTGCCCCGTCGCTTACGCTCCGGAATGGAGATTAAAATGAGAAAAGTAGCTATACATAATCTTGGATGTAAAGTTAATTCCTATGAAGCTGAATCAATGGAACAGATGTTGATGGCAGCAGGTTACAAAATTGTTGATTTTGATGGAGAAGAAGCTGCAGACGTTTATATTATTAACACATGTTCAGTGACAAATATTGCTGACAGAAAATCAAGACAGATGCTGCATAAGGCAAAGAAACTAAATCCGGATGCAGTCGTTGTTGCAGCAGGGTGTTATGTTCAGGCTGATGCAAAGTCCGCACAAAAAGACGAAGCAGTTGATATAGTTATAGGAAATAACTGCAAAATAAATATAGTGGATGCTCTTGAAGATTTTTTTAATAATAAGGCAAAAAATTGTTGTGTTCAAGATATTTCTAAAAATACAGAATATGAGCAGCTTAAAATATCAAAGGTAAATGAGCATACGAGAGCTTATATAAAGATACAGGACGGCTGCAACCAATTCTGCTCATATTGTATTATTCCTTATACAAGAGGGCGGATAAGAAGCAGAAAAATGAATGATATTGTAAATGAAGTACAGCGTCTTGTGGAAAACGGATATAAAGAAGTTGTTTTAACAGGAATACATTTAAGCTCATATGGAGTTGACACAAAAGAGGGCAGCCTGCTCGATGTTATAAAAAAACTTAATGAAATAGACGGACTTTTAAGAATAAGACTGGGTTCACTTGAGCCGAGAATTATAACAGAAAATTTTGTAAAGACAATAAGCAATATGAAAAAAATATGTCCGCATTTTCATTTGTCACTCCAAAGCGGATGCGATGAGACATTGAAGCGAATGAATAGAAAATATAATACAAAAGAGTATTATGATAAATGTGAGCTGCTTAGAAAATATTTTGACAGACCTGCAATAACAACAGATGTAATAGTGGGATTTCCGCAGGAATCGCAGGAAGAATTTGAAATTACTGAACAGTTTCTTAAGAAAACATGCTTTTATGAAATGCATATATTTAAGTACTCAAGAAGAAAAGGTACTGTTGCAGATAAGATGCCGGGGCAGATTGACGAAAAAATCAAAAATGAGAGAAGCAAAATATTACTTTCATTAGAAAAAGAAATGTCGAATGATTACAGAAAATCATTTATAGGACAGACATCAGACGTACTTATCGAAGAAATTATCGAGACAGACGGACAGAAATATTTTGTCGGACATACGCCTAATTATCTTAAAGTATATATTCCGTTTAATCACAAATTCAAAGTAAATTCGTCAGTTAACGTTGTGTTAAAAGATTTATTTAAGCATGATACTTTGCTGGCAGATTTCAGTTAATTATTGATAATTAATTTGTGGGGTGTTGCAGACAGTGTTTATTTGCGGCTCATATTGATCATTTGCGCAAGAAAAATAGAAAAATGCAAAAAATTGCAAAATTATGAAAAAAGTTGTTGACAAAGTGAAAAAGCGGTGATATTATATACAAGTCGCCGCGAGC
>ENA-ORUW01001364-ORUW01001364.1-human-gut-metagenome-genome-assembly--contig:-NODE-1364-length-17651-cov-5.642703_pt1 | contig 17651 bp, 17 predicted proteins | sample MGYA00242088_ERZ509227 | MGnify/ENA primary metagenome ERZ509227 (study PRJEB26280, sample SAMEA2338816) | human gut metagenome | biome: human gut; feature: human-associated habitat; material: faeces... | reverse complement strand
CCGCACAGGAGTATGTAGAGAGCCTGCGCAAACTGAATACCCGGGTGTATATGTTCGGGGAGAAGATTGAGAACTGGGTGGACCACCCCATGATCCGCCCGTCCATCAACTGCGTGGCCATGACCTACGCTCTGGCCCAGGACCCGCAGTATGCCGACCTGATGACGGTGAAGTCCAGCCTGACGGGCCACACCATCAACCGCTTCACCCACCTGCACCAGTCCACGGAGGACCTCATCAACAAGGTGAAGATGCAGCGCCTGCTGGGCCAGAAGACCGCTTCCTGCTTCCAGCGGTGTGTGGGTATGGATGCGTTCAACGCCGTGTTCTCCACCACCTATGAGATCGACGAGAAGTACGGCACCCGCTATCACGAAAACTTCAAGAAGTTCCTGACCTTCGTCCAGGACAACGACCTGACGGTGGACGGCGCCATGACCGACCCCAAGGGCGACCGGTCCAAGGCCCCCAGCCAGCAGGCGGACCCGGACATGTACGTGCATGTGGTGGAGCGCCGCGCTGACGGCATCGTGGTCTGCGGCGCCAAGTGCCACCAGACCGGCTCCATCAACAGCCACTGGCACATCTTCATGCCCACCATCTCCATGGGCGAGGCGGACAAGGACTGGGCGGTGAGCTTCGCCTGCCCGACAGACGCCGAGGGCATGTACATGATCTACGGCCGTCAGAGCTGCGATACCCGGAAGCTGGAGGAGGACGCGTCCATCGACGTGGGCAACGCGAAGTTCGGCGGCCAGGAGGCCCTGGTGGTGCTGGACCACGTGTTCATCCCCAACGAGTACATCTTCCTCAACGGCGAGTATGAGTTCGCCGGCATGATGGTGGAGCGGTTCGCGGGCTACCACCGGCAGAGCTACGGCGGCTGCAAGGTGGGCGTGGGCGACACGCTGATCGGTGCTGCGGCGCTGGCAGCGGAGTACAACGGCGTGGAGAAGGCCAGCGCGGTGAAGGACAAGCTGATCGAGATGATCCACCTGAACGAGACGCTGTACTGCTGCGGCATCGCCTGCTCCTCTCAGGGCTTCCGGACGAAGGCGGGCAACTATCAGATCGACCTGCTGCTGGCCAACGTGTGCAAGCAGAATGTGACTCGGTTCCCCTATGAGATCGTCCGCCTGGCGGAGGACATCGCGGGCGGCCTGGTGGTGACGATGCCGTCCCAGAAGGACTTCCACTCCGACACGGTGGTGGGCCGGAACGGCGAGACCATCGGGGAGATCTGCAACAAGTTCTTCGCCACCCGGGAGGGTGTGAGCACAGAGGACCGTCAGCGGATCCTGCGGTTCATCGAGAACCTGTGCCTGGGCGCGGCCGCCGTTGGCTACCGGACAGAGTCCATGCACGGCGCGGGCTCTCCCCAGGCCCAGCGCATCATGATCGCCCGCCAGGGCAACATCCAGGGCAAGAAGCAGCTTGCCAAGGAAATCGCAGGTATCAAGTAAAATATATTCCTTGAACAATGTGGCCCTTTGCTGGAGTCGTGCTTAACTGAGGAGCCATTGCTCCCCATAAAAAGACGCGGTACGGCAGCTTTCTGACGGACCGCGTCTTATCATTTTACTCTACGGGAAATCAGATAGGAGCATATGTGCCATGAGAGAAAAAGTAGAGAAAGTATTGAACGAAAAGGTGCGTCCGCAGTTGGAGTTACATAACGGCGATCTGGATGTTCTGGACATTGAGGACGGAGTGGTTCGCATCCGCCTTTTGGGGCAATGTGCTGGGTGTCCTTCAGCATACTTAACGATCGAGCAGTTGATTTTTGGTGAGTTAACGGTGGCAATTCCGGAGATCCGGCAAGTCATAGTTGTTCAGGATGTCAGCGATGAGCTGTGGGAAGAAGCGCGGGCGGTCATGCAGGGTAAATATGAAAATCACTAAGATCGCAGTACGCTATTGCGGTGGCTGCAATCCCAGCTATCAACGCGGAGCCAGTGTCCGCGGGTTGCAAAAAAGGTTCCCACATCTGCAACTGTTAAATTTTGAACCGACTGATGTATATAGAGCGGTTCTGATTGTTTGCGGCTGTTCGGCAAGATGTGCTGGGCAGGCGGATCTGCCTGTGGATATCCCCCGACTGGTCATGGCGGCTCAGGAGGATATCGAACGCGCCGCCGAATTTTTAGAAAAGCTGAGCAAGGAGCAATAATTATGGATTGGAAAACTTATTATCAGGAGCGACATTTGACTGCCGATGAAGCGGTGAAACATATCAAGTCCGGTAACCGTGTGCTGGTCGGTCATGCCTGCGGTGAACCCAGCTTTCTGTTGGATACCATGATTGGTCATAAAGAAGACTATGAAAACGTCGAGATTGTCCACATGGTCGCGATGGGCAAATGTGAATACTGCCAGCCGGGTATGGAAAAGCATTTTCATCACAATGCATATTTTGTTGGAGCACGCACCCGTGATGCTATCAACAGCGGTTGCGGAGATTTCACGCCTTGCTTCTTTTATCAGGTCCCTGAAACTTTCCATACCACTATGCCGCTGGATGTAGCGCTGGTATCCGTAACACCTCCCGATGAAAACGGCATGGTTTCTCTGGGCGTCTCTGTTGACTATGATTATGAGGCGGTTATGACCGCAAAGATTGTCATCGCTCAGGTCAATGATCAGATGCCGTTTACCTATGGCAAACTGATCCCTGTTGATAAGTTCACCTATTTTGTAGATTATTCTGCGCCTATCATAGAATTGGCTCCACCCAAGATCGGTCCTATAGAGGAAGCTATCGGAAAGTATTGCTCCTCTCTGATACACGATGGTGACACTTTACAACTGGGAATTGGCGCAATCCCCGATGCAGTGCTGAAGTTCCTGAAGGATAAAAAGGATCTTGGCATCCACTCCGAAATGTTCTCAGACGGTGTTGTTGATCTTGTGGAAGCCGGCGTTATCACCAATAAGAAAAAGACCCTGCATCCTGGCAAGCTGGTGGCCAATTTCCTGATGGGAACCAAGAAGCTGTATGATTTCGTGGACCACAATCCTGATGTGTTGATGCTACCCGTTGACTATGTGAATCATCCCATCGTCATTGGTCAAAATGAAAATTTGGTTTCCATCAATTCTTGTGTGCAGGTAGATCTGATGGGCCAGGTCTCTTCCGAGAGTATCGGCCCCAAGCAGATTTCTGGTGTTGGCGGTCAGGTGGACTTCATTCGCGGTGCCTCTTTCTCCAAAGGAGGACGCTCTATTCTTGCGTTCCCTTCTACCGCGGCAAAGGGAACCGTTTCCCGAATCGTTGCAAATCTGGATTATGGCGCACCTGTCACCACTTCTCGCATGGATGTTGACTATATTGTTACCGAATACGGTGTCGCACATCTGAAAGGACATTCTCTGCGGGAGCGCGCAAAGAGTCTAATCGCCATTGCGCATCCGGATTTCCGTGCGGAGCTTCAGGATGAGTTTGCGCGACGTTTCATTCCTTCTGCATAAGAAAATCGTAGTGAGAGTCTTTCAAACAGTTGACAGTCGGTAAATTTTCAATAATTAAGGAGAACTGAATATGAAAGTAGCAGTATTCGGAGCAGGTACCATGGGCAGCGGCATCGCGCAGGTTTTCGCGGCAAAGGGCCACACGGCGTTGATGTATGCGAGTAGCGTGGCTTCCGCCCAGAAGCACAAGGATAAGCTGGCTGCTTCCCTGCAGAAGCGGGTGGAGAAGGGCAAGATGACCCAGGAGGCTGTGGACGCCCTGCTGGCCAACGTGCTGGTGGAGGAGAAGTCCGCCTGCGCCGACGCGGATCTCATCATCGAGTGCGTCAAGGAAGACATGGCCACCAAGAAAGAGCTGCTGAATGAGCTGGACAGCCTGTGCAAGCCCGAGGCCATCTTCGCCTCCAACACCTCTTCTCTGTCCATTACCGAGATGGGTCTGGGTTTGAACCATCCCGTTATCGGCATGCATTTCTTCAACCCCGTGCCAAGCATGAAGCTGGTGGAAATCATCCGGGGTGCCAACACCACCCAGGAGACCTTCGACTTCATCTATAACCTGACCAAGGAGATCGGCAAGGATCCCGTCGAGGTGGCCGAGGCTCCTGGCTTCGTGGTTAACAAGATCCTGATCCCAATGGTCAACGAAGCCATTGACTTGGTGGAGACCGGCGTTGCTTCCGTGGCCGACATCGACAAGGCTATGATGCTGGGGGCCAACCATCCCATGGGTCCCCTGGCTCTGGGCGACTTCATTGGCTTGGACGTGTGCCTGGCCATCATGGAGACCCTGTACATCGAGACCGGCGATTCCAAGTACCGTCCCGCACTGCTGCTGCGCAAGATGGTCCGCGGCGGCCTGCTGGGCAAGAAGACCGGCAAGGGCTTCTACAACTATTAAGATGTAATCCTGCACCAATTCGTCTGATACTAAGCGAAATTTATATATTTCAAATCTTAAGATCCGCTCCATAAAAAATAAATAAGGAGAACTATATTGAGAGAACGGTACCGCCAGATTTTTCCGGCAGCAATTCTTTTCTCTGCGGGACTTATATGGATCGGCTTTTTACTCGATGAGCCGGGCGATACTATTGCTGGCTTATATCGTATTGTTGTGTCAGAGAATATACTGATTACCGATTATGTATATATCGCTGGACCGGGTGCCGCATTGATAAATTCTGGCATTGTCACTGGTATTTCCATATGTATTCTCAAATTTTCAGGAGCGTCTTTTAATGGTGATACCATTGTAAAGATGGGATTGATGTCGGGTTTTTCGCTATTTGGGAAGAATTTCTTCAATATCTGGCCGATCATTTTGGGCAGCTGGCTCTATGCCAAGTATCGTAAAAGGCCCTTTTCCAGATATGCCTCCGTGGCATTGTTGTCAACTTCCCTAGCACCGCTGGTCAGCTACATGACCTTTGGAAGCATATACGCAAGTGTGCCATTGGGGTTACTATCCGGGGTCGTAATCGGATTTGTGCTACCCTCCCTGTCATCCTACACATACAAAATACAAAACGGAATGAATCTTTACAACATGGGGTTTGCCTGTGGCTTATTAGCCATGATGATCGTCCCCATCTTGACAGCCCTAGATGATAAGCCAGAATCTGTGTTGTATTGGGCAACAGGCTTCAATACGGCCTTTGCTTTCGTTTTAATGATTCTGTGTTTGATTTTTATTCTTGCCGGTTTTTTTTGCACAGGCGAACCAGCATGGGCAGTGTGGGCAGGCTATCGGAGGTTGTTATCCACCACAGGGCGTGCTCCTAGCGATTATCTGCGTATGTTCGGAGCAGGCCCAGTTCTTGTGAATATGGGAGTCAATGGACTCCTGGGGATGCTGTACATTTTCCTGAGCTGCGGTGATTTGAATGGTCCTACGCTGGGCGGTATTTTTACGATCATCGGCTTTTCCGCTATGGGAAAGCATGCGTTTAATATCGTCCCTGTTATGATCGGCGTGGCATTGGGGGCATATGGAATACACCAAACACTAGATTACCCTTCACTCCAGTTAGCCGGGCTTTTTGGAACAACATTGGCTCCCATTTCCGGTCATTTCGGTTGGCCTTTCGGCGTTTTGGCCGGCTTTATCCACTCTGCTCTGGTATTACAGATTTCTAGTCCTGTAGCTGGTGTAAATCTATACAATAACGGCTTTTCGGGCGGACTGGTTGCCATTGTGCTTTATCCTATCATTACAGCTGTCTGGGTGCATCGCCGACCCAAACTGCGGGACGAAGATTATTACGACCTTTTCGAAGGTGACTCCCCCATTGATACCTCTGACTGGAGGACAACACGTACGGTAGTATCGGAGCAAGCCGAGTAGAAAAGGCATTTTACCCTATTTCGAATGAAGTTTCAAAGTACAAACAAAAAATATCGGACTGAAAAACGGGCCATGTGGATAACATCGTGGAAGCCGCCGATGCCCACGACCGTAGAAAGGCAAACGGCACAGAAGACTGGACAGAGCTTCCGAAATGGCACACATAGAAGAAGGGGGGCTTCGCCCCCCTTCTTCTCAAAGCCTTCTGATGATTCGGAAGACTTTGAGAAGAAGATCAGTTTTAACAGCTGGAGACAAGAAAAACGCGAGGGGGATTGAGATGTGGAAGAACTATATGCTGGCTGCTTTGAATGTGGCAGTCGCAGGCCTGCCGTTCCTGGTAGGCTGGGACTTGGTCCTCTATGGCGTATACTGCGGGTTCGCGGTTTTGCTGTTAGGACTGACCGCATGGAATCCAGTCGGGGATTGGTTCTCAATCCTGTTCGTATTCTATGCAAAAGCTGTGCCGGAGGAGGCACTGATCATGCCGGCGCTACGACGGTATCTTCGGGAGGCTATATCAGGAAAAGGCTATTTAAAGCCAAAATGCAGGTTTTATTATGCAGAAAGCCGAATCCCCTACTTTATCCCTATCAGCCGGAAGCGGGTGGTTCTTTCCCTGGCTCTGGAAGATTACTTGATCCACGATTATGATGGGAACTTATACCGGGATGTTCCCGATGAAGCATACATCCCCAATCTGGTTCTGAGCCGAAAGACCCTCCTTCTCTCGATTTTCTGTTATGTGTTGATCTTGAGATTTATCGAGCTGTGGACCATTATAGCGGCGGTTATTGTACGTCTCGTTTTTGCGGCAATCGCGGTAATTGTGACTGGTTCGTTTTACGAGGGGGTTCACAAGATGATGGAAGCGATCTGGATCGGTGCCGCCTTGGGCAAGGTAGTCTGGAAAATCAACGAGTGCTTCAACTTCATTCAAGACAAAATGGTGGAGTTCGTCATGAAGCGGACGATGACAGGAACCTTTGACTATTTGAAGAAAAGCGGAATTCCTAGGGGACAGGGGATCCGGCTGCGGAACCGTTAAATCCGCCTATCAAATAGATTGAGATATGGCCGCAGAGTTGAATTGGAGGTACATGATGAAACGACTGAAAATACGAGGTATCACAGGGATGCCGCTGTTTATTGTGCGTTTTCACGGCAGGTTGGATGGCAAGCGAAACGTCGTGGCCTTCAAGGACGGGAAATGGGAGGGCCACTATCTTCAAAAGAAAGAGGCTATCTTTCATTCATTTGTCCATCGTACATACCGGGAGTTGGAAGAAAAAACATCTCAGCTTCACAAGGAGAGCGCAAGTCTGGCGGTAGAGTATTACAACATCCTGAAACAGCTGACAAAGCCAGATCCGATTCCAAGTGGAGGGACAAATTCTTCTCATGCTCGCCAAAAAGCCCGCGTAGCTACAATCGAACCGACGCTCCGCGACAGGAAGCGGACCATAGAATTGCGGATGGCCGGAATCGAAGAGGAACTGAACCAAAATATCATTGAGGCAGGAGCAATTCAGCGGGAAGCTGCCGCGCTGACAGAACGGCGAATCCACGCCTATTTGCACGGAGCAACTCTTGCGGCCAGGGCCGTGAATTTCCCGGTTGAATACACGGTACCCGTTCTGCTTAGCAATGAGGAAAGTTATCGGGAAAAACATCTATGGAACGATAATGTCCGGAAATCCTTGTTGAAAGCAGTGCTGGAGAAAAATGTGGATTCATCAAATAATCAAACTACGGCATCAGAGACAGGGCCGCAAAATGGCCAAACTACGGCGGCAGGGGCGGAACCACCAAATGATCGAACTACGGCATCAGAGACGGAAGAAGAAAGTTAGTGTTCCGGAAGAATGGAGGTATTGTAGGTGGGTTGGATTCGGAAATGGCGAATGCGGCGCATGGGCTTGAAGGATGTGCCCCATTATGCACCGGATGTTGGCTTGACGGCTGTCGACTATATAGAACCTATATCCCCTGAGAAACGGCTCCGCAGAGCGGAGTTGCAGATCGACAAGTTTTTGAAAGAAACTTCGCCGGATCGATTCAGCGGCAGCTTTTTTGATGCCTACACAGAACAAGAGGGGAAACTCCTGATATCTTTGTTGGAAGAGCAGAAAACCTGGCACGAAGGCGTCAACAGCTCCATAGTTCTAAAACACGAGAGCGAATTGATCCGCCTGCGTGCGGAGATCAAGCAGGCCGAGGACCTCATTCGAAAAGTCGATGCGGAAATCGATTTGCTGCAGGCGATTTACGACAGAATGAACAGATAGGCCTATTGGTTTTTGGTATGGGAGGGATGTCAGGTGAGACAGAGAGAACTGTATACCCTGTCTAAACGGATCAGGAAAATCAATCGCGCGGACCAAGAACTGTGGATGCGGGGGGTTATAATTTATCCACTGATTATTGGACTTTCCTGCATGGACGGCGTGACCTTGTATGAGGTTTTCTTTAAAATGACTGAATCAGCGGAAAAAGAGGCGCTCTACCTGCTGACCGTTGGCATCGCCGTTGTTTTAAATTTTATTCCTCTCGTAGTGGGCAGATATATTCACTACCACCGGTATGGCATGAACGGAGTCAAGTTGTGGATGATTGTAGGACTAGTCATTGTATTTTTACTGCTGTTCTTTGCCACGTTCTATTTGAGATGGGAAACGCGTGGTATGGATGGAGCTGCGAACGTTTTCGCGAAAGGATCAATCCTCCCGGAAACAGAGGCCAATCCGGAAGCTGAAACTGCATTTACTTTGGTCATGGGTATCATCCCTCTGGTGACTTCCGCTGTGAATCTGGCACTGGGCTATGTGATTAGCGATCCGATCAAGCGCCGGCTGGATACGCTCAGATACCAGAGTGCGCTCCTGAAAGAACAGGTCAACCGTCTATACGCTGCTGAGTGTGAGCTGAATCGAAATTGGGAAAATGCCCTGCCTGAAACGGAAACGGAGAGGCTGAAAGCCGCAAAGGGTACCATTCAGGCAGATTCGGATCGAATCAAGAAATGGGCAAGGCTCGCGCTGGCGAAAAAATTGGGGGATGCTGAGAGTATTTCCGAATTGACCGATACATAGTTGGAAGGAGGATTTTGAGATGAAGATGAGGACAGAGATTGCTGCGGGAGTGGCTGCCGCGATTATGATTTCTTTGGTTGGGTGCGGATCTTCTGATGTTCCCGCTGGCCCTCCTGAAATCGAAGCCACAGATATTGCCATTGTATCTGGCTACCATCAAAATGCAGTCACACCCCCAATAAATAATTCCGAAATCCTGAAAGCAATTGAATACAGTACCCGAAATAACGGTTCTGTGACCATTGTGGTGAACGATGGAGACCCTGCAGCTGTGGTAGACTTTGAAATAGACGAAAGTGCTGTTTCGGGTTTATCGGAAGCCCGCCTGGAACAACAAATTTCCGAAGTGATAGATAGCACGAACAACGCTTTGGCCAGTCCAAAAGCCAATGACCCAGAGGTAGACACCTTTGAGGCAATCAAGCAAGCGGCGAGAGGCCTGACCGGCGAAGCCGGGGATAAATGCCTGTATATTTTGGACAGCGGACTATCGACTGAAGGTGAACTGAATGTACTAAGCGAAAATCTGCACCGCCTAATTGATGTCCAGCCGATAGTCGATAAATTACAAAAAGATCATGCCTTACCGGATTTGACTGGTGTACAAGTCGTATGGATCGGCCTCGGCGATGCAGCGGATAAGCAGGAAGATTTGACTTCTCGCAACAAGAATACACTGAAAGAGCTGTGGGAGGCTGTGCTGACTACATCAGGTGCGGAGGTCACATTCAAAAATCTCCCGCTTACAGAGGAGGGGAGTACGGATAGAGAACTACCGGAAGTAACTCCAATCCCTATTGTCCACGATTCTAACGATTTTGACCCTTTGCAAGTCAATCAGGTCAAGCCCCTGTTCAATGGTGATGAAGCGACCTTTGTGGACAGGGATGATGCGGTCTCGGAGCTGTCCCCTATTGTGGACTACCTCCTAGAGCATCCCGACTACACGGTGATTTTAGCGGGGACGACAGCGACAGCGGGGACAAATGAACAATGTAAAGAGCTTAGCTTGAGGCGTGCGGAGGCTGTCCGTCAGCTGATGATTGATATGGGCACCTCAGAGACTCAGATCAAACATGTGATTGGCTTGGGATATGACCATGAATTTCATGTTGAAGACCTGAACGCAGATGGAAGCCTCAATGAAAAGAACGCCCCGGAAAACAGAGCCGTGCTGGTTATCGGAACCTCTACGGAAGCTGCTCAGATTTTGGAGAAATATTATATCGAATAAAATGGTACAATGCGATCCGGTTTGTAGGCAATAGCAGTGACATCGTGAATGTCACTGTCACAAGAAAAATATCCAAGGATTAGCGGATTGAATTTGGGAGTTGGGAACGACAAAATATATGTGAAACTCCCCAGGATTGGCCGGGGGAGATGTTGAATAACAGTTCTGACTCAGCGCTAAATGAGAATTGACCCAAAGAACTCATCCAACGGGAAGGGACATCCTCACGGCGTTTCTTTGAACTTAACCTGTAACACGAGAAGGTACTGTTTTTGCGTGTTGTTGCTTGATTGTGCAAATTCCCCCCCCCCCCAATTTGCAATTCAGTTATATAAGAAATCATATAAAAATCAACTCGGTTACTGAGAAAAAACGACCTGTCTACTTGACAGAATGGGCTGGCTACTTGGGGAGGGACAAGTCAGACCGACGTTAACAACGTAAGACAATATGAAATGACCTCAACACTTGTAAAGCGTGGATTTGCCTGTCATACTTTAAGTGCGAACCCAAAGTAACCAGACTTGCCACATACAAGGAGGGGTCATCATGACAAGTATAATCTACATCGGGATGGATGTCCACATCACAAATTACACACTTTGCTGCTATACCGTAGATGCGGACGATACATTTGCTGTCGTGAATGTGAAGCCAGACTACCATGAGATACTGAAATACATGGATCGTGTTCGTTCGACGCGTGGTGGAGATTCCACCGATTTTGTGAAGTTTAGGCCAAGGCGCTGGGTATCAAATCCGTTTGCCTCCAGCATCCTTCTGACAGTTGACCGCTCTGGCCTCCGTATCCACGCTTCATAGACCTGCTGTCTGAACTCTATTGTCAGTAGCAAACGGTTTTCCTGTACCTCCAGCACATTTGGATTCTTTTTCAGGGCCTCTATTTCTCCAAGTGAATACCGCTTGGGAACAAATTTAACAGCCATTTTCCACCCATAGCCTCTGACCTATTTTGCACGATGATCTTGACCTCTGTCAAGGCAGTGTCTACAGCGTTTGCTCTTTTGCCAAACTTATTGTCTATTTTCTGTGTACCACTGTCAATCTCTGGTCTGTCTTTCGTAAGCGTCAAATTTTAGGGTGGATTGAATCACGGCTCTGGATGTGCCAGAATGTCTATGGAACTCACCGGGACTCACGGAGAGTCCCGGTGAGTTTTCGGCCTAGAAGGTAATAATCACCCTAAGTCACCGTCAGTGGGGGTGAGAGGATGCAGCGAGGGAGGTACACAATGAGCCGAGAAGTAAGCATTCAGAGCATGGGCCAGCGGCAGCGGCTGTTTGAGTGGAGTCAGCGGGTGGCCGACTGCAGACAGAGTGGAATGTCCGTAAAGCGGTGGTGCGAGGAAAATGGAGTGACCCCTAAGACCTATTACAGCTGGCAGAAGAAAGTATTTTCCTTTATGGTGGAGCAGCAGAAACTCCAACTGGAGGCGGAAGATCAAGAAAGCTGCTTCGTGGAACTACCGCCACCACAGCAACTGCGGCAGGCTGCCAGCGAACTCGTGGCTAACATCCAGGTAGGTCAGACATCTGTAAATATTTATTCCGGAGCTGACTCGAAGATGGTGCAGGCTCTCCTGCTGGCGCTGAAGTCATGCTGAATGATTTCGGCGGAGCGGATAAGGTGTACCTCGCCTGCGGGTACACAGACCTGCGGAAAGGAATTGACGGCTTAGCCACAATGGTACAGCAGCAATTTGAGCTGGACCCTTTTACCAACACACTGTTTCTGTTCTGCGGGCGAAAGCGGGACCGAATCAAAGGGTTGTACTGGGAACGGGATGGGTTCATTCTTCTCTACAAGCGATTGGAGCAGGGGGCGTACCAGTGGCCGAGGAGCGAGGCAGAGGTGAAGCTGCTGACGCCACAGCAGTAAAGATGGTTAATGGAGGGGCTGAAAATCGAGCAGCCGAAAGCCCACAAAACGGTGACAGGTCTGAGTATGGTTTAACTCTCCAAACCGAACAATTTTCACAAAAACCGTGGGAAAGGATGAACGGAGTTTCATCTCCCGCGAGGAATATGATGCGCTGCTTGCGGAGAATGCCGAGCTGAACAAGAAGCTGGATTACCTCATGGGACAACTGCGCCTGTTGAAGCAAAAGACCTTTGGCGTGTCCTCCGAGCAGGCTACAGAACAGCTTGTGGGACAGCTCAGCCTCCTCTTTAACGAAGCCGAAGCGTGGACGCCAAAAGAGGAGCAACCCACCAAAAGCACCACAGTGTCTGCCCACACCCGGAAGAAGCGCTCCAGCAATCTGGATGGCGTTCTGCCAGAGAACATTTCGGTAGAAGTTGTGGAGCATGGTATCCCGGAAGGAGAGCGGGTCTGTGATGCCTGTGGTACTGTGATGGAGCGAATTGGCAAAGAGACTGTGCGAACGCTGGTTCTGCGTCCTGCCACCGCCACGATCCGTGAGGATGTCTATTACACCTACGCCTGCCCCGAATGCAAAACAGACGCGGCGGAAACGCCGGTCCGAAAGACCGGCCGGGTTCCCAGTGTGATCCCAGGCAGCTTTGCCTCTCCGGAGGCGATTGCACATATTATGGTGCAGAAGTTTGTGATGGCCTCTCCGCTATACAGGCAGGAGCAGGAGCTGAACCGTTCCGGTATCCAGCTCTCACGGCAGACGATGAGCAACTGGATCCTGCGTGCCTCAGACGATTGGCTGATGCCGGTCTACGAGGAAATGCACCGCAGGCTGGTGCGGGAAGATGTGCTTCACGCGGATGAGACAACGCTCCAGGTATTGAAGGAGCCTGGGAAATCCGCCCAGTCCAAGAGCTATATGTGGCTTTACCGGGCGGGCGCCCATACCAGCTATCCGATGGTGCTCTACGAGTACCGACCGGACCGGAAAGCCGGCAACGCGGAGCGATTCTTGAAAGGGTTCTCTGGCTGGCTCCATGCGGACGGCTACCCAGGTTACCACAGCCTGCCGGAGCACATCCGAGTGGTGGGCTGCTGGGTGCACCTGCGGCGCAAGTTTGACGAGGCGGTGAAGTCTTTGCCGCAGAAAGACCAGCCAGGCTCTGCGGCACTGCAAGGGCAGGCATATTGCAGCAAGCTGTTCTTCATAGAACAGGAAATGCGGGACCTGCCGCCAAAAGAACGATATGAACAGCGTCTGCAACGGTCTAAACCCGTGATGGACGCTTTGTTGGCATGGGCATCTACAAACAGAGCCGCTCCAAAATCCGCATTGGGAAAGGCGCTGTACTATCTTGAAGAACAATGGCCCTACTTGATCCGTGCCCTGGAAGACGGACGGCTGGAGTTGAGCAACAATCTTGCGGAGCGTTCCATAAAGCCCTTTGTGATTGGGCGGAAAAACTTCCTGTTTGCTAACACGCCCCGCGGGGCACAGAGCAGCGCGGTGATATTCAGTATGATTGAAACCGCCAAGGCCAATGGCCTGGATCCGTACCGCTACCTGGTTTATATATTGACCAAAGCTCCGGTTCTGGCGGCCGCCCATGAGCCGGACTGGGCTGTGGGATTACTCCCGGAAAATGTTTCCAAGGCTTGTCTGGCACTCCAAAATTAAATACTGCCTGAGGGGCTGGAGAATTCCAGCCCTTTTTTATCCTCCCGAATGCCTCTGATTGAAAAGATGCAACCCGCATTTGTCTGCGGGGACAAATCACAAAATTTCAGATACACTTGGTACAGGAATATTTTTCCCTAAAATATGACAAGACCTGCTAAGTTTTGTCAAGAAGAAAAAGCAAACATTGTAAGTAGCTGAAAATCGGTGCACCTATTCAAGCCGCTTTGCATTTCAAAATGAAACGGCGGCCAGCCAACGCTATGCAACGCAATAAGGTCAGATCTGTTCTAATATTTCCAGATAGGCTTTCACTGTGGCGTAGTAGATCCGCAGGAATTTATTCGCGGATGCCATCATGTAGACGCGGTAGGGTTTGCCTTCGGCTCGTTTTCTGTTCATGAACTGGTAAATTGGTTCATTCGGCGGCGAGTTTTGCAAATAGACGCTCATGACAAGGAATAGCGTCCGGCGTAGCGACGATGCGCCTACCTTGCTCATGCTCTTGTGCCTACCGATCACATCACCAGAGTCATTCGGTGGGGCATCAATACCAGCATAGGCAACGAGTGCTTTCTTGGAGTAAAAACGGCGAACATCCCCAATTTCAGCTATGAGCTGCGGCCCAAGAGTCGGGCCAACGCCAAACATGTCCATGACAACAGGATATTCCGGCAGCTGAGAGGACAGAGATTGCATCTCCTGTTTGAGCACAGCAAGCGCAGCGGAAGTAGCGCTAAGCTGAGATACAGCCTGCTCCACAAGTAGCTTTGTGGTTTCAGATTTCGGCATGACACCAATGTGTCCGCTGGCTTCATCGTAAATGGCGTGTGCTTTTTCTTCACTGAAGTTGTACCCATGCTTTCGGCACCACCGCCAGTACTTGTTCACGAATGACTTTAGGGGGCGTTCAGAGACGCATTCACAATGCCAAAACTCCGCTACGAAATCCACCCACTTCTCACTTCCATCTGCACGGGCAGGGCTGTTAAACAGGCGATTTGCATTTGGAAAGGTCATATCCAGCAAAGAAATCAGATTGTTCTTCAACACAGTCTGCACCTTGGAATACTGTCGGTACTGGCGATAGCAGTTCTTCAGCAACAGCCGGGTATTTTCCTCCGGGATATATCTCGGCAAGGTAAGCCAGCGGTCAAGACCATAGTTCGCCAGCTTTATAGCATCCTTCCGGTCAGTCTTGACACGCCTCAAATCATTGTTCCCGTAGCCATGCACCAGCTTTGCATTGACAACGGAAACATATAACCCTGCGTCGTGAAGCTGCTTTGCCACCGGCGCATGGTAGTTTCCTGTGGCCTCCATGACCACACGCGTCTCACCGTTCAGGCTTTTGAGCCGCCTTGCCAGCTCGCTCAGTTCACTGTCGGTGTGACGCACTTCAAAGGGTGAGATGGCAACCTCTCCAAAGGGACGCATGACGGCAATCGTGCTCCTGCCTTTGGAGATGTCAATACCTACAGAGTTCATGTATCTGCCTCCCATACGAATTTGCAACCGGAATCCATCTTTTTTCTCATTGCCGATTCAATCTATTGGGTGACGCGAACTCTATGGCTCAACCTGCTCAAATCGAACACTGCAATAAGAGGGATGGCTGACAGTCTTATCAACGGACATCTAAGCCCAAGGAGGTGATGGTCAGCCAGTTGCTCCCCTTATTGTAGCTTAGGCATGAGACGGAAAGAAGCCCAGCCGGATGCTGGGCTTCCAACCAATAATTATTCTAATAGAGGAGGATACTAAGATGAGTAAGACATTTCAAAAAAAAAGGCGGGCATCCAGAAAACCCAATTCAGCGGGCGCGTGTGAAAGCCGGACTTACGCAGGTGGAGGCGGTGGAGTTCTTTCCGTTTGAACTGCGCACTTTGCAAGCCTATGAAGCGGGTGATTCTTCTCCGGTTTTGGAGGACGCGCGAATTATGGCTAAAGTCTACCACTGCCGGATTGATGAGCTTGTTGGAGACGAAACTACATAAGCGGGGGAATCCTTTTGTACCAATTCAAAGTGACTCAACTATACAGTCCAACCTTCCGCCGAATGTCCTACGGAATTATGGCCAGTACGGAAGAGAACGGCACATGTACATATACAGCCTATATTCCGGATATTTCCTGTAACAAAGATTTCGTTGATACTCTTGCCCAACGATGTGCCAGAGGACAACTCAGTCCTATGCATTTACTTGATGTTGTGTTAGACGCTTTACCTTGATCTTTAACACCAGGAGGGAACATGGCCTAGCCATGTTCCCTCCTCTATTTTTTGCCGTTTGACGCTTACCACAACAATTTGAGGAAATACGGAAAGGAGTCCATAATGGACAACAAAATGGCCTCATTTGGGGGTCGAAGGGAGTTCCAACGGAAATCCCACTGGAAGTTTTTCTTATTCCTGATTTTTTTGACGGCATTCCTGGTTTCCGGCGGTTTACTGCTGCGAAATTTGTACCGTTCCCAGCAGGAACAGGCGGCTTATGATGCGCTTGCCGAACAAGTGCATCAGATGGAGAAACAGATCGCGGAGGCGGGGGGCGGCGCTCTGCCTACAGAGGACGGCGTTCTTCCACAGTATCAGGCGCTGTGGGAGAAAAATCAGGATTTGGCCGGATGGCTTTCCATTGAAGGAACGGCAATCGACTACCCCGTGATGCATACCGCACAGGACGAGGAGTATTATCTTCGACGGGCTTTTGACCGAAGCAATTCTGTCAGCGGGACTCCATTCCTCGCAGCGGGCTGCTTTACAGGATGCGGAAACTATATCATATATGGGCATAATATGAAAGACGGCAGCATGTTCGCAGCCCTTCTGAACTACGCAGATGATACATTCTGGGAAGAGCATCCTACGATCCGTTTTGATACCCTGGAGGAGACTGGAACGTATCAGGTGCTTGCGGCATTCTACATAGACGTGTCACTTTCAGAAGATGGCGTCGCATTTCCCTTCTACGAATACACGGGTCTACGCGACGAAGCCATCTTCCAAGAGTATCTCGCTCAGGTAGGGGACAGGGCGCTCTATAGCACTGGCGTCACGGCAGAGTTCGGTGAGCAGTTACTGACACTTTCGACCTGCAGTTACAACACCTCAGATGAGCGATTTGTTGTCGTAGCAAAGCAAGTTGTGTAAGGTCTGGCTCTTTTGGCACCTTGCCTTTTATGCAGCTACTCTCCGGCATGGCATCCTATTACCATATCAGGGAAATGGCGTTGGATGACAACTGGCACAGGAGAGATCAGGAGAGGAATGTATTTCTGTTCTCTGAAGATAATAATCCTTCTTCTGGGACCTTCTGGGTGGGCCGCAATGACCCGGCCCCAGGTCCAGTCAATTGGCGCAGCCTCCCCTTGGTGGGGAGGCTGTTTTTCCGTCTGCTCTCATTTCCGTAATCTGTACAGGTTGGAGGTCTGGCCGCCGTTCTCCCGGTAACGGGGCTGCTTTTCCACTCTGCCCAGCCGGACCAAGTCGTTAAGAGCGCGTTTGACTGTGGAGCGGGAGAGACCCAGGTCCGCCGCGATGGTGCCGATAGCATACCAGCTCTCACCCTCACTATTGGCCCGGTCATGAAGGTATAGACATACCGTTTTTGTCCGGGCAGACAGATCCCTGTCCCCATAGACATCATTAAAAAAACTCATCCATTCACACCTCCAGGGCCGTGTTATAGTCGCTCTGGCCCCTGTCCTGATTCGCGGGCGGAGTAGTCCCACGCTTTTTCCTTATGATAGCCTGCGTCAGTTGCCGTTTCCTGGCGTATACCACCTTTCTGGCAGCCTGCTCCGGCATCTGGTAAGGTTCTCCGAAGGTAATCCCCCACTCCAGGAACAGCCGCAGCCGAGTCCTCATGGGATGGGTGCCGGTCTTCATCACCACAAACTCTCCCTTTGGAATGGATTTCAACTATCCGGCGT
>ENA-ORUW01001353-ORUW01001353.1-human-gut-metagenome-genome-assembly--contig:-NODE-1353-length-17757-cov-9.246921_pt1 | contig 17757 bp, 11 predicted proteins | sample MGYA00242088_ERZ509227 | MGnify/ENA primary metagenome ERZ509227 (study PRJEB26280, sample SAMEA2338816) | human gut metagenome | biome: human gut; feature: human-associated habitat; material: faeces... | reverse complement strand
GTCCCCGACGCCGCTCCATATCCCTGATTTTCGGCTCATAACCCTTTGATAATATACAATATATAGATTAATATCCTTTTTACACTATTAAAGGAAATCGTTTGGAGAAGGGTATGACAGCAGTGATTATAATTTTACGAATGGGATTTTGGGTTGGAGACAGAGAAATATTCTTAAAAAGTTTTTGATAAAATAGATATATATAAAAAAGAACGAGGAGCATGAATACTCCCCCTTCCAAATGTTTTCACAACGGAATAATCCTTATTGTGATTTGCTTTCAAATTTGTGTTGACAAATATACATATAATTTTTTAATACTATTGTATTTTTCGATAAATTTTTTTATATTTACACATTAAATATAATAATACCATAAAATATATAGTAGGCATGAAAAACATCTTAGGATTAGATTTAGGTTTATCGAGTATAGGTTGGTCTGTTATAAGAGAAAATTCAGAAGAACAGGAGTTGGTAGCTATGGGTAGCCGAGTTGTATCGCTTACAGCCGCAGAACTATCTTCTTTTACACAAGGAAATGGGGTGTCTATAAATTCACAGAGGACTCAAAAAAGGACTCAACGTAAAGGATATGACAGGTATCAATTGCGTCGCACATTGTTAAGGAATAAGTTGGATACATTAGGAATGTTACCCGATGACTCTTTATCTTATTTGCCTAAACTCCAATTATGGGGATTAAGAGCAAAGGCTGTTACGCAACGAATCGAGTTGAACGAGTTGGGGAGAGTTTTGTTACATTTGAATCAAAAACGTGGATATAAGTCAATAAAAAGTGATTTTTCGGGTGATAAGAAAATAACCGATTATGTAAAAACTGTTAAAACCCGTTATGATGAATTGAAAGAGATGAGATTGACTATTGGGGAATTATTTTTTCGAAGACTGACAGAAAATGCTTTTTTTCGTTGTAAAGAACAAGTATATCCCCGTCAGGCTTATGTCGAGGAGTTTGATTGTATTATGAATTGTCAAAGAAAATTTTATCCCGATATATTGACTGATGAGACAATCAGATGTATTAGAGATGAGATTATATATTACCAACGACCGTTAAAGTCGTGCAAATACTTGGTGTCGCGCTGTGAATTTGAAAAGCGTTTCTATCTGAATGCGGCCGGTAAAAAGACCGAAGCTGGTCCTAAGGTATCACCACGCACTTCTCCATTGTTTCAAGTATGCCGTTTGTGGGAGAGTATCAATAATATTGTAGTCAAGGACCGTCGGAATGAAATTGTTTTTATTTCGGCGGAGCAAAGAGCAGCTTTGTTTGATTTTTTGAATACTCACGAGAAACTCAAAGGTAGCGATCTCTTGAAACTGTTGGGTTTGTCCAAGACGTATGGTTACCGGTTGGGTGAGCAGTTTAAGACTGGAATACAGGGGAACAAAACCCGAGTGGAAATCGAACGAGCTTTGGGCAATTATCCTGATAAGAAAAGATTGTTGCAATTTAATCTTCAAGAGGAATCTTCGTCGATGGTCAATACTGAAACGGGTGAGATTATTCCCATGATTAGCCTGTCGTTTGAGCAGGAACCGCTTTATCGGCTGTGGCATGTATTGTATTCGATTGACGATCGGGAGCAGTTACAGTCGGTGTTGCGACAGAAATTCGGAATTGATGATGACGAGGTTTTAGAACGGCTGAGCGCCATCGATTTGGTGAAAGCCGGTTTTGGAAATAAATCGAGCAAGGCTATACGTCGCATATTGCCATTTTTGCAGTTGGGTATGAACTATGCAGAGGCTTGTGAGGCTGCTGGGTATAACCATAGCAATAACTATACAAAGGCTGAAAATGAGGCGCGCGCTTTGCTGGATAGATTACCGGCGATTAAAAAGAACGAGCTTCGGCAACCAGTGGTTGAGAAGATCCTCAATCAAATGGTTAATGTGGTGAATGCGCTTATGGAAAAATATGGACGATTCGATGAGATCCGTGTGGAGTTGGCGCGTGAATTGAAACAAAGTAAAGAAGAACGTTCTAATACATATAAAAGTATAAATAAGAATCAAAGGGAAAATGAGCAAATTGCTAAACGTATAGTTGAATATGGTGTGCCAACTCGATCTCGCATACAGAAATATAAAATGTGGGAGGAATCGAAACACTGTTGTATCTATTGCGGGCAACCGGTAGATGTGGGGGATTTTTTGCGAGGATTTGATGTCGAGGTAGAACATATTATTCCTAAATCATTGTATTTCGACGATAGTTTTGCAAATAAAGTTTGTTCTTGTCGTAGCTGTAATAAAGAGAAAAATAATCGCACTGCATATGATTATATGAAATCAAAAGGCGAAAAAGCTCTGTCCGACTATGTCGAACGAGTTAACACAATGTACACAAATAACCAAATTAGCAAGACCAAGTGGCAAAACTTATTAACCCCAGTCGATAAAATTTCTATCGATTTCATAGATCGACAATTACGAGAGAGTCAGTATATAGCAAGGAAAGCCAAAGAGATTCTGACATCGATTTGTTATAATGTGACGGCTACGAGTGGTTCGGTTACCAGTTTCTTGCGACATGTTTGGGGCTGGGATACCGTATTACACGATCTCAATTTTGACCGATATAAGAAAGTGGGTTTAACCGAGGTAATAGAGGTAAACCATAGGGGCAGTGTCATTAGGAGAGAGCAAATAAAGGATTGGAGTAAGAGATTCGATCATCGCCACCATGCCATTGATGCACTTACGATTGCCTGTACCAAACAGGCGTATATTCAGCGCTTGAATAATTTGAGAGCAGAAGAAGGACCGGATTTCAACAAAATGAGTTTGGAACGTTATATACAGTCACAACCTCATTTCTCAGTTGCACAAGTCCGTGAGGCTGTTGATAGAATATTAGTGTCGTTTAGAGCCGGTAAGCGTGCGGTGACTCCCGGCAAGCGATATATTCGTAAGAACCGAAAACGTATTTCCGTCCAGTCAGTTTTAATTCCACGAGGTGCGTTGAGCGAAGAGAGTGTATATGGCGTAATTCATGTGTGGGAGAAAGATGAGCAAGGTCATGTTATACAAAAGCAGCGTGCTGTAATGAAGTATCCGATAACCTCGATTAATCGGGAAATGTTGGATAAGGAAAAAGTTGTGGACAAGCGTATTCATAGAATCCTTTCCGGTAGGCTTGCTCAATATAATGATAATCCCAAAGAGGCGTTTGCTAAACCTGTATATATAGATAAGGAGTGTCGTATTCCAATTCGCACGGTTCGTTGTTTTGCGAAGCCGGCGATTAATACGTTAGTTCCACTCAAAAAAGATGATAAGGGAAATCCTGTTGCTTGGGTCAATCCGGGGAACAATCATCATGTTGCTATTTATAGAGATGAAGATGGCAAGTATAAGGAACGAACCGTTACATTTTGGGAAGCAGTGGATCGCTGTCGGGTAGGTATACCGGCTATTGTCACTCAACCAGATACTATTTGGGATAATATACTTCAGCGAAACGATATATCTGAAAACGTTTTAGAATCCTTACCTGATGTAAAATGGCAATTTGTTCTTTCATTGCAGCAAAATGAGATGTTTATTTTAGGAATGAATGAGGAAGATTATCGTTATGCTATGGATCAACAAGACTATGCATTGTTGAACAAATATCTTTATCGAGTACAAAAATTAAGTAAGAGTGATTATAGTTTTAGGTATCATACAGAAACTTCTGTCGAAGATAAGTACGATGGAAAGCCCAATTTGAAATTGTCTATGCAGATGGGAAAACTAAAAAGGGTGAGTATAAAGTCGTTATTGGGATTAAATCCTCATAAGGTGCATATCTCAGTTTTGGGTGAAATAAAGGAAATATCATGATCAAACGCACATTATATTTTGGGAATCCCTCGTATCTGAGTTTGCGCAATGCACAGCTAGTACTGCGTCTGCCAGAAGTGTCGAATAACGACACATTACCCGATACTTTCAAAAAAGAGGCGGAGCGGACGATTCCTATCGAAGATATAGGAGTGGTCGTACTCGATCATTCGCAGATAACAATCACACAAGGATTGCTCGAAGCCCTTCTCGAAAATAATTGTGCTATTATCACTTGCGATAAAAGTCGTTTGCCTGTGGGACTCATACTACCCCTTTGTGGGAACACGACACAAAACGAACGGTTCCGAGACCAACTTAATGCTTCGTTACCTTTGAAAAAGCAACTTTGGCAACAGACAGTGCAGCAAAAGATTGCCAATCAAGCTGCAATTTTGGAGAGCCAGGGAATTATAGCCAAAAATATGCGGGCATGGGTGGGCGAAGTCCGTAGTGGAGACATCGATAATATGGAGGCACGGGCTGCCGCCTATTATTGGTCGAGTATATTCCCTCACCTCGATAGTTTTCGCAGAGACAGAGACGGCGATCCTCCCAACAATCTACTCAATTATGGTTATGCCATTCTTCGGGCTGTTGTCGCTCGGTCGCTCGTTATTAGCGGATTGTTACCTACTTTGGGCATACATCATCATAACCGTTATAATGCATATTGTTTGGCCGATGATGTGATGGAGCCTTATCGCCCCTATGTCGATGGCTTGGTCTGTGAAATCATGGAAAGTGGAAAGGACTATTCGATGTTAACGACCGAATTGAAAGCAAAGTTATTGTCTTTACCGGTGGTAGAGGTAGGTATTCAAGGGCGGCGTAGTCCTTTGATGGTCGCTGTCGCCCAAACTACCGCCTCTTTATACAAATGTTTTAACGGGGAGTTACGTAAAATCATCTATCCAGAATTATAATTAATATGGATAGATTCAGCGAATATCGTATTATGTGGGTATTGGTATTTTTCGATTTGCCAACAGAGACGAAACGAGAACGTAAATTGTATGCCGACTTCCGTAAGAAACTGTTGCAAGATGGATTTACTATGTTTCAATTTTCCATTTATGTGCGGCATTGTCCTAGTCGGGAGAATGCCGATGTACATATCCGCCGGGTGAAGCTTTCTTTACCGCCGTTTGGAAAAGTAGGTATTCTCTGTGTTACTGATAAACAATTCGGTATGATGGAAATTTTCTATGGGAAGAAAGAGGTAAAGCCACAGGTTCTACCTCAACAGCTCGAACTCTTTTGAAAAACAAAAAGCCGGTTAAAAAACCGGCTTTTTGATAAAATACAGCTTTAATTTTTGATCCTAATTGATTGTGTAATTGTTTGACTATTAAATTGCTATACAAATTGTGCTGTATTTAATATGTCAAAGATACAAATTTGAAAGCGAATCACAACCATGGTAAAGATACTCCATTTTATTGTATAGCTGTATTTAATATGTCAAAGATACAAATTTGAAAGCGAATCACAACATGAAAGTACACGAATGTATAGAGATAAGGCTGTATTTAATATGTCAAAGATACAAATTTGAAAGCGAATCACAACTATCGGGATATTCATTGCCCGTATTGCAGAGCTGTATTTAATATGTCAAAGATACAAATTTGAAAGCGAATCACAACTATTTCTCATCAATCTTGCCAGCTCTTTATGCTGTATTTAATATGTCAAAGATACAAATTTGAAAGCGAATCACAACTATGGCGACGATAGTCCTGCTCGCAGGTTCGCTGTATTTAATATGTCAAAGATACAAATTTGAAAGCGAATCACAACTGTCTTTCGTGAACAAGCGATCTGACAACAGCTGTATTTAATATGTCAAAGATACAAATTTGAAAGCGAATCACAACCGGTAGGGTTATCGTATAACTGTTCGAGGCGCTGTATTTAATATGTCAAAGATACAAATTTGAAAGCGAATCACAACCATTAATAGCAGACAGTAGCGGAGCGAACAGCTGTATTTAATATGTCAAAGATACAAATTTGAAAGCGAATCACAACAAAGAACAGGTTCTATACCGAAACTTTCTGCTGTATTTAATATGTCAAAGATACAAATTTGAAAGCGAATCACAACCTTCAGGGGCTTCGGAGTATAAAGAGGAAAGCTGTATTTAATATGTCAAAGATACAAATTTGAAAGCGAATCACAACTGTAAACATCTCCATAGTCCCATTTGCCGTGCTGTATTTAATATGTCAAAGATACAAATTTGAAAGCGAATCACAACTACCCGCCATTCTTAAAATCTTCTTGATGGGCTGTATTTAATATGTCAAAGATACAAATTTGAAAGCGAATCACAACATCTGTTTGCAAATGTCCCTGTATCGTTCGCTGTATTTAATATGTCAAAGATACAAATTTGAAAGCGAATCACAACTACTGGGAGGGCTGGTGATTCAAATCGAGGGCTGTATTTAATATGTCAAAGATACAAATTTGAAAGCGAATCACAACTAATGTTGGATATATAATCTCAATGTCATAGCTGTATTTAATATGTCAAAGATACAAATTTGAAAGCGAATCACAACATAGTCGAAGAATGCCCGAAGCATTTCTTTGCTGTATTTAATATGTCAAAGATACAAATTTGAAAGCGAATCACAACTCCTCCTGCGATAGGGAGTTTATTCTCCCGCTGTATTTAATATGTCAAAGATACAAATTTGAAAGCGAATCACAACCACGAGCCATTGCACGAGGCATGCAAGATGGCTGTATTTAATATGTCAAAGATACAAATTTGAAAGCGAATCACAACTATTACAAAGGGGTATGAGCACAAAGGAAGCTGTATTTAATATGTCAAAGATACAAATTTGAAAGCGAATCACAACTGATGCTCTTTGTAATAATTGTGCTTTTTAGCTGTATTTAATATGTCAAAGATACAAATTTGAAAGCGAATCACAACGCAACATTCATCATATCCCCTTCATTACAAGCTGTATTTAATATGTCAAAGATACAAATTTGAAAGCGAATCACAACCGTCGTACACCTCGACCTCATATTTCACTTGCTGTATTTAATATGTCAAAGATACAAATTTGAAAGCGAATCACAACACCGTCAGTGATAGGTTCATTGTTTTCGGTGCTGTATTTAATATGTCAAAGATACAAATTTGAAAGCGAATCACAACTTGTGATTGGGTAGACGGATAATCGTAACCGCTGTATTTAATATGTCAAAGATACAAATTTGAAAGCGAATCACAACTAAATTATGTTGTAAAACTAAGTTTTTAGTGCTGTATTTAATATGTCAAAGATACAAATTTGAAAGCGAATCACAACAGCTACCAAGAGTAATATTCATTGTAGTGAGCTGTATTTAATATGTCAAAGATACAAATTTGAAAGCGAATCACAACCGGTGGCTATCCTGTTGCTGACCCGTTGATGCTGTATTTAATATGTCAAAGATACAAATTTGAAAGCGAATCACAACGACATCTCGATATGCTCCCTTCTTCAAGTGCTGTATTTAATATGTCAAAGATACAAATTTGAAAGCGAATCACAACCAGCCGGTAGTGATTACAATTATAGGAATGCTGTATTTAATATGTCAAAGATACAAATTTGAAAGCGAATCACAACAAGCGTCTGTTGCGCTGTCGAACCTTGTCAGCTGTATTTAATATGTCAAAGATACAAATTTGAAAGCGAATCACAACATGTGGCCATTCAATTTGCAGTCTCTTGAAGCTGTATTTAATATGTCAAAGATACAAATTTGAAAGCGAATCACAACTCCGAATCCCATATTGTTTTGTTTGTTTAAGCTGTATTTAATATGTCAAAGATACAAATTTGAAAGCGAATCACAACTTCATTTTTTTTGTTACATCAAGCTCGGAGGCTGTATTTAATATGTCAAAGATACAAATTTGAAAGCGAATCACAACGGCCGATGGCCCATTTTAATGCTTCTTGAGCTGTATTTAATATGTCAAAGATACAAATTTGAAAGCGAATCACAACACAGCGTCCATCGCTTGTTGTGCAATTTCCGCTGTATTTAATATGTCAAAGATACAAATTTGAAAGCGAATCACAACGAAGATGAACTGCGTAAAAGCAGAATTATGCTGTATTTAATATGTCAAAGATACAAATTTGAAAGCGAATCACAACTAAGGAGTTTATTCAAAGAAAACCTTTATTGCTGTATTTAATATGTCAAAGATACAAATTTGAAAGCGAATCACAACAATTACACATCACAATGATACCATCAATAAGCTGTATTTAATATGTCAAAGATACAAATTTGAAAGCGAATCACAACACCACGGTAGATATAGATTTCCAACTGCAAGCTGTATTTAATATGTCAAAGATACAAATTTGAAAGCGAATCACAACGCAGTCTCCTCTGTTGTTCCATTTGTTGTGCTGTATTTAATATGTCAAAGATACAAATTTGAAAGCGAATCACAACGCTTAATCCGAGTGCTTGGCTTAAAGCATGCTGTATTTAATATGTCAAAGATACAAATTTGAAAGCGAATCACAACCGCGGGCTGTGTCGGGGCTGTCTGAATGTGCTGTATTTAATATGTCAAAGATACAAATTTGAAAGCGAATCACAACGAGTGGTATTTTGGCGTTTTTAACCCATTGCTGTATTTAATATGTCAAAGATACAAATTTGAAAGCGAATCACAACCCCGCATTCGTAATAGTATTCTCTTTTCGAGCTGTATTTAATATGTCAAAGATACAAATTTGAAAGCGAATCACAACGCTTAATTTTATAATTTCCCTCACGCATTTGCTGTATTTAATATGTCAAAGATACAAATTTGAAAGCGAATCACAACGATGATGTCTTGATAAAAAGATAGACCGAAGCTGTATTTAATATGTCAAAGATACAAATTTGAAAGCGAATCACAACCTTCCGAGGCTTCGGAGTATAAAGAGGAAAGCTGTATTTAATATGTCAAAGATACAAATTTGAAAGCGAATCACAACTATTGTTTTTTTAGGCTCTGGCTCCCTACTGCTGTATTTAATATGTCAAAGATACAAATTTGAAAGCGAATCACAACTATGAAGGATAAATAACTGGTTGTTTGCTCGCTGTATTTAATATGTCAAAGATACAAATTTGAAAGCGAATCACAACTATCAACGAGGGCTTTATCAAGAGCTACGAGCTGTATTTAATATGTCAAAGATACAAATTTGAAAGCGAATCACAACTACTAATTTCTTGCTCCAATCGACCGCCTTGCTGTATTTAATATGTCAAAGATACAAATTTGAAAGCGAATCACAACCTTCGCAGGCATAGCTCTATCAGTCCCTTGGCTGTATTTAATATGTCAAAGATACAAATTTGAAAGCGAATCACAACCTGTTGCCCAGATTGGCTATTGCTCATATGCTGTATTTAATATGTCAAAGATACAAATTTGAAAGCGAATCACAACTGTTGCCCAGATTGGCTATTGCTCATATCCGCTGTATTTAATATGTCAAAGATACAAATTTGAAAGCGAATCACAACATACAGTCAATTGACCTTCTGGCAATTTTGCTGTATTTAATATGTCAAAGATACAAATTTGAAAGCGAATCACAACTTCCGATACTGACTTTCATTTTTCTTTGTTGCTGTATTTAATATGTCAAAGATACAAATTTGAAAGCGAATCACAACTTGCTGACATAACACGTCTGGGTTTCGTGTGCTGTATTTAATATGTCAAAGATACAAATTTGAAAGCGAATCACAACTCATTTTTCTTTGTTTTAAAATTTTTCGTGCTGTATTTAATATGTCAAAGATACAAATTTGAAAGCGAATCACAACTAATTGTAGATTTTAAATGTTAGGAATGATGCTGTATTTAATATGTCAAAGATACAAATTTGAAAGCGAATCACAACGCATGGTGATGACGGAAAAATAACTTTTCTGCTGTATTTAATGTGTCAAAGATACAAATTTGAAAGCGAATCACAACCGACGATGAAGTCTTTCGACGCTGGGTGATGCTGTATTAATATGTCAAAGATACAAATTTGAAAGCGAATCACAACACGTGCGGGCTTGGTTGAAATCAATAGGAAGCTGTATTTAATATGTCAAAGATACAAATTTGAAAGCGAATCACAACTGCCTTCCGTGTAACCTTTGTATGGGTTGGCTGTATTTAATATGTCAAAGGTACAAATTTGAAAGTGAATCACAACGATGAGGTGCAAACTTTGGCTAAATACTACGTCGTCAAGGCAAATGTTTGTGTATCGAATGGGGTTAATTAATGCTAACTACTTTGTCCCCAAATTGATACAATAGGGAATGTTAATATACAGTTTCCATGCCTATATCCGATACTCATTCGGTGTCATACCTATCGCTTTCTTGAATATTCGTGTAAAATGCTGGGAATATTGAAAATCAAGAATGACGGGTTAAATATTGGTACAAGATAGGAGGAAATTTTGATGCGAGCAAGTTGTGGAAGATTAATGTTTTTCCCGACGAGGATGTTCTTCGTGATTGAATTGCCTTTCTTCTCTGACAATCTCTTGGCTGACCAATTTGGAATCGACAAAAGTAAAAGCCGTCGTGACGATGAACCAACTTCCCCGATATAAATCTTCTTTATAAAACAATGTTTCCCTTTTGTGCTTATCGTAAGTATAAGCCATTTCTTTGTTAAACGGTTTGCCAAACTTTTGGATAAACTCATTTTGGCTCATACCTAATTCGACTTGTGTGTCTGAGAATTTACTTACTAATTGGGACGTATAGCAACTACTCAGGAAACATAGGCATAGCAACGGAACTAATATCTTGAATTTCATATTGCATTTATTGATTTGGTTTGCGAAGATAAGGAAAATCACGGAGCGGTACAATAGCTGTAAATGCTGTTTAAGAATTACTAAATGAATATGAATTGCTTGTTTTGGATGTAGACAATGGCTTTCTGCTTGGAAAGAATTTCATAATCGATAAGTCCGTCAGCCGTATTTAATATGCCAGAGCTGCAAATTTGAAAGCGAATCACAACTTTTTCTGCCCACGGGATTGGCGGCCGATCGCTGTATTTAATATGTCAAAGGTACGGATTTGAAATTAAATCATAATTATTTTAGTTGGATTTTAAACTGTCAATTTCTTATGTGTTGAGAATACCACGGATAAATACTATTGAATTATAGAGTCGGTAGATGTGTTTTGTGTGGAAAAGCGTATCTTTGATAGCTCAATTAAAGGGATAATGAATGTATGAAACCGTTGGGTATTTGTCGTACGACTTTTTATGTGTCTAAAATGGTCATGTGTGCCGTACTTGTCGTATTTTCATTGAGAGGCAGAGCGCAGAGCAGTGTGATGATGGAGAAGGAGACTTGTGCGTTTCTTCAATCTTTGCCTGCGGGTTTACAAAAGACACAGGCCGATGCCGTGCGCCGCGCCATAAACGGGGATTGTACCGCTTTGATATCTGTGCGTAATTCGCGTAATACGAACCCTGAATCGAAAAGTGGGGTAGTGACAAAGGATATCGGAGGGTGTTATCGTTTGTATCGCTCTGCCGGATTCGATACTATTCCGTTGCCTGTGTTGATTTACTTACATGGGGGTGGCTGGTGTTTCGGGAGTATCAATAGTTGCGCTCATTTTTGTGCGGAGTTATCGTATAGGGCAAAGATTGCTGTGTTGGCCGTGGAATATCCCTTAGCACCCGAACATGCTTATCCTGCCGCCCTCAATGCTTGTACCGAGGCCGTCGCATTCGCTTTCGAGCATGCCGGGGAGTATGGCTTTCTTCCTGATCGGATATCTATCGGCGGAGATAGTTCGGGCGGGAATCTTGCTCTTGCTACGGCTCTTAACCTAATTCTTGCAAAGGATTCTCACTCTTGCCGCATGGACAGTGGAACGATGTGCTCTTCACTTTGTTCGCTCGTACTGTTTTATCCAGTGACAAAAGCTTGGGCAGACGGTTCGTCTTCGTGGAAAAACTATGCCGAGGGATATGGTCTCGATGCCCAATTGATGGAGGCTTTCAATGCCGCATACATCGGTACAGGAGATGCTCGCCAGCCTCTTGTCTCGCCGGGCGTAGCCGATGACGAGCTACTGAAACAGCTACCACCGACGCTTATCGTCAATGCCGAGCAGGATATTCTTTTATCTCAGGGGAAGGAATTGGCGACTAGACTTTCCGGGCTCGGCGTTGCCGTGAGCTATACGGTTTTGCCTCATACGGTGCATCTCTTTATCACTGTGCCGGGACAGCCTACGGCATTCGGGGAGTCTGTTCGTTTAGCCGCTGACTTTCTCACGTTGGAGTAGGGGAATCATTCCGTATCAGAGAGGTGGTTTTACAACAATATCGGGATTGAGACTCCTTAGATGATCGATAAATGCTTGCCTCTGTTTGGGAGACAAGACGAGAGTCTTTTTGTCGGCGAAGCGGATTTCTATCCTGTCCATCGATAAGGCCGGTGCGCTTAAACAACTATTGGTTTTCGAGATTTTCGTTATTCGGTCGATCGGGAAGGAGGACGACAAGAATATGCCGCATTTGATATGCAGCGTGCCGTTGTCTATGGTGTAGCTCGTGTTACAGAACGGGTCGGCAATGAAAGCGGCCGTGACGACCAATAAGGCGAGGGCTATCCAAGAGAATTCGAACAGGAGCGGCAGGTAGGACAGAAGGACAATTGCTATAATGGCGATTAGCAAGCCTTTATCGACCTTTGATTTGTAAACAGTTTTCATTGTCTCGTAGGAGATTAGAATATCCCTCCACCAAGCATAAGGCGCAGTATACCCAAAACGATAGATACGATGCAGAGGGTTTTGCCATTGTCTGATTTGAGAATGGCACAGATGATGAGGAAAATGACCGATATGGGTATGGCCACCCAGTTGAGAAATCCCAATAGGGGAATAAATGCGACAAGGGTGATGAGCAGTGCTACGATACCTAAGAATGTTCCCATTGTTTTATGCTTTTTGTCGATTAACAAATGTATTTTGTGATTTGTTCCGGGGGATCGATGTCTTGTCAATCCATTCGGGTTTTATAGTCGTAGTAGTCGTATTCCCGCCAGATTTCCACTTTCCCGTCGCTTTTGAGGCAGGCTATGGAGGGGTGGGGGATTCCGTTGAACATGGTTGTCTTGACTGTCGTATAGTGAATCATATCCTCGAATATGATTCGGTCTCCTATTTGCAATTCGTGGTCGAAATGCCAGTCTCCTATATAGTCGCCGCTCAGACAGGAGTTTCCTCCCATACGATAGGCGTATGTGCCGAGAGCGGGTTCTACCGAGCCTCGTATCGCCGGTTTATAGGGCATTTCGAGACAGTCGGGCATGTGACAGGCAAAAGAGACGTCGAGAATGGCTGTTTTGATACTGTGGTTCTCGACTATATCGACTATGGTGGATACTAATGTACCGGTCTGCCAAGCGAATGCGCTGCCGGGTTCGAGAATGATTTCGAGGCCGGGGTGTCTTTGTTTGAAGCCCCGGAGGAGGTTAATCAAATGTGCGGTATCGTAATCTTTGCGGGTCATGAGGTGACCGCCTCCCATGTTCAGCCATTTGATATGGGGGAGCAGATGCCCGAATCGGTCTTCGACCTGTGCCAAAGTCTTTTCGAGGTCGTAGGAGGTGGACTCGCAGAGGGTGTGGAAATGAAGCCCCTCCACTCCCTGCGGAAGTTCAGGCAGCTTGTCGGCGGTTATTCCTAATCGGGAACCCGGTGCGCAGGGATTGTAGAGGTCGGTTTCTACCTCGGAATATTCGGGGTTGATACGCAACCCGCACGATACCCGATTGCCGTCGGCTACTACTTGGGGGTAAAACCGTTCGAATTGAGTTAGGGAGTTGAAGGTAATGTGGCTGCTGTATTTGAGTATTGTCGGGAAATCCCGCTCGGTATAGGCCGGTGAGTAGGTGTGTGCCGGACTGCCCATCTCCTCGAATGCCAGCCGTGCTTCGTGTATGGAGCTGGCTGTGGAGTGCGGAATATATTCCCGTATGACGGGGAATGATTTCCAAAGGGCATAGGCTTTGAACGCCAGTATAATATTTACTCCGGCGGCTTCTTTGACGGAGCGAATGAGAGCGAGGTTGCGGCGCAATAGTTCTTCTTCGAGAACATAGCAGGGCGATGGTATTTGCGATAGCGTATCGTGCATGACGTATGAAAATTATTCTATGATTGTGAACTTGGCGAATTTGAGCAGGAGCTGTTTGCGCCCGACGTTTTCAAATTCGACGGTTATTTTGCAGTTGTCTCCCGTATCTTCTATGGCTGTAACGGTTCCGTTTCCGAAGCGGGCATGGCAGATGAGTGTTCCTATTTCTACCTGCCCGGCAGCGGTCGCGACTGTGGATTGTGTCGTAGAATGGGTTTCACCTGTGGGTTTAGAGTCTATCTTGGTCAACCGTTTGCCCGGAGACGGAGCAGCGAATGGTCTCGGTGCAGGTGTGCGATCCGTATCTTCTTCGTTCCATCGGGAAGTTTTGCGCGGTCTTTCCGCATCGAATGGAAATCGGTTCCACGATATGGTTTCTCTGGGAGACTCTTGTTTGGTTTGTACCGGCATATCGACGTATCGAGAATCGAGGTCTTTGATGAACCGGCTTGGAGGGGAGGAGACCGTTTGTCCGTTACGATAGCGGGAGAGGGCATACGTGAGGGTGCAGTTTTCTTCTGCGCGGGTGATGGCCACATAGAGCAGACGTCGTTCTTCTTCGATTTCCCGTTCACTGTTTTTACTCATGGCCGAAGGAAAGAGGTCTTCTTCTACTCCAACAATGAAAACTTGTTTGAACTCCAATCCTTTCGATGCATGGACCGTCATCAAGGTCACTTTGTCTTGCTCGGTTTCATCGCCGTTGTCTTGATCTGTCGCCAAAGAAATTTCGGCTAAGAAGTCGGATAGGGAGGTTTGTTCTTCTCCGGCTTCTTCGCGCAGGGCGCAAAATTCACGGACACCGTTCAAAAGTTCTTCGATGTTCTCTTGCCGGCTGATGTTTTCGGGAGTACGATCCGAGGAAATCTCTCCCCAAATACCCGACCGCTTGATAATCGTTTCCGCCAGTTCCGGTGTGTTCTTTTTATCGGCTTCGTAGCGTAATTCGTCTATGAGGTCCTTGAAGGTTTTCAACTTGTTCAATGTGCCGTTGTTAACGGCCAAGTTGTGGCCTATGGGGTCGGAAATCACATTCCATATACTGGATTCCTGCGAGTGTGCCCGTTCGATGAGTTTCGAGAGAGTGGTATTTCCGATTCCTCGTGCGGGATAGTTGATGACTCGTTTGAGCGCTTCTTCGTCATCGGGGTTTATCGTCAATCTGAAATAGGCGATGGCGTCCTTGATTTCTTTCCTTTGGTAGAACGACATGCCTCCGTAGATGCGGTAGGGTATGTTGCGCTTGCGCAGAGCCTCCTCCAATACACGGGACTGTGCATTCGTGCGGTAGAGGACAGCGAAGTCGTTGTAATCACAGTGAGTCGTGAGACGCATTTCGGCAATACGGTTCGAGACGATAAAGCCTTCTTCGAAATCGGAATAGGCACTTATTACTTGTACTTTGTTTCCTTGTTCTTTTTCGGAGAATACTTGTTTGGGTATTTGCTCCTTGTTCTTGGCGATGAGGCTGTTGGCCGCATTGACGATATTTTGTGTGGAACGGTAGTTTCGTTCGAGTTTGAATATTTTCAATCCCGGGAACTCTTTACTCAGTCCGAGTATATTGTGGATATTCGCTCCCCGGAACGAGTAAATGCTCTGGGCATCATCGCCCACCACGCAGATGTGATTGTGGCCTTTTCCTAACTGGCTGACGATGTGGTGTTGGGCGAAATTGGTATCTTGATACTCGTCTACCAAGATGTAGGCGAATAGGTCGCGATAGTGTTGCAGCACGTCGGGGTGGTCCCTGAAAAGTATATTGGTATTGAGCAGCAGGTCGTCGAAATCCATTACCCCCGACACGGAACAGCGTTGTTGATAACGTTGATATATTTTATGGATTAAAGGTCGTTTCGAACGAGTATCCCTTTCGATAAGTTCCCGGTTTCGCGCATAGGCTTGCGGATCGATGAGGTCGTTTTTCGCCTGGGAAATAATCGCCTGCACGGTTGCGGGTTTGTATATTTTCTCAATGAGTTGTAATTCATATTCATTGAGTTGCTCATTATCTTTTTTATCTTTTGACTCTTTGAGTACCTCTTTAATAATACTTTTTATAAGCGACAGGGAATCGGAGGCATCGTAGATGGTGAAGTCGTGACGATAGCCGATCCGGTCGGCATTGGCTCGGAGTATGCGGGAGAAAATGGAGTGAAACGTCCTTGCCCACAAGCGTTGAGCTGTCTCTGTCCCTACCAATGCGGCGATGCGTTCTTTCATTTCGTTGGCCGCTTTGTTGGTGAAGGTGAGTGCCAGCAGCCGGTAGGGCGGATATCCCATTTGCAGCAGGTGTGCTATCTTGTAGGTAAGTACTCTTGTTTTACCCGATCCGGCTCCGGCGATAACCAATTCCGGTCCATCGGTATAGAGTACGGCTTCGCGTTGCTGGTCGTTCAGACTGTTCAGAAAATCTTGTTCCACTTTTCTTTTCCTTTGCTTCGTGCAAAGATAGTGTAAAGGGTTAATAGAAACAAGCCTCGGTTTTGTCTGTGTGTTATCTATTTTTTTGAGAATCATACTTTCGTCATTGCATAACTGAGTTTTATTTCTTCTTTTCAAGTTCTGTATCGGTGGTGGAGTTTTATTCTTGGTTCGTTCTTCTCAGCAGCGAGAAGAACGAACCGTTCGGGCTGCTGTTTTTATTAACCCCTCCGTCCTTGCGGACACCTCCCCTATATTTTTTTGCGCCACACACCGCAATGCTTCGGGGCACGGCAAGGGGAGAAGGTTGAATGCTAATGATTTTCTTTCCCAGTCAAAGAAAGTCCTTGTTACATTAATTCGCTTTATTTGTTCATTCTTCTCAACAGCGAGAAGAACGAACCAAGAAGCGCCGCCGCTGTTATCGGGCTTTTGGGTTCGTCGCTACGGTCGCCGTCGGGGTCTGCGGAACTCGCTTCGCTCGGACAGTCCTAGCCCTTTTTCCTCCGTCTTCCTTGCGACTTCACCGCCCGATAAAGGCGGGGATTTAATTCGTGCTTTTGACGGTCTTGAATCTATTTGATACGACATGACGTTTCGCTCCATATTTTGCATTAGCAAAACACAGAGGAGACGAGAAAATGGCTCGTTATGTTATGAGGCATGGTAGGGGAGAAGGGTGACTTCCTGTTCCTGCTCATCGAAATCGAGAGGGAAAAAGAGGGGATTGGGTTCACCCTCCACCCGTCAGATTTATTCTCTTCTGTTACAATCGAAAGAGGAGCGATGGAATCCGGGTGCAGGTTCGCCAATGGGATTACCGGCGGGAGCGCCGCACCAGATGCTCCCGGATAGGGGCGATAAGGGCTGCGGGGTGTGTGCCGGGATTCCGGACCCGGCTGTCGTATAGTCTTCTTGCAGGTCCTTATCGGTTTCGTGAGCGGAGGCCGGTTGCACGGATTCTTTTTCTTCGGCTTCGTGCGTTTCGGTTTTCCTTCTGAGGGCTTCCCGACGGCAGGCTTCGAAACGTTCGCGCTCTTCCCGTTCCTCGTGTGTGTCGAAGATTTCTTCGTGGTCGACGAGGAACTGAGTGGACTCGATGTCGTATAGTCCGGCTTTTCGGAAGAGTTGGTTGCGTTTCTGGTAGTGCCAAGCGAGAGTTCCTTCGGCCAGCATTTTCTTCTTGTCGTTTCGGGGTCGTTTTCGTTCTTGGGAATGTCTTTCGAGCTTGTCGATACAACGAATGACGGCG
>ENA-ORUW01001341-ORUW01001341.1-human-gut-metagenome-genome-assembly--contig:-NODE-1341-length-17827-cov-2.799910_pt1 | contig 17827 bp, 18 predicted proteins | sample MGYA00242088_ERZ509227 | MGnify/ENA primary metagenome ERZ509227 (study PRJEB26280, sample SAMEA2338816) | human gut metagenome | biome: human gut; feature: human-associated habitat; material: faeces... | reverse complement strand
GACCCGCACCTTTGCCCGCCTGTCCGATGCCCGCAAAGCGCTGCGGCTGCACGAGGTGCAGCGCGACTTCGGCGCGCTCACTCAGCCGAACGACACCACGGTCGCCCAGTGGCTGAACTACTGGATGGACGCTGTCGTGCGGCCCAACCGCGCCGCGACAACGGTCCACGGGTACAGCCAGATGATCGTGAACCACATCATTCCACAGCTTGGGGATATCCCGCTGCAATCGCTGTCCCCGCAGCGCATCCAGCAGTATTATGCCTATCTGTGCAACGACTGCGGTCTGTCCCCCAACACCGCGCGCAAGCACCACGACCTGCTGCGCAACGCGCTGCGGATCGCGGTCATGCAGGATGTGCTTGCCCGCAACCCAACCGACCGCGTGGAGCCGCCCAAGTTCAAGCGCCCCGAGCCGCACTTTTATGACGTTGAATCCCTGCTCCGGCTGCTGGATGCCGTCAAAGGCACCCGCTTGGAGCCGGTCGTTTATCTGGCGGGCTATCTCGGCCTGCGCCGCGAGGAAATGTGCCGCCTGCGCTGGAAGGATGTTGATTTCCAGGGCAAAACGCTATGCATCCACCGCGCCCGCACAATGGCCGGGTCGCAGGTGATTGAGAAGGACACCAAAAACCGTTCCTCGACCCGTTTGCTGCACATGCCGGACGAGGTGATCCGTGTGCTGCGCGCCGAACGCAGGCGGCAGCGCGAAAACCGGCTGTTTTACGGCGCGGACTATCATGACACCGGCTATGTGCTGACCTGGCCGGATGGCGAGCCCTATCTGCCGAACTATTTAACCGAAGTATTCAGCAAATTTATCCGCAAAAACCGCCTGCCCAAGCTCACCCTGCACGGACTGCGGCACACATTTGCAACGCTCGCCAACCACTCGGGCGCGACAATCTACAACATCAGCAAGTCGCTCGGGCACAGCACGGTCGCGACAACGTCCATGATCTATACCCATCTGCTCGACACCACGCATGAGCAGACGATCGAGGCCGTCGCGCAGAGTCTGCGCAAAGGGAGCCGGGAGAGGAAGCGGCAAAGGGCGGAATGACACCAACCAATCCCATCAGGAAGGAGGAATTCCCATGCACCTGATGCAAATCTTACGTGCGATATATGTCATCGTACCACCGTTCGTTTGTCTGCTGGCACTTGTTATCTGTCACATTTATATTTATCAACAACGAAGCCAGTCTGAACCATTTACCGACTTATCACCGCAGGAAGATGAGGAACCGTCGCCGGACGTAAGCACCGACGAACCAATGCCCGCTGCCTCAACCAATACCGTTCCGCGTATTATAATGTATTATCCCGATACATTTGCGCCGTGGTCAAGCTGTGTTCATCGGGATGATGGGCAGTATATGCGCTATCTTCGCTCCAGATCCGAAGATATCCGTCTTAAACTGTCTCCCGATCAGACCTATGAGATCATCGGCACATCCGGACGTTACAAAACCTCGCTCCGCTCTTGTACTTGTCCTGATTTTAGTAAAAATCAGCACGGCGGAGCACCCTGTAAGCACATATACTTTCTCGCCCGGCACTGCAACATAGATGTAGACGCTATATTCGAGGATTATCTCAGATATGGAAGATATGGCTACGATAAAGAGCACAGCGGGTATCGCAGATAGCATTGCTGCACTGCAAACAGCCTCCCGAAGTTATTTTCGGGAGGCTGTTTTTTGATTTGTGTTGGGATAGCATTTTCAATCCGCAAGGTTAATGACAATTTTTCCTTGTTTTTCTGCTTTCCCGGCAAACTTTGCGGCGCCGCCCCAAGTATGCGTGACATACACCACAACAAAATCTGCCTGCTGAAGCATCCAGTTGTTTCTGCGGTCGATGGCAAAGCGAGGCGGGACATTTTCCATCACCTCAGGAAACAACGTCTCAGTAAAATCATCTATACTTTTTCCGGACAGGCGTTCCAGCACCGCGGTATAGCGGATATGTGGATATTCCGCTGCCAATTCGCGCAGCGCGGCGTAAACAAGTGCGTCAAAAGATCCCTGCCGACCGACATAGAAAGTGTCTACTTGCTGATTTTCGATCAGAGCTATCAGCACGCTGCGTAGTTTGGGACGAATGCTGTCCGGGCAGTCCCGATGGCCAAAAAAGGTGCAGGCAATCATCCAAACCCCTCCTTATGGGATATATCGTATATTATACATCAGATCGAGCAATTTTACGATATATCCCATACGATTTATCGCAAGTTTTATTAAAATGAACATACGATAAATTGCAGGGAGGGAATGCGAGTTGAATATCAAAGAAGCTGTTGCAAAGCGCATTCTTGACCTGTGTGCAGAAAGGAATATTGCGGTGAACGCCTTGGCTACGGTTTCAGGGATCCCACCGTCTACTGTTTATAGTATGCTGAATGAGAAAAGTAAAAATCCGGGGGTTGTTTCCATCAAGAAAATATGTGACGGCTTGGAAATCAGCATACGAGATTTTTTCGACAGCGAATTGTTTGATGACTTAGAGCAGGAAATACAATGATAAGGCGTGTGCCGTTTGGGCACACGCCTTGTTTATTTACATCTCGCCTTTCATATACCGCTCCAGATCGTATTTGAGCACGCGAATCTGGCCGCGCTTACCGATACGGCGGCTGGGCAGGTCGCCGGACCGCACGATCTCGTATGCGGTGTTGCGGCCAATGTCGAGCACCTCCGCCACTTCGGGGACGGTCAGCGTCAGCGGCAGTTCGTCAAAGCTGGTGTAACGCTTGTCAGCCATTGCCCTCGCCTCCCTTCCGGAGCGACGCCAGATAGATGCGCGTCACGTCCTCGCGTTCATGTCCGAGCAGCCTGGACACACGACGGCAGGCCGCATGCTCATCCATCCCCTGCTTCCGGCACGCAAGATACTGCTCGACCGCGTATGTATGCCGCAGGCCGTGACAGGTTATCGTCCGGTGCGAATCCGCGTCCTGCACCTCGTTGCGGTAACGGTAGATGAAGCACTGGAAGTTGTTGATCGCGCGGTCGGTCGGCATATCGTCCGGCACAAACAGCTTGTGCCCGCGCTGTGTCTGCGCCAGCATTTTCGTAAGCTCAATGCGCGGCGTTTCTGTAAGCGGCACGGTGCGCACCTTGCCGCCTTTGCCTTTTACGGTCAGCGAACCGGCTTTCAGCGCGCGTTCGGCTGCCGCCGTGTCCAGCCGGAACACTTCATGGATGCGCAGGCCGCAGTACCGCGCAAGGCACAGCGCCGCTGCATAGTCCTCACGCCCCTCGCCCCATGCTTTGCCGATCATGCGGTTGAACTCCCGCTCACTCCAGGTGCGGTCGACCTTGCCGAAGCTGCGGCGTTCCAGATTAAGCATGCTGTTGTCCGGCAGCGCGTGATGTTTGACCTGCGGCATCTGATCGTGGAAAAAGCGGATCGCCGCCAGATCGGTCTTGATGGTCGAGGCTGCTTTGCCGCTCTCCTTCAGGAACTCTGCATAGGCGAAAATATGTTTGGGCGCGATGTTTGCCAGTCGCTCCAAATGATAGACTTCTGCGAGAAAATAGCAGAAGCGGCAGACCGCCTCTTTGTACCTGCGGCGCGTCTGGATGCTGCCCTGTCGGCTGTGCCGGAACACGCGCTCTACCTGCGCGAGCAGGTTTTGATAGATGTGATATGTGGACATGGTACTCTCCTTTCATCCGGGAGACAGACGCAGCTCACCCGTCTGCAAACGCAGGCCGTTTCTGCCCGGTTTCCCCGCACGGTCGGACGAATCCCTACCCTACTCGCTGTTTTACCGGCTTTTCCGACTGAACATCAGGGTTTTATGCACGCAGGAGCAGCGAATCCGGCAGGCTCTGGCATCTGTCTCTGTTGTAAATTGGTTTAGCAATCATTGCCGCAGGCGCCGCATACGCGGCTGCACCCAAGGTGCGCGGCAGGCGCAAAACCGGCAAAATACCGGCCGCACTTCGTGCGTGCGCCGTGTACCGGCTGTTGGCAGGCCAGCCGGCAGATGCATGGGTAAAACCGTGTTGCCATACACGGCCGAGGATGCGCCAGCCCCTCTTGACGTCCGCACCGGCTGTGCGGAACGCCCGAAAAGATTTAGATAGGTACAACAGGTTTTTCCCCTTTCTCCGACGACCCTGCGGATGAGCAGTTGGTCGGGACAGTTCTTTTTGGCTGTGCTGCGCAAATGAGCGCATGCGGTGCCGGGTCTTGCTTCCTAGCGTCCCCTGTTTTGGCGCAGACTGGAGCCGCTTGTGGCACGGAAGCTCACTTTAATTTTCCAAATCATCTTGGTGCAGAATGGTCCTTTGTTTTCGCATGGTTTTCTAATTTGCATGATTTTCTCCTTCCGATTGCACAAAAGGACACAAAACTGCCGCAGCAATTTCATGTCCTTCCTTCCAGCGTCTTTTCATCCAGTGATTGGTTACGGCTCAGGGGGCAGACTCCTCCCTGGGCGGATTACTTTGACAACACATAACTTTGACCTAAGACATACGTAGTATAGCATCCAAACGAAAAGCCGAACAGTTGAGAAATTCTCAACCACTGTACGCATAGATGGTTTAACGATTACGCAGTTTTTGGCAACGACGATTCTTATGTCTCTGCAAAAACGAAAAGACATACGACCGCCTTATCTTGCAATCATATGTCCTTACTTTGTAATTGATCGGTTTTCGAATATCTGTACAACCCGGGCAGGCATACTTCCCCCTGGGCGGTTTACTCTGACAAAATTACTCTGACATGGTTCAATTGTATTATAGTGCGCTCCGGCAGTGGTGTAAAGATGAAGGATTTTCATCTTTTTGAACGATACGGAAGGTGATGGAGCGACACGGTAGTGCAATGCTTATGCATATCACAGCATAAAGGCAGTTTAGATGTTGCCCTTTTTTCACAACTTGTATATCTTCATGCCTCCTGTCATTCACCTTTTGGTCATGCCACAAATAGAGGGAATTATCTTTTTAATATATTCATGTCTAAGTCCATAGTTTTTCGCATGATTACAACAGTTTCATTGACAATATTGTCGGAAATGGTATAATCAGGATATAGTTTCATTTGAGGGGGATGTGTATATATGAAAGTTTCCTATGCACCATTATGGAAACTCTTGATTGACCGCAAAATGAGTCAGGCTGATTTTCGAAGAGCAGTGCAACTTTCCCCTAATACGCTTACAAAAATGAAGCGCGATGATGAAGTTTCGTTATCCACACTTCTACGCATTGCAACCTATTTCAACTGTAATATTGGCGATATCTGTGACTTCGTAACAGAGCGCGGATTGGAGCACGAGTTATGAGCACTGTACTTGATGAAATTGCAAAAGAAACAAAGGGAAAAAGCTTTAAAACGTATAAATATTGTTTCGATGGCATCGAAGTTCCTCGCTTTGACTATGATGATCACCGCCATAGAATCACGTGGAAGCAATATGGTGAAACTGAACATCATGATAAACCTGTCCCTCTAGAAAGAAAATCCAAACAGATTCTCCCCGATCCACCTCTTTTTGCTTATTTTTTAGATGGATCCAGAAAAACTTATAAAGTCGATGACATGGCATTTCGCAACCAAGTATATCCAATTATTGCTGGTCAGGTTGGCGTTGGTTGCTGCACAAGAGTCAATAAAGAAATGATGCCTTTATATGACAAGGGTACTTCGATGTTTGAACGCCACCTAGTAATATCCTTGCCTAAGGTTGCAAAAAATAGCGATTGGGATGACGATACATTAGCTTTCGAACATCTGAAACGAAAAATTAATAATAAGGCAGATTTAAAGGCAAAAAATGTTTCCTTTGAAAAAATATTAACCTATTCAACAAAAGTAGAGACAGGCGATAAAATAGAAAATAAAGGTATCGCTTCGATTCAAGATTATATGGTTGAACGAGAGAAGTTCATGGTGTCCGAACTGGTACGCAAAGGATTCCTCCTTCCGGATAAATATCTTTTGAAGGACGGTTCGTTGGAATATCAGGTGCACGGAATAACTGACCAGTCTGAACTAGCTCGTTTTCGCAACAACTATCAGTTTGTTGTCGGTGTCTCCAAGTCATTTAACCCCGAAAATTGTGTGGATAAAAACGGGCGTAATAATTCTAACTTAATTGCACAGTTACCGCTGTACCACCGCACGCCTGTTAATATGTATTCATCCCCCCGAATTGGCGATATGGAATTTGCAGTCTGGTTTGTTAGAATTCGTGATCAATGGTATACCAACAATGCGTTTGATGGCATTTTAAAAATTGAAAAAATCTTAGTCACAGAAGAACAGCGAAAATACGGTCTCGATTCCGAGGAGGTTGATATTATTACCGCCAGCATCATAAATGAACGAAATCCCGTCTGCTATGGTGCCGACAAACGATGGGCAAATCACATTTACCCCGTGTTTGTTACAGAAAGCTATGTAAAGAGTAAGTACCTCGGTGAGAGCATGTTCTTGAATCTTTTTTGAAATCGAATGAGGTAAAAGCGAATATGGGAAGAATTATTGGTAAAGTTTTAGCAACTGAAAAGAACCCTTCCACGATGGAAGAGTTTTATTTCTGGACAAAGCCAGAAATGATCCTCAATCCATTTGATGTGGTAAAAGTAGATCATATTAATGATAGCGTTACCTATGGTGTAGTCGAAGAAATATCTCACATCACTGATACTGCAAATTTCATTTCTGATTATATTTCTAGTGATTTTGGTAATGTGGACACTACCCCTATTACCCATCGAATTGGAATGAATTATGTAAAGGCTCGTATTGTTGGTAACACAGGGAACTTATATATTCCTGTGCTTAACGGGAAAGCTGTGCGTATGGCGGAGAGCTGTGAAGTTGCTGAGGCACTTGGTTTATCACAAATCAAGCATCCCATACCTTGTGGGTATTTGAAAATGTATCAAGGTGCTGCTGAGGAAGAACGGGTTAAATTGCGTGTTAATATGGATGCTCGCTTTCTAATTGGCCCTGAGGGAGCTCACCTTAATATTTCAGGCATTTCTGGGCTGGCAGCAAAGACATCCTACGCTATGTTTCTTATGAAGGGAATCCAAGATAAGTGTATTGCGGCTGAAAACGACGACGAAGATGAGGATGTCGCATTTGTCATCTTCAATGTTAAAGGAAGAGACCTTCTTGCTATCGATGAGTTAAACGAATTCGAGAGTGAAGCGGAAAAGAAAGAAACATTGTCTCTTTACAGAGAGCTGGACATGTCTATGACTCCGTTTCAAAATGTCCACTATTATTATCCTTATTCTGACAACCGAGTTTGGAACACATATTTAGATCCCGATGCTGTCGAGTATAACATTTCACACGGTAGAGCCCATATGTACAAATATGAGTATCGACAAGATAAAGATAATTTGGATTTGATGTTTGCCAGTATCGATGACCCAGCGCAGACTATGGATTCAATTCTCAGCTATATTATCTCCAATCGCGGTGATTTCGGCAAGTTAAATGATTGGCAAGAATTTTTGAACGAAGTCCATAATTGTGGAACTGCTGGCACAACCGGCGATAAAGAAATTACGGTGCAGAGTTGGCGAAAATTTGAGCGTATTGTCAAGAAATCAATTTATCGCAACAATATGTTCAGTAATATTCACGACGATAGTCACGATGTCCGAATCAGTGATGCGCTCCGGCGAATCAAAAAAAACGAGGTTCATGTCATCGATATTGCAAAGTTAAACGACGATATGCAAGGCTTTGTCTTTGGGGATGTTATCAGGGCAATTTATAACCTTCAACTTGGCCAGTATAGTGCAGATGATGAATATACACCCCCCTCTAAAATTGTCATTTTTATTGACGAATTGAATAAGTATGCCTCCACCGATACCCCCAAAAGCTCTCCAATCCTCCGCCAAGTGTTGGATGTGGCAGAGCGCGGCCGCTCCTTGGGTATTATTCTGTTTGCTGCTGAGCAGTTCAAGAGCAACATTCATACTCGTGTGACAGGCAATTGTTCTACCTTTGCTTTTGGTAGAACGAATGCAATTGAAATTGCCAAGAAGGATTATAGTTTTATCCCTTCAGTATATAAAAGCATGATGTCTAGACTTAAGCAGGGTGAATATATTATTCAAAATCCTGTATTTAGATCACTTCTTAATGTAAAGTTCCCGAAGCCAATATATAAACAATTTAAATCAAAGTAAGGCGGATTGAATATGGCTTTTATCGGAAAAAACGTAATTGAAAATTTGACAACCGCTATGTATGAGGATTTGCGAATTATTTATCGCGAATACATACAGAATTCTGCCGACTCCATTGATAGGGCTGTTCGGGACGGCATCATCACACGGGATGAAGCAAAAATTGATATTGACATTAATGCAAGAAAACGTTATATCAGTGTGATGGATAATGCCGCTGGTATTCCTTATGAACAGTTTGTCAAGATTATGAGCAGCATCGCTGATTCCACAAAGGATCGTGGTGAAGACAAAGGCTTTCGAGGCATCGGACGTTTGGGGGGAATCTCCTCTTGTGAAACACTGATATTCTCTTGTTCTGCCCCTGGTGAAGCGGTTCTATCCATTTGTAAATGGGATGCTAAACGAGTAAGGGAAATATTGGTTGATAAAACCCAAAACCCCTCTGCCGCGGAACTGGTTGATATGGTTACTGAGTTCTCGCAAAAAGAATATGATGAAGATACCCATTTCTTTAAAGTAGAGCTTATTGGAGTAGAAAAAACATCTGAAGAACTTCTACAAAAAGATAAAGTAATGAACTATCTGCGTTCTGTTGCTCCCATCCCTTATGCTACAGGTTTCATTTTTAAATCTAAAATTGCAGATTTTGCAAGCGAACATGGATTCACTATCGATGAATATCAAGTGTTTGTATGCGGCGAGAGAATTTTTAAACCTTATACTACAAAACTGTATGAACCAACATCAAACGGACAGAAGAAAGCTTATGACGAAATCGTCGACATTGCATTTAAAATTTTCCCAGAAAACAGTGACAAACCGTTGGCATGGATGTGGTATGGTATAAGTAAGTTTGAAAAGCAGATTCCTTCTATTAATCCAATGCGTGGAATCCGACTCCGAAAATCAAACATACAGATTGGCAACGAAAACACGTTTTCTGCGCATGATTTCTATTTCGAAACTAGAGGCTGCCTGTATTTTGTTGGTGAAGTATTTGCCATTGATGAAGATCTTATTCCCAATGCACGACGGGATTATTTCAATCTGAATGACACTTGCCGTGAGTTCGAACGATTGCTGCACCCGCTGTTTTACGACAGATTTAAGACTATATACCACTATGCAAATGACTACAAGAAAGCACTTCAGAAGCAGCAAGAGTTTCAAACAAGCCAGTCTGATTATCAGCAGAAAGTTACTACAGGTGGGTTCTTGAATGCTGATGACAAGCAGGCACACGAAACAAAGCTAGAAAGTCAAGAGAAGGCCGCAGAAAAAGCGACAAAGCAAATTACTATGCGTGACCAAAAGGGAAAAGATGATGAGGTCCTCTCCAGAGTCTATCAGGCTTTGCGGGATAAGTATCCTGTCAAGTCTACTCCGGCCAAATTGAAACCTTTGAAAGAAGCAACGAAGGGACAAGAATATATGTCGCAAAAGCTTTCAAAATTCAGTAAGAAAGAGCAGAAAACTATCAGTCGAATCTACTCTATTTTGAGAGCAATTTTGCCCATGGACACCGCTAATATGGTGATAAATAAAATTCAGGAAGAACTAAGCAAATGAACCGTCAAATATTATTGGTTGAACCCAATTACAGCAACAAGTACCCTCCTATGGGACTAATGAAGCTATCAACATACTATAAGAACCTCGGTGATCATGTCAGCTTTTTTAAGGGAAATTTAAGGGATCTGGTTTTAAGTGATACCTATGAGATGCTTAAGACACAGTTATATGCCAACGATAACAGCGTATTTTGGGAACAGTATAAGCCTCAAATCTGTAAATATCTAAGAAAAGGATCGATAGAGATTCTGGACGATGTTCCTGGTCATGATACGAATCCCATTATTAAGGATCTCTTCCGGTACTATCGTCAATTTTTCTATCGGAAAGATTACTTCAAACCACAGTTTCGAAAGTATGATCGTGTTGGCGTAACAACATTGTTTACATTCTATTGGGATATTACAATTAATACAATTAACTTTGTAAAGCAATTATGCAAAACTCCGGAAGGCGTGATGGTTGGTGGCGTTATGGCGACGATTCTCGCCGATCGAGTTGAAGCTGCCACAGGGATTAAACCTCATCGCGGAACATTAGATATCCCCGGTCAGCTTGACCCAGATAATAACATGATCATTGATACACTGCCCCTTGACTATTCAATCTTGGAGGAAATCGATTATCAGTATCCTGCATCAAATGCCTATTATGCATATATGACACGCGGCTGCACAAACGCATGCCCTTTCTGTGCGGTTCCAAAGCTAGAACCGGTATACAAGGAGTATCTCCCGGTATCCGAACAGGTTCATATTGCAGAAGCTCGCTATGGCGCAAAAAGAAACCTACTTCTTTTGGATAATAATGTGCTGGCTTCTTGCAGGTTCAACGACATTATTGAAGATATTAAGCGTGCCGGCTTTTCTGCTAATTCGACCTATGTTGCTCCAAACCATTTTGAAATTGCAATACAAAATCTTCGTACAGGACAAAATGATCGGGGATATATTAAATCTTGTGTGAAACAGTATAAAAAACTGATTGAAAAAAATGGCGCTGCTAAAATGCAAGAAGTCTATGATTTACTGAAAGAAAAACATCTACTTGAAGAACATACTGCCACCAAAGCAGCAATTTTTGAAACTTACGAAACTCTTAAGCCATATTTCGAAGAGTTCTATGCCAATCGTCCCAAGCGCAGGTATGTTGATTTCAATCAAGGTATCGATTCCAGATTGATAACAGATGAGAACATGGCAAAACTTGCGGAAATCCCAATTCGACCAGTTAGAATTGCCTTTGATCACTGGTCACTTCGTAAGGAGTACGAAAAAGCTGTGCGCACAGCCGTTAGGCATGGTCATACTAATCTTTCGAACTATATCTTATACAATTTTGACGATAAACCTGTTGAATTATATTGGCGTCTTAAGCTAAATGTTGAGTTATGCGAAGAACTGAATGCTAGTATTTATTCATTCCCGATGAAATATCATCCGATTGAGGATCCTGACTATTTCAGCAACCGCGACTATGTTGGAAAGTATTGGAACAGAAAATTCATCAGGACAATTCAGGCAATACTTAACTCCACCAAAGGTAAAGTAGGAAAAGGGCATGATTTTTTCTGCAAGGCATTTGGATCAAATGAGGAAGAATTCTATAAACTTCTTTATATGCCCGAAGCTATGATTATCTACCGCTTTTACTTTGAAGGAATCGGCATGACAGAAAAGTGGTGGAAAGACTTCAATTCATTGACCGAAAAGGAAATGCGAGTCATTAGACCTATCATTGAACGTAATGATTTTAGTAATATTGAGCGTCAGACAGATAATGCTAATGTTCTCCGCGTTCTACAGTATTATTGCATTACACGTGAAGATGCAGAACAAGTTAGGGATGAACATAAATAAAATCAAGAGTGACATGGCAGGAAGCTATCGATCGTGGCGCTTTCCAATAGTTCAAACCCTTGCATATATTGAAATCAACTATCATAATATTTCAGTAATTCGCTCCACTCCTATCCCCAGTCCCTCGAATCCCACACATCGGCTAGGGCGGGTGTTGACGGCATGATCCAGCAAGGATTGCGCATGGCTATTGGTATCCAGACATAGATCGACTGCCAGCACATCTTCCCATGCCCGGTTGAGGAATGCCACCTCCCGTCGGCCATGTGTGCGGGTGACGTACCGTTCTCCCGCCCGCTTGCAGTATGCTTCTATTTTCGCCGCAGGGAATCCGGCCGCGGTCAAGCTGTCTGTCAGCCCAATCTGGAACAGTCCGGGCAAATCCCCCCACTGAAGCGGTGTTACATTATAGCGGACGAACGTGTACCTGCTATGGCACTGGACAGCCAGCAGGCATTTTCTGCCCCGCAGCTCTATCACATGCAAATCCCAGCAAAAGCGCCGGTCCGGCTGTGTGCCGTAGTCCGGCGCTTTTATTTTCAGGAATCGCTGCAGCGGGAAAGTCAGTCCCAGCTCCATCACTTCAACTCGTGCGGGATGTCAATTTTCTCCACCCGAATCTGTCCATCCGTGACTTCTGCCATCATCATGGTGATTTCCTGATAGAACTGCCGTGGACCGCAAGACCCGGGATTGAGCCACCATGCCCCGTCCTTTTCCTCCTGCACGTACTTGTGAGAATGTCCGAACACCACCACGTCCACACCGGAAATATCTGCCGGGACCTCCTTTTTATTGTGAACCATGTAAAACGTAACGCTGTCCAGCGTAACCATAAGGTCATGCGGAATCTCCTCTGCCCATTCCTTATCGTTGTTGCCGCGCACCACATACAGCGCGGTGCATACTGCCGCAGTTCATCCACAACGCTCTGTTTATTGATATCCCCGCCATGCAGGATCGCATCGGCGTCTTTTAACCGCTCCACCACCTCGGGCCGCAGCAAGCCGTGGGTATCGGAGAGAATTGCAATCTTCATTTCTGGTTACCTCGATTGTTCGTATAATTATCCCGTTTAAAACCGGTTTACAAATGTAAAGCATCGAGTAGAAACGCACGAATCCGCTTTGCTTTCTCTTCCTGTTCCAGATCATCTGCAAGCAGGATGCCGAGTTGACCGTAGACGCAAAACCTTGCTGTTGTCTGCAAGTCATCAAACTGGATCTCCCCCTTTTGCCGCGCTTGCTGAAGCAGCTTTTCTGCCATCGGGACCATCTTCTCACACACTTTCAGGCAAAGCTGGTCATGAAACTTCCTGTTTTCAGAACCGTGAAAGACAGAATAGTATTTTGTATTCTGATCTTCCGCTGTAAGCGGCATGTCTTCAATGACCTGTCGCAAAGTCTGCGTATCATCTTTGGGGGCAACCGTATATTGCTCTGCCAAAACATTTGCATATTGCTCGATCGCGCTGTCAAACAGCGCTTCTTTTGAGGGAAAATAGCGATAGCAAAGGCCCTGTGCTACGCCGATTGCTTTTGCAATATCTGCAATCGACGTTTTTTCATATCCCTTTTCACCAAATAATTTCAGCGCCGTGTCTAAAATCTCCTGCTTGCGCACTTCCGGCTCCTTTGTAACACGCATAATCCGCGCCCCTTTTTTTGTTATGATAGCACGCCCCAATCAGAAATGCAATGAGTGAACACCACTTTTTTACTTGTTGAAAAGTTTGTGGATTATAAGCAAAAACTATTGAACAATCAAAAATTTTTGGCTACGCTATTAGTAAAGGCTGAAAATGGTCTTTGAAACCACTATTCCAAATTCGCTTTTGTCAAATGTCCAAATCTTGCGAAGGAATCTTTCCAAGTATCCAGCCCAAATTCAAAACCTGAGTTTTTTGGCCACAGGGGGCGGCTCTATAAGATGCTTGGAATCCATATGAGTCGTGAAAGATGGTAATGCATCAGAGCCTTATTTATAAAGGAGAATTAATATGAATTTATATGATGGAATAAAAGATATTGCAAAAATCGTACGGAAAGCGGATAATATTGAATTATACCAAGAACTGCTCGATTCCAGTGACCGAGCGCACGTTATGTAGATAGAAATCTCACGTTTGAAAGAAGAAAATGAGCGCCTTAGAAAGGAAAAAGATATTTCAGATCGTATTGTTCGCCATCCAGAATCGTTTATTACTCTTAAAGACTCAAGCCCTACGTTTTATTACTGTACGCATTGTTGGGATTCAAATAGCCAACTTATTCAACTTAAATGCGACGATTATTATGGTACTTTTGAATGTCCTCATTGCCAAATGAACGGTATAAATGACAAAGAACGCTATCATGTCGCAATGCAACTGCTTGAGACTGAGAATGATATGTCTGAAATATTGAGTTACTAGTGCAATTGTAAGTTACTGCAAGTGTTCTATAGAAAACGCTAGCGGCGTTAAAGAGGCAGAAGGAGGATAGCAGTGAAAGGTTCAGAAGAATGGCTGGTGCGGTATATGGAAGGGGCCTCCAAGCACTTCATTATCCCAGTATACCAGCGCAATTATGACTGGAAAACCGAGCAGTGCAAGCAGCTCTATGACGATTTGGTGAAGGTGATTCAGCAGGAGCGAAAGAGCCACTTTTTCGGCAGTATTGTTTCTGTCAGTGATCCGGACGGAAAAATGTTAGATTTTCTCATTATTGATGGACAGCAACGGTTGACCACGGTTTCTCTGCTGCTTCTGGCTATGTATAACCTGATGCGGGAAGGAGTGGTCACTCCAGCTGTGCCAAATCTCAGTCAGCGCATTTATGAAGAATATCTGGTGGACAAGTGGCAACCAGAGGAAAAACGCATCAAACTCAAACCCATTAAGAATGACCGTGAAGCCTTTGGACGCCTGTTTTCCTCAGCAGACGAACATGTGGCGGACTCCAACCTAACTATCAATTATCAGTATTTCTATGAGCGTATTCAGCGGCAAGAGATCAGTGTAGATGAGCTCTTCGAGGCTATTTCCCGACTGGAAATCATCAACATCTCCCTAAACCACGAAGATAATCCTCAGCTGATTTTTGAAAGCCTCAACTCTACCGGCCTGGATCTCAGCGAGGGTGATAAGATCCGCAACTATGTGCTGATGGGGCTCCCCAGCAAAGAACAGGAACTTTATTACGAGAACTACTGGAATAAGATTGAAGTCTGCACCGGATATGACGTCAGCTCTTTTATTCGGGATTATTTAAGCATCCGGCAGCAATCCACCCCCGCCATCAAGCATATATATGTGAAGTTCAAACAATATGTGGAGGACAGAAAGCAGGATACTGAATCGCTTCTTCAAGATCTCCTACTCTACGCCAAACGCTACGAGATCTTACTGAAAGGAAACAGCCAGTACGAGGCAGTCAATGACTGTATCTATCGACTGAATCGACTGAAAACCACGATCACCCGCCCTTTCTTGATGGAGACACTACGGATGCATCAAGAGGGCCATATTTCGGCAGATGATTTGGCTGAGATTTTCCGCACCATAGAAACATATCTATTTCGCCGAACCATCTGCGACTTGCCAACCAACGCTCTCAATAAAATTTTCCTGATGTTGCATCGTGAGATTATTCGGCTTGATCGCACAGAATCGGACTATTTGAACAAATTCAAGTACATCCTTCTAAGCAAAAAAGAGTCTGGCGCTTTTCCGTCCGATGATGAATTTGTCGAAAAGCTTTCCACAAAGAATATTTACACAATGAAGGGCGAAAGCAAGTACTACCTCTTTGAACGTCTGGAAAACGCAGGAACTGTGGAGACAAAAGATGTATGGATGCACCTGGATAAAGGTGTTTATTCCATCGAGCATATCATGCCTCAGACATTAAGCCCCACCTGGATCAAAGAATTGGGGCCGGACTATGAGCAAACTCACAGTCTCTGGCTCCATCGTCTGGCCAATCTAACGCTGACCGGTTACAACTCCCAGTACCGCAATGCGCCGTTCTGTGAGAAGCGGGACATGGAACACGGATTCAAAAGCAGCGGATTGCGGATTAATCAATGGATCTGGCAGCAGGATAGCTGGGGCGAAAAAGAACTGGAGGAACGAAACGATCTGCTGACCCAACAGGCATTGGATATATGGTCCTTCCCCGAAACCGATTATCAGCCTCAGCAGAAGCAGCTGGACTCCGTCTCTTTGGAAGAAGACACGATCCTGACCGGCAAATTGATTTCCAAGTTTTCCTTCCGCGGGGTAGAACATCCGGTAAACAGTTGGGTAGACATGTATCAGCAGGTGCTGATGATGCTGCATGCTGAAGACAAGTCGATCCTCACTAAACTCGCTGTCAGCCATGATCCAAACCTAGAACTGGCCAGCCATTTCTCCACTAGCGAAGATGCGTTCAATACCTGTCGCCCCATTGATCACAATATTTTCGTGTGGACAGGTACAGATACACAATACAAAATCAATGTTCTCAAAAAACTGTTTCCACTGTTTGATGTCGACCTTTCTGAACTTGTGATGTTTCTCAGGGAAAATGGCGAAGCCGGTGACAACGAATTGGAGCGTCACCAAATCCGCCGCAAGTATTGGGCATATTTGCTGCCATCTTTGCGGGAAAAGTCTGGAATTTTCCAAAATGTAAATCCGTCCAAAATGAATTGGATCACCGGATTTTTAGGGTATTCGGGCGTATCCATTAACTGCATTGCTAAATTCGACGGTGCTCGAGTAGAATTGTATCTCGGTAGCGCCGACAAAGAACGCAACAAGCGGCTTTACGATTTTCTCCATTCTAACCAGGATGAAATCGAAAAGCAGTTAACCCGCAGGCTCATATGGTCCCGTGCGGATGACAGGAAAGCAAGCCGCATCTATTTTTCGGCAGACAACATGGATGTGTCTAACGAAAACGACTGGCCTCGGATGGCTGAGTTCCATGCCACGGCAACCGCTGAAATGCGAAAAGCCTTTTCTCCGCTTTTGGAGGAGTATTTTCGAAATGCGTAATCATCCATCGCCATAATGATTTCCCCGAAACCCGTACCAATACAAAGCGAATCCTCAGGCGGCGATAAACCGTCTGGAGATTCGCTTTTGCATTCCTATAAAAGCTCAATAGATAACCATTCAGCTGTAATTTACTGTGTCACTGCTCAGCAAAACCTACAGGTGCAAAGCGAAGATGTAGTATTATGCCTTTTGCAAAATCCATTGAGTAAACACCACTCACTTTATGCCCATAGCAATACACGCTGTGTTGCCAATCCGTTCCCAAGACACTTCACGAAAACATTCAGAAAGCATCGAAATCATTTCGGCTTTGGAATAGATCTTCACATCCCCCTCTTTACTATATCGCATAAAGGCATTCATAATCACACGACCGATAAAGGGCTGCCAGCAATCCCCGATCAAAAACGTGCCGCCCGGCTTCAAGACCCGTCGTACCTCCCGCAATACATTCTGCGGTGCCGGGTAATGGTGAAAAGAATCGTTGCAATACACAACATCAAATGAATGATCTGGGAACGGAAGTGACTCGCTATCCCCTGATAATAGCTTGACCTGATCCGGCAGTTTTGACCGCGCAACCGCAAGCATTTTCTCTGACAAATCAATACCGTACAGCTCTTTATGAGAATCTGCCTGCAAAATCAGCTTCATCATTTCGCCAGTCCCGCATCCCAAATCCAAGGCAGACTGGAATGGAATTTGTGACAACTTTTTGAGCATGACAGGATAAAGTGCGCGGGCATGACTACCCTTGAAATCATGATCATAGGTCGCGGCCTGTTGATCGAACGCAGCCTTTGACTTTTCTTTTTTCGTATTCATAGTCTGGTCTCCTTTCACCAACCAGTATATCATGAACATTTGAAAAGTCAATGAATAATATTCATTCAATATCGAAGATCATCCTGTTTCTCCCTTTTCCGCTCCATTGCTTTATACCCTAGCTATCATCTAAAATATTAATTTTGTTCACCTTTCCTTCTCCCCTCAGGTAGATTTTCCGGTAGATTTCACCCGTCAAAACCTGTCACGGGTAGATACCCACCGGCAAGAAAAAGTTCTGAAAAAGTACGAAAAAGCAGGTAATAATGCACAATAAAACCGCCCAATTTGTTCAAACAGCGAGTTCAACTCCCCTCGGCTCCACCAATTTGATCCCAGGTCGAACCCCAGGAGCTGGG
>ENA-ORUW01001339-ORUW01001339.1-human-gut-metagenome-genome-assembly--contig:-NODE-1339-length-17851-cov-2.746123_pt1 | contig 17851 bp, 15 predicted proteins | sample MGYA00242088_ERZ509227 | MGnify/ENA primary metagenome ERZ509227 (study PRJEB26280, sample SAMEA2338816) | human gut metagenome | biome: human gut; feature: human-associated habitat; material: faeces... | reverse complement strand
TACGCAGTCGATGACGCTGTATAAGGATTCCTATGAGTTGGCGATGGCGGCGGTCGAAGCGGCCGGAAAGCTGGCGAAAGGAGAGAATGTGGAAGTAACTGGCGATTACGAAGGCATCCCAATGCTTACAGTAGCCCCGACGACTGTCGACGCGGATAACCTGGATAACATCCTGATCGGCAGCGGCTATATGGCGGAAGAAGAAGTGTACGGCTGATACGACCATACAGAAAGAGAAGGTTACAGAAGCCCGTCCCGCTGCTCCGGCGGCGGGACGGGATCCATCGCTCGATTTAGGAAAAGAGGCGAAGAAGCTTGGCGGATTACATCCTTGAGATGCAGGATATAACCAAAATGTTTCCCGGCGTAATAGCTCTGGACAGGGTATCTTTCCGCGTCCGGCGGGGAGAGGTACACGCACTCGTAGGGGAAAACGGCGCGGGCAAATCCACGCTGATGAAGGTGCTCAGCGGGGTATATCAAAAGGATTCCGGAAAATTGTTTCTGGATGGGGAAGAAAAGGTATTCCATGGCGTGAAAGAAAGCGAAGCGGCAGGGGGGGCGATCGTTCACCAGGAGCTGAACATCGTGAAGAACCTGACGGTTTGTGAAAATATTTTTCTTGGGCATGAGGATCAGGAAGCGGGCATCATTCACTGGGGCAGCGAGTACCGCAGGACGCAAGAGCTGATGGAGTTGGTCGGGCTGGATGTCAGCCCCGCCACGCCGGTATCCAAGCTGAGTCCCGGCCAGCAGCAGATGATGGAAATAGCAAGGGTCATGAACAAGGACGTAAAGGTATTGATTTTTGACGAGCCGACCTCATCGCTGACCGAGCAGGAGACAGAAAAGCTGTTGGTGCTCCTGAAAAAACTGCAGGAAAACGGGATATCACTGATTTATATTTCACACAAGCTGGAGGAAGTCTTCCAGATCGCGAACACGGTTACCGTGCTCCGCGATGGCAAGTCCATTATCACAAAACCGATCGAGGAGATTAATGAAAACACGTTGATTACCTATATGGTAGGGCGGGAACTGACCAACCTTTATCCAACCGCTACCCATACCGTGCAGGGCGAGAAGGTGTTTGAGGTGGAGGGCTGGTCGGTGCCGCACCCGAACATCCCAGGGAAAATGCTGCTGGATGATATCCACATTCACGCGAAGCGCGGAGAGATCCTGGGGATCATCGGTCTGATGGGCGCGGGACGCACCGAGCTGGCGCTCAGCGTTTTTGGCGCGGAATACAGGAAAACGGCGGGGACGCTCCGGATCAAGGGAAAGGAAACAAAAGTGCGCAGTCCGGAGGACGCTATCCGCAACGGAATTAGCTATGTCACAGAGGACAGGAAAAAGCTGGGGCTGGTATTGGGCAGCTCGATCCGCGCCAATATCGCGCTTCCGAATTTTAATAAACTGTCCCGCTTTGGGATTATTGACAACAACAAAGAAATTACTGAGGTCATGCAGTATACAAAGGACCTGCAGGTGAAAACGCCCTCCATCATGCAACTCGCGCGCAACCTGAGCGGCGGCAACCAGCAGAAGGTCATACTAGCCAAATGGCTCATGACCGATCCGGAAATATTGATCGTGGACGAGCCGACGCGCGGGATCGACATCGGTGCGAAGTATGAGATTTATACCATTATGGACCGCCTGGCGGCACAGGGTAAGTGCATCATCGTCATTTCTTCCGAAATGCCTGAAATCATTGGAATTTGCGACCGCGCCTATGTGATGAACAGCGGAAGGATCGTGGGAGAGCTGATGGGACAAGACATTACACAGACAAAAATTATGCAGTGCATACAAGGAGGAGAACAGAATGGAGGCTCGTAAAACGCTTGGCGCTGTGATTAAAAACAACATCACGCAGGTCATGCTGGTTATTGAAACCATAATCATTTTTGGTGTTTTCCAGATATTGACTGACGGTACGTTCCTGACAGCGCGCAATCTGACCAATATCATGATGCAGGGCTGCGTGTATTCGATCATAGGCATCGGCATCGTATTTGTCATGGTCTGCGGCAATATGGACCTGTCCGGCGGCTCGGTTCTGGGCTTCCTGGCCGCGCTTGGCGCGGTGATGCAGGTGAGCGGCTACAGTACGCTGGTGACCATCCTAGTTATGCTGGCAGCGGGCCTGATCATCGGTGCATGGCAGGGATATTGGGTCGCTTACCGCAAACTCCCCTCTTTTATCGTTACGCTTGCGGGCATGCTGATGTTCCGCGGCCTGTGCCTGCTGGTCGGCGGCGGACAGACCGTGGGGCCGGTCAGCGATTCTTTCGGCATGATCGGAGCGGACTACCTGCCCTCGTTGTTTGTGGAGAACAGCAACGATACAACACTGATCATTCTGGGAATTGCAATCGTACTGTCTGTGCTTATGATGCTTCGCAGCCGGAAAAACAAGATCAAATTTTCCCTGCCGGTGGACAGCAAGCCGAAGTTTTATGCAAAGGTGGCTGGCATCGTTTTGGCGCTGCTGCTGGTGGCGCTTATCCTGAACGGCTATAGAGGTCTGCCGTACGCATTGCTGCTGCTGGCGATTTTGGGATGCGTGTTCTCATATGTGGCGCAGAACACGGTTTTTGGACGGTATGTGTTTGCGATTGGCGGGAACAGCGAGGCAACCCGCCTGACCGGTATCAACGTCAACAAGGTTGTGTTCCGCGTATACATCCTGATGGGTTTCTTGGTGGCGATCGCGAGCATCGTTTATCTGGGACGCGTAGGGCAAGCGACCGCTTCGGCCGGTAAGGATTTTGAGTTCAGCGCGATCACTGGCTGTATCGTGGGCGGTGTCAGCACGGTCGGCGGTATCGGTTCGGTGCCGTATGCCATCCTGGGTACGATCCTGATGACCGGTCTCGACAACGGCATGAGCCTGATGAACCTCGGCTCGACCTATCAATATATCGTGCGCGGGCTGGTGCTGCTGTTCGCGGTGGCGATCGATGTCGCAACTAAGGGCAAGAAGGGCTGACAGAGGAAAGACCGAAGAAAGAAACGGAAAGGGAAATAATAGATCCAGTATCATCTATATAAGGAGGACTGTACATTGACACGCGTTGAAAAAATCAAAAAGCGCCTGTTCGAGGTCGAATATTATACCAAAAAGGAATGGTGGGGCGCGGATAAGACCATTTTGACCGATGAAGAGATCAAAAAGGAATCGATCATGATTCGTAAGGCAGTCGCAACGGCTTATGTGTGCAAAAACATGCCCATCGAGATCAAGCCGGATGAACTGATCGTGGGGATCTGCACCATGGCATCCATCGGTTTCGGCAAGGAGTTTCCGGATTATGCGCTGCCGGAGGAAAAAGAGAACGCGCTGGAAAGCTGCTTTACCACCAAAGCGCCCTGGGGACACCATCCGCCGGATTACGCCATGTTGCTGAACAAGGGGCTGCGCGGCATCGAGCAGGACATCTATGCCAAAACAGAGGAAGAACTGGGCAAAGACGCGCCGGACGCGGAAAAGCTGGACTTCTACCGCGCTATGCTGATCACGCTGGACGGCGTGCAGGATCTTGCAGAGCGCTATGCCGAGCTGGCGGTCAAATGCGCGGCAGAAGAAAAGGATCCGGCGCGTCGGGCGGAGCTCGTCAAGATCTCACGTATCTGTCACAAGGTTCCGTGGGAGCCGGCGGAAACGCTGCAGGAAGCGTTACAGAGCTTCTGGTTCGTGTTCATTGCCAACCACAGCACGCTGGAATACATCCCGACCGGCCGTTCCGACCAATACCTGTACCCGTTCTACCGGCATGATATCGATAACGGCATCCTGACCGCGGAGCAGGCGGATGAGCTGATCGGAAGCTGGCTTGCCAAATTCAGCGAGCGCGTACAGCTCAATTCCGACCATTGGGAGGTACATATGACAGCCGAGGAACAGGGGGATGGCGGCGATCCGGATGATATGGCGGTATCCTTCGTCATGGAGAATGACGAGGCCTATAACTACGGCACCTCGGCGAACCACTGGCTGATCAATATGATCCTAGGCGGTGTCACGCCGACGGGCGAGGACGCGACCAACGATATGACCTACGCGGTTCTGCGCATGTGGGCATACCTGGAGCCGGTCGTGCCAGTGCTGTCTGTCCGCCTGCACAAAGGCGCGCCGCAGCGGCTGTACGAGGAATGCGCAAAAATCCTGCGCAAAGGCTCGGGCGAGCCGGCGCTGTACAACGACGAGGTCGTGATTGACGGCCTGACCAAGATGGGCATTCCGCTGGAGGACGCGCGGGATTACTCCAACGACGGCTGCTGGGAGGTGCTGATCCCCGGCAGATCCTATTTCTCCTATGCGCATCTGGAGCTTCTGCAGATGCTGGAATATTTGCTGCAGCATGGCATGAGTTTGGCGCGCGGCCGGCAGGAAAATGTGGATATGGGTGATCCGGACCAATATAAGACCTTCGATGCGTTTTATCAGGCGTTGATGCAGCTGGTCGATAACCAGGTCGAGCGCATCCTGCGTAACAAGGTGGAGTACTATCACAACCGATACAAGATCGCGCCATCACCGCTGCTGTCCTCCATGATGCACGACTGCGTGGAAAAGGGCATGGACCTTTCGCTGGACGGGTGCAAATACAACCTGTATTCGTTCATTGTCACCGGTATTGCCAATTTTACGGACTCGATGCTGGCGATCAAACGGCTGGTATTTGAGGAAAACAGGCTGACTCTGGGCAGGGTCGCCGAACTGTGCAGGACCAATTTCGCGGGCGAGGAGGCGCTACGCCAAGAGATCATCAACAAGATCCCCAAGGTCGGCAACGACAATGAGGAGGTCGACGAACTCATGGTCAAGATCCTCAATGACTGCTACGACTGCGTGATGCGCAAGCAGCAGGAGGGCAAGGCGGGCGCGCTCAAGCTCTGTTGCGGCATCGGCACCTTTGAAAACTATGCGCGCTTCGGGCATAATGTCGGCGCGACGCCAGACGGAAGGCTGAGCCAGGAGACGATCAGCAGCAACTACTCGCCTGCGATCGGGCTGGATCTCAACGGCCCGACGGCCGCGATCAAGACAGCGACCAAAGCCGAGCTTTATAAGTTTGTCACCGGCTGTCCGCTCGACATGCAGATCAATTCCAATGAGGTCGAGGGCGACGCGGGCGTCACGCGCATGGTCGGTCTGATGAAGTCGTTTTGCGACTTGGGAGGCCACATCATGACAATGACCGGCGTAAGCCGTGAAATGCTGGAGGATGCGCAGCAGAACCCAATGAAGCATCAGGGGCTCCGCGTGCGGATGGGCGGCCTGTCCGCATACTTTATCCAGCTCTCCAAGGAAATGCAGGACACGATGATCAAGCGCGTCAAGCACTCGGCCTGACCATGCAAGGGAGGGGGAGGCTGGGCCTCCCCCTCGCCTGTTGTAGCCGACAGGAGGGCTATATCAACGCTGAGGGGAATGCCGTGTGGAATGCGGCGGAATGGAGTGTAGGTATGAAAGCTGCTGTTTTAGCGGAGTGGAATAAACTGGAGATTCGGGAGGTTCCGTGCCCTGCGGCCGGCCCCGGGGAGGCTGTGATTCGGGTCGCTTATACGGGGATATGCGCGTCGGATATGCATGCGTTTCGCGGGAAGCATCCGCTGGCGCACCCGGGCATGATACTGGGGCATGAATTCAGCGGTGTGGTCGCGGAGCTTGGTTCTCCGTGCGAGGGAATCAAGCCAGGCGACAAGGTGTGCGCGCATATCCTGGAGTACTGTGGCCGCTGTGACGCCTGTAAAAAAGGGTTCCATAACCTCTGCCGCTCGCTCAAGGTGCTGGGTACGCAGTCGGATGGCACGTTTGCAGAATATGTAAAAGTAGGCATCGATAAGCTGTTTCGCCTGCCGGACGATGCGGACCTGCGCGTGTATGCGCTGGCAGAGCCGCTTGCGGTCGGCGTATACGCGACCGACCGCATAGGGGTTGCACTCGCCGATACCGCGCTGGTGATCGGCGCAGGGCCGATCGGGCTGTGCTGTGCTTTCGCAGCGCGCAAGGCGGGCGCGTCCAGGGTCGTTCTGAGCGAGGTCGTGCTGGAGAAGATCGAATTTGCGCGCTCGCTTGGCTTTGAGGTGATCGACGTGGGCAGCCAGGATTTGCTGGCAGCGGCGGAAGCATATACGGACGGTGTCGGCTTCGACCATATTTATGAGACCTCCGGCCGCGCAGTCTCGACGGAAAGCCTGACGAAAATCGGCTCCGTGCGGGGCAGCGCGATTCTGGTCGCATACACCAATGATCCCAGTCCGATTGATTCGTGGAATCTGATGCGGCGGGAAATGCAGATCAGCTCGATCCGTGTACACCCGCAGAGCGCTTATGAGGCGGCGGTCAATATGATGCTGCATGACGAGGCGTTCCGCCGGCAGATGACACAGCTTATCACAAGAGACTATGATTTCGCCCATGTTCAGGATGCGTTCGAGGCATGGATAGCCGGCACGTCCAAGGGCAAGATCATGGTGAAAATCACGGAATAGGAGGCGGATTTCATATGGATCAGGAGAAAATCGCGTCTCTGGAAGCGTTTGCAAGACAGATAAGGGTGGAAACGCTTCGGGAGCTGGCGGATGCCGGAAACGGGCATGTGGGCGGCGCGCTGGACCTTGCTGATGTACTGGCCGTGCTGTATCGCGACTCCATGCGGGTTGATCCGGTGCGACCGGACGATCCGGACAGGGACTATCTGGTACTTTCCAAGGGGCATGCCGGTCCCGTGCTTTACGCGGCGTTGGCTTTGATGGGGTATTTCCCTATGGAGCAGCTGAAGACGCTCAATAAGCCGGGTACAAAGCTGCCGAGCCACTGTGACCGTTGCAAGACACGCGGCGTGGATATGACCGCAGGCTCGCTCGGACAGGGGATCAGCGCTGCGCTCGGCATCGCGCTGGGCAACAAAACAGCGGGGCGGGATAACGATACATATTGCATCATCGGCGATGGCGAAATGGACGAAGGCTCGGTTTGGGAAGCGATGCTGCTCGCGCCGCAGTTCGGGCTGAACCATCTGACGGTTATCGTGGATAATAACGGCCTGCAGATTGACGGGCCGACGCGGGATATCGTTAACCTAGGCGATATCTCGCAGAAGGCCGTGGCATTCGGCTGGTATACGCTGGATGTAGACGGTCACGATGTGGAGGCGCTCAGCGAAGCGATCGCGCTGGCAAAAAAAGCGAAAAAACCCGCTTTTATCAATATGCATACTGTAAAAGCAAAAGGGTGGCCTAAATATGAAAACCAGCTCGGGTGCCATCATGTGAAATTCATTTCCCGCGAGGAGGCTGAAGCGGCGATCGCCGCGTTGGAGCAGGCCCCCGGCGCTGTGGAATCTTAAAAAGGGGGACATGGCGATGACGAGAATTGTAGCCAGCCACACAATGGATACGGCGGAGATGCGGGCGGCCTATGCGGGGACGCTTATCGAACTGGCGGATCAAAACGAGAAGATCGTTGCGCTGGAAGCCGACCTGATGGGAGCCGGAGGCATGGGCGTATTCCAGAAAGCGCATCCGGACCGACTGTTCGATGTAGGCATCGCGGAGCAGTCGATGGTGGGAATGGCGGCCGGTTTGGCGGTCGTGGGCTTTGTACCCTTTGTGCATACCTTTGGTACGTTTGCGACCCGAAGACCGTGCGACCAAATCTATATTTCCTGTGCGTACAGCCGGACAAACGTCAAGCTGGTCGGCTCGGACCCAGGCATCACGGGCGCGCTCAACGGGGGAACGCATCAGTCGATGGAGGATATCGCTTTGCTGCGGCCGATCCCGAATATCACGATTCTGGAGCCGAGCGACGCGGTGCAGCTGACATGGGCGATCTGCGCGGCGGCGGAAACCGAGGGACTGTTTTATATCCGCATGCACCGCAAGCCGGCAATGCGAGTTTATGAAGAAGGTTCGGATTTTACGGTCGGCAAAGGCGTTGTCGTGCGGCAGGGTACGGATGTTACGATTTTGGTGAGCGGCGCGCTAATGATGGAACAGGCGCTCAAGGCGGCGGAAAAGCTGGAGTCGCAGGGGATAACGGCGCGGATCGTCGATTTGGTGAGCATCAAGCCGCTGGATGAGGAATTGATCCTGCGGTGCGCAGCCGAAACAGGCGCTATCCTGGTGGCGGAAAACCATTTTGCGGCTGGCGGCGTGGCATCGGCTGTCGCGGAGGTGCTGGTGGAGCATGCGGTAGGAGTACCGTTCCGCGGTACTGGCATCCGCGACTCGTTTGGCGAGGTCGGTGAAGTGAGCTATCTGCTGGAACGATTTGGTATGAGCGGCGCCCATCTGGCGGAGATGGCGCGGCAATTGGTGGAACGAAAGGCGGGAGCAAAATGAACCGTATTGGATTGCATATTGGCTACTGGTGGGGCTCGGGCGTGGAGCATGACCTGTTTCAGATGCTGGAGCTGACGCACCGCGCGGAGCTGGATACGATCGAGATTAACCCCGCCTGGTTGCTCAAGCTGACCAATGCGGAATGTGAAGTGTTCGCCGCACGCCTGCGAGAATACGGAATGACCGCGACCCTGAACGGCGGTCTGGACGCGATGAACGATATCGCGTCGGACGATCCGGTGGTGCGGCAGGCGGGAATCACATACTGTAAAACCGTACTAGAAAAAATGCCGCGGTTCGGACTTCATGTCTGGTCGGGCTGCAATTATTCCGAATGGCTGCGCTGTCCCAAGCCGGAATCGGAGGCGCAGGAGGAGAAGCGCAGGGCGCTGGACTACTGCGTGCAGAGCATGCAGGAGATCATTCCGGCCGCGGAACGGGCGGAGGTTGATTACTGCTTTGAAGTGCTAAACCGATTTGAGCAGTTTCTGTTCAATACAGCGGAAGAGGCTGTCGCTTTCGCGGAGCGGGTGGGCAGTCCGCGGGCCAAGGTGCTGCTCGACACATACCATATGAACATCGAGGAAAACGCAACTGCGTCCGCGATTGCTTACGCTGCCGCGCGGGGTAGGCTAGGCCATTTCCATGTGGGAGAATCCAACCGCCGCGTGCCGGGCGTGGGCGAAACCGATATGGACTGGGACGGCGTTGCGGACGCGCTCCGTCACGTGGGCTACCAGGGGGCGGTTATTATGGAGCCGTTCGTGCTGACAACAGCGCATAATGTGAAACGCATCCGCGTGTGGCGCGACCTGAGCGGCGGCGCGGATGTGGAAAAGCTGGTGGAGGATGCGAGGACCGGTGGGCGTTTCCTGCGGGAAAAGCTACAGGCTAACGGATAAACGGAAAGGGGTATTCCAATGAAAAACAGCTTTGATTTGACCGGCATGCGTGCAATTGTGACCGGCGCCGCGGGAGGCCTGTCGCTTGGCATGGCGGAAGGCCTGCATGAATTCGGCGCGGAACTCGTGATCATAGATGTGAAGGATGAGGGCGCGCAGACCGCCAGTCGTTTGGGGGAAAACAGCGCGCCAGTACACTTTGTGAAAGCAGATCTGAGCAGCCGCGCTGATTTGGAAGCAGCATTTGAAAAAGCGATGGCCTTTCTGGAGGGTCGCGTCGACATCCTAGTCAACGGCGCCGGCATCCAGCGCAAGATCAAAACGGAGGATTTCCCGCTTGAACAGTGGGATCTGGTGCTGAGCATTAATCTTAACGCCGTATTCATTTTGAGCCAGCTCGCGGGACGGAAGATGCTGAAACAGGGCTATGGCAAGATCATCAACATCGCTTCAATGCTGTCGTTCTTTGGCGGGGATTCCGTACCCGCCTATGCCGCGACAAAGGGAGCGGTCGCGCAGTTGACCAAGGCGATGTGCAACGAGTGGGCGTCGCGCGGCATCAATGTGAACGCGGTCGCGCCGGGCTTTATGGATACCGAACTGAACCGGCACATCAACATGCAGAATAATCCGGAGCGCCATATGAAAATTGCGGAGCGCATTCCGGCTGGCCGCTGGGGGACGCCGGAGGACATGAAGTATCTGGCGGTTTTCCTTGCCTCGCATGCATCGGATTATATCAACGGGGCGGTCATCCCCTGCGACGGTGGCTATCTGGTTAAGTAAAGAGCTACCCGTCGGCGGGAGAACTGGGGGAAAGGCCTGCACCGGCAGCGGCAAAACGGAGTCCTTATCGGCTCCGCTTTTGCCGGATTTCAGGCGGGGAATGCGGGGGCAAGCCAGCTACATTGGTATTGTGAACAAAACGACACGCTTCTGGTTGGACAAACTTACAGTTTTACCGGCTTTCCGAGCAAAGCTATTGACAAAAGCGCCGCAGTTATAGTATGCTTCCATCAGAAAATCATACAGGCTTGTGACTGGTATGGCAGGCAAGACCAAACAACCGAACGGGAAATATTATCCGTATTCGGGCGTTTGGTCTTTTTTGTTTTAACAGCACGGTTCAGATTCAGAAGATGAAGGGGAGTTGCACTATGAAAACATTTCAGTATGAGATCACCGATCCCATTGGTATCCACGCTCGTCCGGCAGGACAGCTGGTTAAGACCGCGAAGGCGTTCCAGAGCAAGGTCATGGTGGAGTATAACGGGAAGCAGACCGAGGCTACCCGCCTGATGAGCGTGATGGGAATGGGCATCCGGCATGGCAGCGTGGTCACCGTTACCATGGAGGGACCGGACGAGGAGGCTGCGGCGCAGCAACTTCAGGCGTTCTTTCGGGAGACGCTATGACCTCGGCGGAGCTGGGCGGGCAGGAGGCCTACCGGATCAGCCGCGTCATTGGCAACAATTTTGTATGTATCATTGACCCTGATGGACGCGAGGTTATCCTGCGCGGCTTGGGGATCGGCTTCAAAAAGCAGTCGGGCGACCTTGTACCCGCGTGTAAGGTGGAGAAGATCTACGACCTGCGCGATCCGGAGAAATCCTCCCGCCTGATGGAGCTGCTCGGCGACGTGCCGGCGGAATTTCTGGATGTCAGCACGGAGATCATAGAGGAAGCGAAAAGGATGACTGGACGGCGGCTGAGCGAAAATATTTATATCACCCTGACCGATCACATCTGCTTTGCGGTGGAGCGCCTGCGCACCGGCACGGCGTATTCCAATCAACTGCTGTGGGAGATCACAAACTTCTACCCCACCGAGTTCGCCATGGGGATTCAAGCGCTCGATATCATCGAGCGGCGGCTCGGTTACCGCCTTTCCAAGGATGAGGCAGGATTCATCGCGCTTCATATCGTCAACGCGGAGATCGACGGGCGTATGGCCGACATGGTCCGCATCACCGAGCTCATCAGCCGCATTGTCGCAGAGGTGCAGGCGTATTATGGCGTTGCGCTGGACGACCAATCCCTGGATTACGGGCGGTTCATCACCCACCTCAAATTTCTGGGACAGCGCATTACACAGGGCCAGTATGCACAAGATAATGATTCCGAGTTCCAGTCCATGATCGTCCGGCGATACCGGTATGACTACCAGTGCGCCGAGCGCATCCGAGATGATTTGGCGCAGGCGTTCTCCATCCGGCTGCCGCCGGAGGAGATGACCTTCCTGACCATCCATTTGCACCGCCTTGCCATGAATATGGGTATATCTGATAAAGAGGAGTAAGGTATATGAAAGATAAGATTTTTGGCGTGCTGCAGCGTGTCGGCCGTTCGTTCATGCTGCCGATCGCGATCCTGCCGGTAGCCGGCCTGTTCCTGGGCGTAGGCGGGTCGTTTACCAATGAAACCATGCTGGAAACCTATGGCCTGATGGGGCTGATGGGGCCTGGCACGTTCATCAACGCGATTTTGCAGGTACTCAACGCGGCCGGTTCGGTCGTGTTCGATAACCTGCCGTTGATCTTTGCCATTGGCGTCGCCATCGGCATGGCCAAGCAGGAGAAAGAGGTCTCCGCCCTGTCGGCGGTCATCGCGTTCTTCGTTATGCACGCAACCATCGGTGCGATGATTGGTGACTTCGGCGCGCCCGACCTGTCCGGCGCGACCGCGAGCGTGCTGGGCATCAATTCGCTGCAAATGGGTGTGTTCGGCGGTATTATCGTCGGCTTGGGTACGGCGGCGCTGCACAACCGCTTTTACAAGATTCAGCTTCCGCAGGTGCTCAGCTTTTTCAGCGGCACGCGCTTCGTGCCGATTATCTCAGCGGCGGTCTACCTGGTGGTGGGCATCGCAATGTATTATATCTGGCCGGTGATTCAGAGCGGCATCAACGCGCTCGGCGGCTTTGTCCTCGCGTCCGGCTATGGCGGCACCTGGCTGTACGGCTTTATTGAGCGCGCGCTCATCCCGTTCGGTCTGCACCATGTGTTCTATATTCCGTTCTGGCAGACCGCGCTCGGAGGCACGGCCATGGTGGGCGGCGCGCTGGTGGAGGGCGCGCAGAACATCTTCTTCGCCGAGCTGGCCACTCCGGACATCAAGCATTTCTCGGTCGAGGCGACCCGCTTTATGGCCGGTAAGTTCCCGCTGATGATCTTCGGCTTGCCGGGCGCGGCGCTCGCGCTGTATCGCTGCGCCAAGCCGGAAAACCGCAAGGCGGTCGGCGGCCTGCTGCTCTCCGCGGCGCTGACCTCCATGCTCACCGGTATCACCGAGCCGCTCGAGTTCACCTTCCTGTTCGTCGCGCCGGTGATGTATGTGGTACACTGTGTGTTTGCGGGCGCGTCTTATATGATTATGCACATCCTGAACGTCGGTGTAGGCCTGACTTTCTCGGGCGGACTGATCGACCTGACGCTGTTCGGCGTGATGCAGGGTAACGCCAAAACGAGCTGGCTGTGGATTCCAGTGGTGGGTGTTATCTACTTCATCGTCTACTACCTGGTGTTCTCGTTCATGATTAAGAAATTCGACTATAAGACCCCGGGCCGCGACGACAGCGAAATCAAGCTGTACACCCGCAAGGATGTCAACGCCCGCAAGGAGGGCGAGGCGGCTGCGCAAGGCGGCCGCGAGGATTCGCTCTCGCGCCAGATCATGGTGGGTCTGGGCGGCAAGGCTAACATTTCGGATGTGGACTGCTGTATCACCCGCCTGCGCTGCACGGTACACGATGCGTCCAAGGTCGACCAGCAGCTTCTGAAGGAAACCGGCGCTTCGGGCGTCATCTGCAAGGGCCAGGGCGTACAGGTGGTCTACGGCCCGCGCGTATCCAACATCAAGTCCGATCTGGAAGCCTTCCTGGCCTCTCCGGTGAGCGACCAGGCCGCGCCGGCGCCCGCAGCACCTTCAGCGGCTCCAGAAACGGCTTCTTCCGATCCTGCGGCCGGTCAACCCATCGTTATCGCGTCCCCGCTCGCGGGCAAGGTGATCCCGCTCGAGGACGTCGCGGACGGTGTGTTCTCCGAAAAGATGGTGGGCGACGGCTTCGCGGTCGAACCGTCGGGCAACCAGGTTTACGCGCCGGCCGACTGCGAGGTGGCGACCGTGTTCGGCACCAAGCACGCCATCGGTCTGGTGATGCCGGAGGGCTGCGAGCTGCTTATCCATCTGGGCATCGACACCGTGCAGCTGGGTGGCGCGCCCTTTACCATCCAAGTCAAGGAGGGCGACACGCTCAAGAAAGGCGACCTGATTGGCAGCTTCGACGAAAAGGCCATCCTGGACGCGGGCTATCGCACGGTAACGCCGGTAGTGGTCACGAATTCGGATCAATACTCGTCGTTTGAGCTGTGCAAAACCGGCGCGGTAAAGCCCGGGGAGAACGTGCTCACGGTGAAATAACAGCGGAAAAATAAGAGCAGAGGTGGCATGCCGGAACGGGCGCCGCCTCTGCTGTTTTTTCGTTACGATGGGGAAGGAGACAGCGCCGGTATCCTCCAGACAAAAAAGAAAGACCTGATTTCAAATGAAATCAGGTCTTTTATGGTTGCGGGGGCTGGACTTGAACCAACGACCTCCGGGTTATGAGCGATGAAGCAAAGGCGCAGAAAGAAGAAAAACACTATATATAGATTTCTGTAATGCAGAATAATCTATATAGTGTGTTTTCGAGCGGCAGCGATTTGTTCTTTTTTGAGGGGGAAGAACAAAAGAAGAACAGACATTTAAAACGGAACATCGCTATCGTCGAAGTTGCTGGGCAGTTCGAAAGCAGTATCTTCTATCGAAATAAAGGGGTGCTGATTATCTTTTTCATATTGTTGTATCGCGTTTTGTGAAATAAATTTGAGAGTGTCTTTAGAAGTGAACATGAAATCAAGATCAATAAACAGTTGCTTGCTACCCAAACAAAACATATTGCTGTTCTCAAGTGATTCCTCAAATCCAAAAACAAATTCTAATAAATCGAGCAGTTCATTTTTCGTTTTAAAGAATATTACGGAGTTGTTGTTGAATTGTGTGGGTTCACGATTAAGATTTAGTAAAATATTCGAGATGTGGATAAGTATTGGATTTACTGACAATCTTGTAGTTTCAATATTATAATAAAGTGAATTAGAGGTATTCAGAAGAGTGTCGGAACAGGAGTTGATCGTGCTAATGACTTCCCTTAATTCGTCTGTAAGGGATTTAATGGTCATTAGCCCCTCGCTTTGTCGTTGCTGCTCCTTATTGTAAAGAAATGTTTGGAATAATCCTGCCCATTGTATTCGCAAGCATTCTACTATGTTGGAAGCAGTTAAAAAATCATTGATAATTATATTTCGGCTGCTTTTAATTTGTTCGATGAATTCAAAAATACGAACATCATCAACAAATGCGGGGGAGAATCCGTCTAAATTTTTATTAGAGCAGTATGTGGCATACTCTGTATATACATTTCGCTCAATAAAAATATATATTTGCTTGTTTAAAGTTATAGCGTGTTTCATTTCGTTCATAGTGATTGAGTTACCACTTTGATCGGACGATTCAGCACCGTATCTACCACCGACTACACCAACAATGATTTCGCATTGGGATAGTTCATTATAGCAATCATTTTCTAAGGTGCTTGTGACATTATATGTGACACCGTGTCGTTCGCTTAAAATAGGCGTATAGCCGTATGATAAAATGAAGCTTTCTATATCTTGTCGGACTTGCTTGAGATCGTAGCATGTAGAGCTTACAAAAACCTTAGGTGCAGACATAGCGCTATCCCCTTTATTTATGTAAATAAATTCTATATTCTCAAATATAGTATAATAAATTGCGTGGAGCTTGTAAACGGCTTCTTTGGATGGGTCAATAGAGTATACCCTATTGATACACTTAAAAAGCCCTCAAAAGCGTCTCACACGGATTTTAAAATGATTTATGAAACGTATTAAAAATAATATATACCCTATTGACACAAAAGCATATATAGTGTATACTTAAAGCATGGAAAAGGCATATAGACAGCACACGTCAGAGAGAGGGCGCAGACCATGACTTTTGAATATACGCGCGTCAGCACAAATGACCAAAACCCCGAACGGCAACATATTGCAATCGCGGAATATGCTGCGGCAAACGGTATTGTAATAGATCGCGCCTATGAAGATAAGGCGAGCGGGCGGGACTTCCAGCGGCCACAATATCAGGCCATGAAAGCGACGCTTCGCGCTGGTGATGTTGTCATTATCAAAGAACTTGACCGCATGGGGCGCAACATGGAGCAAATCAAGCGGGAGTGGCAGGAATTGCAGCAGATCGGGGCAAGTATTATCGTAACCGATACCCCGCTGCTGAATACAGCCAATAAGACCGACCTTGAAAAGCAGCTTATTACCAATATCGTTTTTGAACTGCTGGCCTATATGGCCGAAAAGGAGCGGCAGAAGATACACGCGCGGCAGGCCGAGGGGATCGCCATTGCCAAGGAACAGGGCAAGTATAAAGGGCGCAAGCCGATTGTGCGGGCAGACTTCCCGAAAGTATATCAGGCATGGAAAGCAGGCGAAATAACGGCTGTGGCCGCTGTGGAGCAGTTACAGCTTAGCAAAGCCACCTTTTACCGAAAAGTGCGGGAATACGAAAGGAGCGCGGGCGTATGAGCGAAAAGGACTTTTTGACCGTAGCTGACGTTGCGCGGGAATTGGGATTGACCGCCCGAACCGTGCGGCGGCTGTTCAGCACTGGCAAGCTGCGAGGGAAGAAGATCGCGGGCAAGTATATTATCACGCGTGACGCTTTGAAGCGGTATATTGATGCGGCATAATACCAACAATCCCCCGCACGGCTGCGCATGCGAGGGATTGTTGACTTTCGCGCGTTTTTCTGCGAAAGTAATGGATGCATGGCCGCGTGTGCGAGGGATTGACAAACCCGCTTGCGGGCGGTATACTAAACATAGAAAAGGGTGCTGCCGGTAGACGGTTAGCCCCGAATATTGGGTTGGAAGTAACCGCAACATTGGGAGTGAGGCGGTTACTTCTGTTTATTGCTTAAAATACGCTCGATAAGTACAAGTATCACTACAAGCATTATGAGATATTCCATAGCAGCGCCCCCTTTCAGGGGCAAGACTTAACCGCCTACCGCTGGCGCGGCAGCACCGTACCCGTAGTATAGCAGAAAAACGTCGAAACTGCAAGCAAAGCCCCTGCACGTTGTGCGGGGGCTTTTGCTGTTCCCGCACGGCTGCGCGTGCGGGATTCCCTATATTCAAGCGGGTATGCAATGGAAAAGGCATACAGCCGCCATGAAAGGGCGTATCAGGAAACACCCGCTTGTGCGGATGCGGCGGCAAAGATGGTTTGCCCGTCGATATTGACGAGGATTTCCCGCTTGCAGCCGCGACACCACGCGGGAAAATCGCGGCATTGCGTGTGACGTATCACTTTGAATAGTTTTCTTCCGCAGATCGGGCAGTAAAACCATGTGCTGCCGTCCGCTGTGCTTTTGATTTTCATGGTTATGCCCCTTGTTCTCTGATGCTTACGCTTATATCGCCGTCATGCCCGCAGACAGGGCAGATAAAGCCGATGCGTTTACAAATGCTGTCTGCATATAGATAGAATAGCGTCACACCGCAGACAGGGCAAGGGATTGCTGCGCGTGTGGGTCGGTGTTTGGGTTTTATGATGCGTTTTCGTTTCATTGTAGCGTACTCCTTATGTGGGGCATTTCGGAAAAGCCGGAAATGCATTTCGGGAATTGGCATGAGTAATAGCACGCTTGCCCTATAGAAGAAAATTTCCATAGGTAGGCGCTTCACCGTCTGGTGAAATGGTGTCCCCCAAATGGGGACAGGGTGAAGCGGCAGGCGAGCGGGCGTGTATTCAAATGGAACACCGTGCGGCGGGCTTATCCGGCAGCACAAAGCGCGCGGGAAGATGTGTACATTTTTTTCGCCCGCTTGCCCTCGATGCCGTGCGCCTGCACTGTCATCAACTCCGCGATGTATTGCGCGCCTATATCGGCCAAGCGTTCAGCATGGGGATTGTCGCCGTGCAGCCAGAAGCAGGAAAATGCCACCTGCACTTCTTCGTCGGGTGCATCGGTGAGCAAATAGACCTTGGTCGCGTCCGGCGTGCGCATATCGAAAGCATAGATATAGCGCAGGGGTAAAGGCTGCGCGTGCATGGCGAGCTGCCCGCGCAGAGGGCGTATAAACGCCTGCTTCCAGTGCCAGTGCAGCAGATCGGCAGACAGGTTAAATCGGTGCAGGTCGAGCGGGAGGGTGTATAAACGGCTGTCAGGGGAAAAGCTGGCGGCGATTTTGGCCGCAAGATGCTTCCGCGACTGGTAGGTGTTCCAGCGGTGTTCGGTAGCTATGACGGCTGCGCTTTTGGTTTTCATGGTGTCACCTCGTAAATTTTCTTGGCATAGGGAAAAAATCTTGCGTGCATGGGGCTGTGCGGTCTTACACCCGATGCCCCGAAACTTTTTCAGGGCGGGGGGAGGAGCATAACGGGCGCAGGCATAGCGCACAGGCGGGCAGGCGGGCGCTTGCACCCAAGCGTTTGTTTTTTTGTCGCGGT
>ENA-ORUW01001328-ORUW01001328.1-human-gut-metagenome-genome-assembly--contig:-NODE-1328-length-17960-cov-18.109522_pt1 | contig 17960 bp, 20 predicted proteins | sample MGYA00242088_ERZ509227 | MGnify/ENA primary metagenome ERZ509227 (study PRJEB26280, sample SAMEA2338816) | human gut metagenome | biome: human gut; feature: human-associated habitat; material: faeces... | reverse complement strand
TTATCATCTTGCAGGATTGCTGGATACCATTGATTCGTTGTATCAGAAATATAACATTCTGATCGACGAAAATGAGTATAGTATCAAATATGACATTCCTCATGCTCATGCCTCATTTTTCATCATGTAAGCATACGCTTTTTCACTGTGGCTTATTTTTTCTCGTTGCAGGTTGGAATCTACCATCGCGATAATAGCTTCTTCATCTGTCATGACTCGAATGATCACAGGAAGTTTGGTGTATCCAAGTTTTTGTGAGGCATATTTTCTCCGATGACCGGAAATGATTTCATAGACACCTTCCGGTCTTGGTCTTACGATCAATGGATTTAATACGCCATACTCACTGATGCTGTCTTTGAGCTGTCTCATTTCTTCATCATCTTTCACCTGAAATGGATGTTCCTTAAAGTCTCTAAGCCTTTCAATCTCAATTTCAATAATCTTTTCTTTTTCTTCCATCACTGCCTCCTTTCTGCGAAATAGAAAAAGCCCGTTCAGACCAGATCTTAGTAAATCTGATCCAAACGAGCTTCTCGTTTGACAAAAATATGTAATCTCTATTGTTCTGCTAATAGCTGTTCTCCGGAAAAATATCCCGCCAGATGGTTTTATACTTTTACCTGCTTTTACTATGTTGTTCCAGAACTATCAGTAATCACTGCCCGGATGTTAGCAGATTGTCCCGATCCGTCTGTTAGCAATAGGGGTAAATCTGTTAGCAGTCTGCTAACAAAAACTATGATGTGTTAGCAGAAATATCATTCATTTGTATGCTGTAATTCGTTCAGAAAATGAAAAGAGCGGGAACTGTTTTAGCAATTTTGCTAACAATTCCCGCTCTTAGAAACCCGTCCCTGAGAGGAGTCGAACCTCCGCTGACGTGCCTTAGGAGAGCGAATAGGTAGTGTCAATTCCGAACAAGAACTATCATTATAAGCCCTTGAAAGTCAAGGCTTTTTTCTACTTCCGAGTCAAATCAAGTCAATCTCTGTACCCCACATATATACCTTAGATAGAACCTGTTTATTAGCAGAATATTTGCATCAGCTAATACTTGGGGAATACCTTCGTGTCACCACCATTATGAAAAATATGGCTACCATCATTCAAGCATTCGAGAATGATAAACAATATGAAATTGAATTGATTTCTACACATATAATACCGTACTTTAGACTGGTTGTCTACGGTGTTTTGACTACTGATAATGTAAATTTTTTATGCCAACATTTTTCCTTCTAAATAGGAACATCGCAAGTAATCCGGATTCGTATAATATACATTAGAATTAAAATCAGAAATTTCATCCGTAATAAAGGATGAAAAAATATCAATGATTCCCTGTGCCGCATCTTCTTCTGGCATAATGGCAAGCACCAATTCCTGATACAGCATACCAATCGAAGTTACTGACGGAACTTCATAGCGACACTCATTTACAGTATCAAACATTCCATCCTGGATGTTATAGTCCTCAATTAATTCTTCAGACACCTGTTCAAAAGAAAGGCAATGATTCACTTCAGCCAATCTTAACTGTCGCTCCAAATCTTTCTTTGTAAAATACTGAATGACATCCTGTCTATGATTCTTTGTCTTTCTTGCAATAAACTCTATCAAACAGCACACATAATAAATATCATCTTTCTGTTTCTCTGTCATAGATAGCTTCACTCCTTTCAAATGTAAGGCAGCGTAATGCGCTGACTGTATGAAAACTAATCTGATGTGTCGGATATCTGAATTTGGCATATTCCCAGAAAACACTTCTAGAAATCTTTCCTGACATAAACCCATTAACAAAATCCCATATCGTATCATCTGCCATAGGTCCCTCCACAATATCATAAGAATGCGATTCTCCCTTACGACATTTCGCAATAAAATCCAGCCATTCATCCGTCATCTCAGAAAAGCGAAGAATGTTCAATTGAGGATTTTCAATATATTTGTACACGTTAACAACTCCATTTTCAGAACGCCTGTCTGCCCATCGATATGCCTGCTTATAATCATTTGTACAATAAAATCCCCACGAAAAATCTTTTGTATATTTTGTTATCCGTATCTCTGGATACGCAACTTCAACTTTGCTTCCGTGATATAATAATGTTTCGCTCATAATCAACCTCCATACGAACTACTCTGCGTTTCTCTTCTATCACTCATTTGTCCCTTATATCCGATAAAATTCATGGTAGCTCTGCTTCAATGTTCCATACTTTCCTGATGTCCGGATTCCGTAAATCTCTTCCACACTATAAGGTAAAGTTGGCAAGGATTCCCTCGTTACAATCACATAATAATTATCTGTTTTCTGAATTTCTCCGGCAAACTCCTCTGTCTTAATAAAATCATTTCCTTCATCAATAAATACGATACTATCCGTAATCTCCGCCAGTTGTCCTTTCCATAAAGCGCCTTCCAGCACATAACATTTCTTATCACATATCAGTTCCACCGGACTTCCTGTTGGATTATTCACATATTCCCGAATCATATCTACAAGAGTAGTTTTTCCCGTAGCGCTGTCCCCGCGAATAATTGTCAAATTTCTCCGAATTTCAAAATCATATTTTAAACGTTTTGTTGATACAATAACTCTATGTTTTCCGCTCATCGTACCACCCCTTCATTAGACAAATTCTCCGGCAATCGGTATCAATTCTTTCATAGAGTGAACAATTTCGTTGGTATTCAAAATACGGATCGTAAAAGGATTCTTACCAAAATCCATCAAATGCCGCAGATTTACCGTCCTGTCTTCCGATTCTGCAATTTTAAGCAGCCATTTCGCACAGTTATCTCCACAGGTCGATGCGTTGAAAATTTTATCTTTATTAAACTTAAAAAGGATTAACGTTTTCACTCCACCAGATAACTCGGTTGGCGGAATCTTTCCCAACACCGGACTGTCTATCACTCCACTATCCAAAACTGTTGACTTATCTACATCCTGAATCATTTCTTTCACAAAAGGATCTACAATCCAACTGTCTTCATAATCATATTTGAAATAAGCCGATGTATTATATACAGCTTCCTTCATATCACCATAATAAATATTCAGCATAAAAATCCCTGCCTTTTTTACGTATATTGTGATTTTCATTAAGACTTTTCAGGCATTTACCGGATTTAAACATACTCTCCAGCAATATCAACATATTCCAACATATTATGGACAATATCACCTGTATTGAGAATTTCTATTTCAAAATCCTCATCTCCAAAATCCATAATATGTCTCAAATTTATTGTTAAATCTTTTGTCTTTGCTATAGATAGAATCCATTTTGCACAATCATCCCCACATACAGACGCGTTAAACACTTTTCCAGATTGGTCAAATGCCATCAGCATCAATGTCTTTACAGAACCTGACAGTTCTTTTGTGGAAATCGGTCCTAATATTGGGCTTTGTATCAGATGAGAACTTATCACATCTGACTTATCTACAGCTTTAATCATTCTGATTGATAATTCGTTTGTAATCCATTCATCCTCATATCGATTATCGAAATAAGTCGGAGGATGATAAATCGCTTTCTCCATATTCCCTAAATATATTTTTAACATAATAATTTTCTCCGTTAGACAAATTCTCCAGCAATCGGTACCAGTTCTTTCATAAGGGTTATCATCCATTCCTTTATTCTTTCGTCCATATTACACCCCATTCTGGATGAAACTTTCAATAGTTGGATAAAAACTGCTGTTTCAAATATATAAACCTAAATTAACTCGTTGTGCTAGATTAGTAATTTATCACTTAAAAATCAAATGCATATTCGTGAATCTTTCTAATGAATGTTTTTCCTTTTCAATAAATTGCCAGGTCTGTTTAAAAGTACCCGGAGCAATTAAATCATCTTGAGAAATAAATTCAACAAAATCCTCTACTTTTCCTTCATACTTTTCTGCAAAATCATCAGCCATATCTGCCTTTTCATCATCTGTAAAATCTTTCAATTCATTAAAAAGAACATGCTCCAAATTACAGGAATTAAAATAGATTCTATAACTGACACCATTGATTTTCCCGGAAGAATATAATTTTGATAATATTTCTGCTTTTTGAGTATGCTTTCGGATTAAATAATCCGGATATTTCGTCTCTATACGATCCAGATAATATCTGACTCCCTCAACATCTTTTTCCACAATCGCCTCATCACAAAAGGCTCCATCCATATCAACAATGTGTATGATTTTTAAAAAATCCTCTCTCTTGTACCCATATTTTTGTTTTACTGATTCAATTAAGTTGTTAATCTTGGAAAGTATATTATCTGTTGATGTATAATCCTTTGTCGTGATATCTCCATGAACTACTACAAACTGAATTTCCGCACTTGAAAAATATTCTTTTAAAATGGAACCCAATGCAGCCTCGTCACTCGGTCCTTCTACAATAACTGCAATTATTTTTTTCTCATTCACCGCGAACACCCCGCCCTGCTTTTCTAAATGCTCTGGCAATTTTCAAACTATCGGTTTCTTCATAAATTTGTTCTGATTGACCGCCCAATGTAATGCTTCTGATATACATATTGCGAAGGTTGTTGCTTTCCCTTACGTTCTTCATATGGATATAACGATTATCTGGATTCGTAGTAGAGAACATAATGCTTTCCTTATCAATCATTTCAAGTGCCCGAAGATTATGTGAAGTGAAGATCAATTGTCCTTTTGCACTCTTTTTGAAAATATCAAGCAGCTCTCCCAACATATATTCAAAAATTCCAGAATCAAGCTCGTCAATCACAAGGCAAATCGAAGGATTTCCAAATGCCTGTATGAGTGCATTCAGAATAGAAATGATTTTAATAATTCCTTCCGACTCCATTCTAATCGGAATCTCTTTCATACCCTCTCTCTTTGACATTAGTTCCAGCTTCCATCCTTCTTCTCCATTATCCAATGACTGTTTCCCGTAATTTTTAATCGTTACCTGCAATCCCGGAATGATTGTGTATAACACAATATTGATCTGTTCAACAATTGTCTCTAACCGATTTTTTCTCTCCTCATCCACCAGAATTGGTTCTGTCAAAGAAACTGCAAAATCCCCTTTTGCTCCAATATTATCATTTTCAATCCGAAAAGCCATCGGTAAAACAAAATTAGCAGAAATCACTCCTGAATGTGTATTGCGAATCACAAATAAATCTTTCAATGCAAATTCAAACAGAGAAGAAATAATAACCGAGAATTGTTGAAATCCATTTTTATATTCTCTGCAGAATATTTCCCGACTGCTTTCACCAAAAATATAAGAGCAATTACTTTTTTCTGCCATTTTACGTGCTACAATCAAATCTGTTTTTATTTCTTTATTTTCTTCCAGTATTTCATCCAGTCTTTTCTGTGGTTTAAAAATGGCATTCGCTTGATCTCTTTGGTAATCCATAAATACAGTCTTATTGGTTCTGATTCCATTTTCATTTTTTGCAGCACTTAGTGTTTCTCGACTGATAACAACTTCTTTTTCTTCTCTGCTAAGACTTAATCTGTATCCTATTTCAAACACAATATCATCCATAAAAATATTGAAATCTGCAAAAATTTCAGCAGTATCGGAATCCATGTCCATGTAATCTTCTAATGACTGATCCAGATCGACCCCTATCATTACTTTTTGTAAAAAATACAAGGCATCAACAATTGCTGTTTTTCCCGAACCATTTTGGCCATAAATCCCAAGTATTTCCGCTTTATCCGCTGATAGAATTTTATTTACAGTATTCGGCATATATATAGTGCCTTTTTTTACATTTTTAATATTTGTCAACTGCAACGATGACAAACGAACAATCGGCCTTCTCATCTTTATTCTTCTCCTTACAACCATCATTCCACACTATATGTTATGCTATAACGATACCACAAAGCATTAATTTCTTCAATATTTTTCTCTGTTTCCGAATTTTTTATTCGTTTTCTATGATTTTATTTTATTTTATTTGTTTTTAACGTATCTCTCGTTTATTCAGACAAACCCTAAACCAACCCTTGACTCCCTATTTTTATGTATTTGCACATTTTTTAGTAATAAATCACACCACTAATATTTCACTATTTTTTCACTATTTTTCATTACTTCATTGCCTTCGCCAATGATGCCAGCAATGCTTTCATTTCCGGATTAGACAATACTTTTGCAAGCAGCTCTGCATCCACATCATCCGGCACATCTACTGTCTGAGTTGTGGTTTCCTCTCGCATCTTTGGATCCAGATTTTTCTTCTCATAGAACGCTTCCTCGAATAATTCTGCATTTCGTCTTCGATCCTCATCAATAATATGGGAATATACATCTGTTACCATATCCACCTGTGAATGGCCGGAATCCCCTTGAACCGCTTTGATGTCTCCTCCATTCAGTTTTAATTTATAGGTTACACTGCTATGTCTTAAACTGTGGAAGACAACCGGAGGAAGATTATGCTCTTCGATCAGTTTTTTCAATTGTCCCCGGATTGCCCCGGTACCAATCGGATTTCCAAATGTCGTTGCCATCACCAGATTGTAATCTATATATTCCTCTCCTAGCACTTCTTTTACTTCGTCCTGTTCTGCTTTCCATTCAACCAACATATTTGCAACGCTCTTTGGAAGAAACACCTTACGGATACTGCTTTCTGTTTTTGGGGTTTTCAAAATCTGAACAGTTGTGTTGGTTTTGTGCTGCGAAGGAAATACCAGTAAGACATCTTTTCCCTCCAGATCTTTTAGCGATTCCTTTTTTATCCGTTGTGTTTCCTTATTGATATAAACATATGCACGATTTTCTTCGATTGCTTCCGGAGAAATATCTACACAATCCCAGGTCAGACCAAGTAATTCGCCTAACCGCATGGAACAGGAAAATGACAAATTGATTGCTAGCTTCAATCGTTGATCTTCACAAACGTCCATTGCATACATCAATGTTTCTGCCGTCCAGATTTCCCGTTTCTGTGATTTATGTTTCGGCACTGTTGCATAGATACACGGATTTTTTTCTAACATCTCCCATTTTATTGCCTGCTCAAAACAATTGCGGAGTAATTTATGAATATCTCTGACGGTACTCGCTGACACATATTCATTTCTCTTATTTCCCTTTACCGGATTTCCTACTGCTTTTGTCTGCAACAATCCCTGATAGAATCTTTCCATAAAACGTGTATTGATCTCCGAAAGTTTTACAGTTCCAATCATAGGCTCAATATAATTTCTGATCAGACTAACATTCCCTTCGTAAGTGGACAATGCCCATTTTTCTTTTCCATATAGGGAAACGTACTCTGTAAGCAGATCTGACAATGTATTGCACTTTCTAACAACAAGCGATCCCATTTCCTGTTTATATTCTATTTCTCTTTTCCTCTTCTTTGCTTCTGCTTTTGTGTCATATGTTTCCCATTTCTGTTTCCGTTTGCCGGAATCATCCTTATAGTTATAAATCACATTAAACTTTCCTTTTCGTTCTCTAATCGATGCCATATTAATTCCCTTTCCTTTCTCTTTCTTTCAGCCATACTTCAAATTCATCTCTTTTTACTCTGGATATATATCCAATCTTTACTGACGAAAATTTCCCATCATCAATCCATTTGTAAATCATTCCTCTACTGACCTTTGCAAGAAATGCTGCCTCGTCAAATGTCAGATAACCAAGATTTCCATTTTTGCTACGGTCTCCGGTTTTGGCTAATTTCTTTCGCCTGTAATTTGCCAAACTAAAATTTTGTTCCATTGACAATTCTTCATAATCGTTGGCCGGATCCAATTTATAATGATCTTGTCCATCTAAAAATTTCTGAAAGCTCTCTTTTGTAATTCTTTTCTTCTCTGCAATTACAATCGTTTCAAAAAAATGGCTGTATTTAGAATTCTTCAAAATCCCATAAACCTGACTTCTTGTAATTCCCAAAAGCCTTGCCATTTCTGGCATGGTGATTGTAGCATCTTCCAGTTCCTCATCTTTTCTCCTATCTTTCTGTGTCCGATACTTTGATTGCTTCTCATACCATTCCTGAAAAGATTTTTTCGGAATCCTGATCCAGTAATCAACAGTAACTGTTTTTATACCGTCACGTTTAATCAGATCATAAACCGTAGTTTCACTAATCCCCAACATTTTAGCAACTTCTGATATGGAATAAGACCATTTTTTCAGATTTTTTCCCGGTTCTTCTCCATTCACTTTCTGATACTTCACCTGGTTTGCGTACCACTTTTCAAAGCTGGCAATATTCACTCTCATTTGTCCTGCAATTTCTCTGCATTCAAAATAATTTTTCTGAACCAGCCAGTATCTGCCTGTCTTCTTTAGTCCCAACAGATTTCCCATCTCTGTAACTGTCATCCAGGTTTTTTCCTTTGAAGGAAGTCGTTTGTATTTACCGTTTTCCTCTATTTCTGAAAGCACTTCTTCAAACGAAGTTTCTTCTATAACAACTTGATTCATTTGATCGACTCTCCTTTCTTTTCTGCATCATACATCATTTTCAAATAAAAAATTAGGATGTCGATTGCGACTTTTTCTCTCAACCAACATCCCAGATTTTTTACTCCGGCTGATGATCAAGCCAGTCATCAAAACTCTTTTTTGAAATTCTGTACTTTCCACCATCCAACTGGATCCAACGAAATTCTTTCTTTTTTAATAATGCATAAACTGTCGGGCGGCTCACTTCTAAAATTTCCTGAATTTCTTTTACGGTATAACATCTTTTTTCTGGCATATAAAAAACCCCTCTTTCTTCTTTCATATATGAAGGAAAAATATCCTTCTATATAACGAAAGGAAAAAGAGGGATTTTACAGGGTGTCTTAAGATTTTTTTAAATTCATTCCTACGAGATGTATTAAAAAAATGCACCTATCATACAAGTTACGGCTGAGACCAAACTTTCTCCAATTGCCATGCCTGAGAAAATTTCCATTCTTTTATTCTCTTTTTTTCTCATGCAGTAGGAAAGTAATGCACCGCCTCCTAATGCCAAAAATGCACCAAACGGAAGCATAAGTCCTGCAATGATCGTCATAGGTGATATTTTTAAACGCAATAACAAAAGGCAAACCAAACAAGCAATAAAGAAAACTGTAAAATTTAAATACTCAGGGAATTGAAATTCTGACAAAGCAGATATCAATCCATCCATTGTCATCGCAAGAACCTTCGTGTTCGGAACAGGTAATTCTGTTCCTCCGATTGTATTTCCTTTTGCTAAGATTATAACAATTCCAAATGTTAATATCGCACCTAACATACAGCTTATAATACTAAACACTGTCAGCATTTCTTTTTTAATAGAAAAATTAAGTGTAACTCGCCAATTAATTGTATAATAAATTCCTGACATTTCAAAAGCGGTTAAACCTGTGAGCACTAGCAAAATCACATCTACATTGCGAAGCTGTAAAAGTGCGATTAACAAAATGGGAACAATATCATCCAAGGCAGAAAACCAAAAACCTGTTTCAGCTACTCCCATCGCTGTAGACATACTGGAAATAACTGTTACAAAGATTAGGCAGACGAATATCCATATCGGAAGTTTCTCATTTGGGTACCACATACTAAAAGACACCAAATAGATACAGCATAATCCCACCAAAACAAATATTCCAAACAGCTTTGATTTCTTATTTGCCTGCTGTTTCCTGCATGGGACTGTTAGCTTCCATTTTTTTACTGCTTTCATTATTGCAACGATCCCATTCGTAAGAGAAAATGCCAAAATAACGGAATATAGATATGGGTTAAGTAAATGTTCCGAAAAATCCTCTACAGGATGCAAAAAGAAAAGTAATAGAGAATAACAAAAACCAACTAGCATTTTTATCCATGTCTGATATCCTATGAAATATCCTGTGGCAACATATAACAAGCTATTCTGAATCAAAAAAATGGAACTATTTCTTAGTCTTATCATTTGAGATGGTATTAATTTCCATATTTTAACAACCACCGCATATCCCGATGATAAAATTACCGATAATATCATTTTCTGCCTTTTTTCATGGCTGCTCTCTGCAGCAGAGATCATTGAAATTCTCGGTATTAATTGCGGAAACGCATATTGTTCTTCTGAAAAGTACTCCGTCATTGTCGAAAAAAAGAGAATTCCAAGTATTGCTGATATAACCGCAATGAAAACAAATTGAAAACTCTGCTTTGTACTTACCTTGCCTCCCTGTAAAAATAGCACTGCAAAATACAATGCAATAGTAGATGCACAAGAGAGAAATGCTCTAGCAAAGCAATCTGCTAAAGCAGTTGTCTTTTTTGACAACGCATGGAAAACTTTTAACAAACAAATTGATATTAAAGCAGTGTCGATCACTGCTCCAACCCCTGTCTTAAAAGTACTGATAATAGTAGATACCAGTACGAGACACAGAGTTAAAAAACCAGTGAAGAAACTCTTTATCACTTCACTTCTACTCAATAGCAGCACCTCTGTTTCTCTCTAAATAAGAAACTGTCTCTGCAGTTTCCACAATATCATTATTAACCTCTTCCAGTGAGTGAACTACTTCATGTTCAAAAATATGTGGCTTTTTTGCTGCAAGCCAAATCATTTCTATTCTTTGTTCCTTTTCGAATGCACATATCGGTGTTTTTCCGTGAATATCTCCCGTATTTTGATAAGTAACTCCTCTACATCCCCCTCCACAAAAATGCTTCACTGGACAATCTCGACATTCTTGGTCTAAGTTTTTATCAACATCAATGCCTCTCAATTCTTTCAATATACTAGAATCATTCCATATTTTATCAAAATCATCACAGAATATATTACCTAACTTCATTTCATCAGTAATATTGTTAGGACAAGGATATAAATCTCCATTTGGTTGAATAGCTAAAGTAGTCGAACCAACACCACAATTATTGCATTTGCTTAATAAACAAATACTTGATATATATTTCGCTTCTAACGAACCCGGAACAAATTTTAGTATTTCTGGATTTTTTTCATAAATTTCAACTAACCTATTTAAAACCAATACATCTCGCACACGTTTCATTCCATTTTCCCGTGCCCTTCCTACGTTATTAATAGGTTGAAGAAAAACTGCAACAGCCTTTACTCTTTTAGCTATCTCAAAATATTCTTCTAGTTCATTTAACAAGCCTTCTGTAACCATAGGAGACAAAATTATTCTCTGATTTCTTTCTGCCAATAGCTGCAATCCTCTCATTGTGTTCTTATAACTTCCTTTTCCCCTAATAGCTTCATGCACTTTTTCTGTCGCCCCGTCCAATGATACTTGAATCGACAACCCTCTAATTTTTGATAATTTATCTGCTAATTCTGGAGTAATGGTAGTTCCATTCGTAACTAGATTAATTTTTCCCTTTCCTCTAGACGTAATATACTCAAGAATCTCAATACAATCTGGATTTAATAAAGCCTCACCTCCAGACACAATAAAGCTACATGACGGATTCATATATGGCCAAATTGCATCAACAACCTTTTTAGCATCCTGCAATTTCATAAATTGTACTTTTCTAGAAGATGCACCGATATAACAATGTTTACAAAACAAATTACATTTGTCTGTAATATTTAAGGTAACGGTTCGAATTATATAATGTGTATTAGGATCTTTTATTTCTTCGTCTTCCATTCCATGTTCAATTACCTTTGCCTCACACAGTTCCTCAAATAGTGATTGCAGTTCATCTTCATAAACTTTTTCCGAAAAATATAATTTAACTGCTTTTGCCATCTCATTAAAGTTTGAATGTTCAGAAATAATTTGTATTATTTTCTGAGTATCATTATTAACATACAGCCAGTACGGAACATCCGGCCATATTATAATTTTATTTTCTTCATTTTCTTTTTCTAATATCTGATATCTTTTCATTGAATACTCATCCATATTTTTATTTCTCCCTTTACAAAAATATATCTTCAACCTTTATTTTTCTCAAATCATAATATTAGAATCAGCCTGCTTATCCAAAACTATAAGTAGGCTGATTCCTTCTTTCATATCCTTGCATTAATATGATGCCCCATATGGATTATCAATATGATATGGGTTACGCATATATTTCTTTACGCTCGGACGTCCTAAGATTTTAATCATTATGTTCACCTTCTTTCCCGAATTAATTACCCTCTATATAATCTCCCCGGCATTATATTTTAAAGGTTATCTATGTATCTTCTACAATATAATGATCTGGGTTTTAAGAAGATGAATTCATTGTATCTCCCTATTCTAGAATAAAAAATGACTTTATTGGTCATATAAAATTTAACCGACTACGTCATTGCCAACTTAGCAAATTCATTTTACAATAACTTTCAGAAAAGAAAGAAGGATAAAGAATATGAGAAAAAAAATAATTTTAGGATGCTGCATGGCAATTCTTTCAATGAACTGCCCAAAAGATTTTTATAGTTTTCAAGGTTACACGGCTGATAATCCCCGCATTATTTGTTGTAATACAAACAATGATAGAGGTGAAATTGATAATGGAGAAGATAATATACCAACTCCATTCTGCGATCTTCCTCCTGGTGATTAAATTATTTTATTCTTTTCAAAATATTTTTCGATATACTCTAAATTTTCTTTACGTTCTGGATACAATTTGCAAAGCTTATGCGCTTCCCATACATAGAGAAGCCCAATTTTTCTTAATCTAAGGGACTCTTCTCCAGAAAGTTCCTTAGATTTTTCTATATAATTCCATCCAATATTGTAAATAAAATTATAAAGATAATTTCCCTTTTCCCATTTCAAAAGCCAGGAAATTCCTTTTCTGCACATTTCAATACTCTCATCATACTGCCGATGCAGGCCAAGAATATTGGCATAATTTAACATTAAAAGATAATAAGGCTTATAACCATCCATACAAGATACCTTCTCCGTCTGTTGAATGACACTAGAAAATATTCTACAAGCTGTTTTATAGTCTCCAGCCTCTCCATATGCATTTGCAATGTTATTTAAAATTAGCAACTCATTTTCTGTATAAAAATATTTATTGACGAATTTTTTACTATCATAATCTTTAAAACTTTCTTTTAACAGATTCTCTAATGATAAAATATAATGATCCAATGACACTTTTCCACATCTTTGTTCTACTACAAGACGTATCCGATAAAGAAATTGTCTGTTTTCAACATACATCAATGGCAACTGATTTTTGCTAATAATTTCTTTTACTTCATTTTCTGCCCCTTGATAATCCCCTTTTTCAAATAGCCATAATAACCGATTCCTGACTTTTGCAATATTGGCATCTTCTGTCTGTAAATTGAAAAGAATTGTTTCTTCTGACATACCAAGTTTATTCATTATTTTTTGAAAGTTCTCTTCTGATGGACTCACACCACCACTTTCATATCTTGCTAATGTATAAGTATCGCATATTCCGTCCGCCAGTTCTTCCTGTGTCATATTTTTTTGTTTCCGATAATAACGTATTACAGATCCCCTATTGTATTCTGACATTTTCTTCCTCCATATAAGCAAGCATTTCCTTTTCATTTGTACATTTTAACAACTTCAGTGCCATAATCTTATCTTTATAATCCTTCTTTGACTCTATTGTTAAAAAATTCATTTTTTCTTCCAACGCCATCTTTAACTCCAATACTTCTTTCATAGATCTGACCAAATAGTGTTTTTTCATCCCTGCATATATTTTTTGAATGAAATCATATGCAGTTCCATAATTATAGTTCTGATACTCCTGTTCTGCTATCTTATATAAAACACCATAATAAAACTGTTCCAGTTCTAAAGAAATATAGGAATGACTCTCAAGGTATTCTTGAAGTTTTGAATATATCTTCTGTGCATCCTGCGTTCTTTTGACTTCCTGATAGCAGTCTCCTAATTCTCTCAAGACCTTAAGCTCCATAAAGGATAACAGCTCTTGCCCACCTTGCTTATATTCCTTTTGAATAGCAGTTTTTGATATAGATTTCTCAAAACAGTCTATTGCCTGCATATATTCCCCTATATATTTTTTTACCAATCCAGAATAGTAAAAAACATATTGTTCATGAATTGGCTTTGAGATAGATGCCATTTTTTTATAGTTTTTTATTTCAGCTTCTGCCTCCAAATATTTCTTCTGTTCTATGCACTCTTCTATTTTCCTCTGTTGCTTCATTTCATAATATTCTTCATTGCTGATAATCATCTCATATTGCTTTGAATCACAGCCTAACCTTTGCAACAGATATTCAAGCAAAAACTTATCTGGTACTCTTAATCCATTCTCATATCTAGACAACGCAGTAACACTGCAAAGACCTCTACAAACCATAGATTTGGAATATCTTTTTTCTTTTCTTTGGTTTTCCAGCAATTCACCTATGAAAATTTCATACATTCATAATCTCCCCTTCTATTTTACTTTTTTGATTAATCCTGAATTGTAGTATAACAGTTTTTTTGTTTTTTTTCTATCTCACCCTGTATTTTCACCTCTGAGCCTTTCGTTATATGAGAGGGTAAATTTTTCAAGAGCAAGATCCACCCATGTTTAACAGTATTGCCATTTGGCATCCTGTTCTCCTATGGGATTTATCTTGATGGGGATCTCCCCATACCCTCTCAATAACAGACGTTTCACTTGTCTGTTGGTTCCACCTAAAGGTGTTCACAGCACTATTTCTAATATCGGAAGGGACAGCCAATATTGAAATACGTGGACTCCCAGTGGGAGGAATAGTCTCAGCGGAAGGAGGAGTATGAGAACAAAAAACAAAGATAAAGAACTGAATCACAGACATTTTATAGGATTACGTCTTACAGATGTCGAACTGGATTTATTAAACCAAGACGCTGCATTTTTATCGGCTATATTCTCTGTTTGCATTTTTAATTTATCCATGATTTTCTTCCTCTCCTGCTATCTTTAATTCATTAATATTTGCTATGTTGTGTCCATAAAAGAACACCTTCGGGTCTTTATCCTCCCATATAATTAGATTTGCACACTTTTTACCATCACAATTCGAAATGCACTTGCATTGAGTAACTACACCTTTATCTGTAACAATGTCAAATACTATTTCTATGATTACCTTGTATGCACTCTGCTTTATTGCATCTTCGAACTCACCACGTTTTTTCGCATCTATAACATATGTCAATCCAAATTTTATCTTCCCATCCTGATGAATTGCAATTCTAGAATATACATTCGAGTAATTTTTCCCAAACAAATGGCTACTCATGTTCTTATTGCTATCATCACTACAAAATATGTTACAATTTTTTATATGTATTAATACTGGTATACTATTTCCTATACTTGTCCCATTAAAAGTAAATTTATACCCAACATATGACACATTTTCATTCCAAGCTTTATCTTTAATTATCTGTTCAGAATGTATGTCCCAATTAACAGGAATATCTGCTTGTTGTTTTATATATATACTGTCCATTAGTATCATACTACTGTAATTTGCAATATAATTATTATTTTCCATTTCTTGTAATCTATCATTTTGCTTATATGCAACATAACCTAATATAATAGTACCAACTGCACCAAATATGCTTGCTACATAATTTAATGCATCTCCGGCTTCCCACTCTGCTGAAAAAATACCATCTGTATGTACTTTAAATAATACATTTAAACCGAAAGCTAAAAGTATAGCTATCAGAATAGTAACTATTCCTATCCATATTAACTGTTTTTTCTTCATTGCACATCCTTAAACCTTTCTTTATACAAATCAACACACTGAACCATCTCGAATTTTTTCTTTGACTGTACTTCTTTGCGAGCCTTAAGTTCCAAATCAACTATCTGCTTTTGGAGTTTTTCTTTTTCAGCTTCTACATTTATCTGTTCTTCCAGTGTATTTCCAGCCTGCACATTAATGTCTGAAACTTGTGTAACAAAATTATCCCATACACTTCCTAAGTCAAGACCATTCAGTTTTAACGAAATTTCTTCTTCATTCTTCCAGTCTGATTTCAGCAAGCGTGTCTCATATATTGCAAGCTGATACTTATTTTCATAATGAAGTACACTCATCAGCTTTTGTCCAAAAAGTTTTGATATCATAATAATATTCTTATCATCATACCCTTTTCTTTTCAGTTCCACCTGAAGTACAAATATTGCAGATGTCGCTTCCGTAGCCTTAATATTCACAGAAACTTCTAATATCTCATTGATAATTCATGAAACCAAAATTTAATCAGTATTTTAATAAATAACTTTTTTATTCAAATACACGATTTCTAGCATGATTACTTTTAAAATATTTTTTCTCCACATCACGCTTATTGTTCGTCCTACTCTTAATTTTTGAATACTATTAATTGTTTTAGTTTCCTCATGAACACATCCAGTAACTACTGATGCACCACCTACTAATAAAACTGGAATAAAAATAATATTTACTGAAGTCTTGCATTTTTATTTATCAAATTACTTATTTTTTAAACAAATAGAGCATTTTGGTTAATAGATTGAATAACTCCTGATATTCCTTGCCAAATACCAATATCATCACCAAAAAGATCTACAACCGTTCCTTTATCAGTAAATGGAGACTCTTGTAGAACAGATAAGTCTTTTAAAACACCATTTCTTACAATATATTCGATAATTTGGTTAACAAAATAGATTTGATTTTCTGACAAATTGGTATCATTCAAATATACTGCAAATGCTTCTTTTGCTGAATTCATATCTAACCCTACAATTTCTCTTACAAATTCCCCTAAAGGCTTATCTCCATATTCTGAATAATACTGTTCTTTTGTACCCAATTCATCCCATAATACATGTTCTAAATCATTTAGGTCATTTTTATTCATTGGTTTGTTTGTTTTCAATTTTAATATAACTGGATTGTCTGTTACATGTTTTCTAATATAATATTCAACTTTATTTCTATAATTTTTTAAATCGTCTGATTCTAAATTTGATTCATGCCATTCACTAGATAAAATATCATCTTCAAAATTCGTATCAAATCTTATATGTTGCTTTGGTATATATTTAATAAGTTCTCTTAATTTTTTTCTGATACATTCAAATTCATTTATACCTGCATCTTCCAAATATGTTGTATGTAATATTTGATTAATCAACTCAGACTGTGCTTTTATCTCAGGTATATTTGATACTTTAGAAATATCTTCTACCTTTTTTACTAAATCAGTTCTTCCTTTTGTATATTTTTTACCTGCCAAAAATGCCAATTCTATTCCATGCATCAATGCATCAAACCTAACAGCTGTAATTTCATCCTCATCTGGTAGAATTAATGGCGCCAATTCCTGACTAACCATCAAACTATCTTCATATGATAAAGTAATATAATTATCAGGATTGGAAAATAGATCAACATATTTCAAATGTTGTCTTACTGCAAAGTTTTCTCTATTGAGTTCCTGTACTTTGCCGACCATATAATCTACTAATTCATTTCTCCATGAAATTAACTCTTCAGTTTGATATGCAATATCTTGTAATTTATATGCTATTTGAAATTTCAAATTAAAGATTGCCCCTTGAACTGGCAAAATATTTGAAGAAACATTTCCCTTATTCATTCTAAAAAATTCAAAGTTACCACAGAAATCGAAAATATAGAATATTTTTTTATCGCTTCCATCCATAAGATATGGACACAATCTAGTACCTCTCCCAATCATTTGCCAAAATTTGGCCTTGCTCATAACTTTTTTAAAGAATACTAAATTTAAAACTTCTGGAACATCAATGCCAGTATCGAGCATATCAACTGATATAACTATTTGAGGTAGTTTGTTTGGATCAGAAAATTCATCAATTGCTGATTGAGCATAATTTATATAATTATCTATTACTTTTGCATATCCTGTCAAATGAGGATATTCCTTGTTAAATACTTCATAAATTTTTTCAGCATGTTCATGATTCTTGGCGAATATTATAGTTTTTCCAATTTTTTGGCCAT
>ENA-ORUW01001325-ORUW01001325.1-human-gut-metagenome-genome-assembly--contig:-NODE-1325-length-17997-cov-2.990135_pt1 | contig 17997 bp, 11 predicted proteins | sample MGYA00242088_ERZ509227 | MGnify/ENA primary metagenome ERZ509227 (study PRJEB26280, sample SAMEA2338816) | human gut metagenome | biome: human gut; feature: human-associated habitat; material: faeces... | reverse complement strand
GACAAGGCCCGAGTGCGGCGAACAACTATACGTTGAAGTATACGATGGCGAAAGATTTGGATGAGACCTTCAAGGATAATTTGAACGATGTGTCTCGTTGGCAGATGCAATTCGGTATCAAGTATATCTTCTAAAAGAAAAATCTTTCATTAGATAAAATTTAATAATTAGAAGAGGTTCACTATCTTTGTGGACCTCTTTTTTAATTTAATGATATGTGGAATAATCGTATTGAGTTCTTACTCGTTAGTTTCTTTTGTATTTGTTCATTGGCTTTTACCGGTTGCCAAACGAAAAAACGATCGGATCGTTATGTCGTAGTTTTATCAATGGACGGTTTCCGCTCTGATTATCCCTCACGTGCTCATACTCCGACGTTGGATTCTTTGGCGAATGTAGGGGTTCGCTCCACGTTTCGCCCATGTTATCCCAGCGTGACTTTCCCGAATCATTATAGCATGGCTACCGGATTGCATCCGGATCACCATGGTTTGGTAAATAATTTCTTTTATGACGCGGAGCTTGATAGTTCATACCGGATGGGAAACCTGGATCCGCGATTTTATGGTGGAGAACCTATTTGGAATACGGCGGAACGCCAAGGGGTTCGTACCGCTTCCTTCTATTGGGTCGGTAGCGAGGTGCCTTTGGCGAGTGGCCAGCCTTCAATATGGAAGCCGTTTGATAAATCGGTTTCTTTTTCAGATCGTGCTGATTCCGTGATCTCTTGGCTGAAGTTGCCGGAAGATATACGTCCTCATTTGATTATGTGGTATATGGAAGAGCCGGATGCGATAGGTCATTCCGCTACCCCGGATTCCTCGGCAACCTTGGATGTGGTAGAGAACTTGGATAAAGTCTTGAATCATTTCTTCACGGAAGCCCGTAAGCTGGATATTTTCGATAAGATCGATTTTATCGTTCTCTCGGATCATGGAATGGCCACCTATTATCCCGAGAGATATGTGAACTTGAATGATTATCTACCCCGGGATAGTTTCGATTATGTCTTTGATGGCGTTCCTACATTATTATATCCGAAGAAAACCTATGTGGATACGGCCTATGCGATTTTACAGAAAGTGCCGAATATAACCGTATGGAAGAAAAACGAGATCCCTGAGAAATTGACTCGGTATTTTCCCGAATTTTTTCATAAGATCCTTCTGGACGCTCCCTGTTCCGGGGAGGGAATGTTTCGAAAAGACGACTCCCTGGCCGCCGACTGGTCTGTGGAAAAATCTGAAAATTTGTCTAAGCTTCAAAAAGAATTGATTTTAACTGCCTCTAAAATGCTGATGCCCGGAGGACTGCTTCTATATTCCACCTGTACGTTCGCCCCCGCGGAAGATGAAGAAATCATCTCCTTTCTCTTGAATCAGAGAAACGACATGCATCTCGTATCTCTGCCTGATTATCCTGGCTTCTCCTCCGGTGTGCCCGAATGGGCCGACCAAAACCCGGAGCTGGCAAAATGTGTACGCATCTGGCCTCATAAGATGAATGGGGAAGGCCATTTTCTGGCCTTACTGAAAAAAGAAGGAGAACCAAATTCCCTCGTTCCCATAAAGAAAAAGCCACAGATTGACAAAGGTTCCCGAAAACTTTTGGAGACTTTCTTCCAGGATTTAGGACTCTCTTGGGACTTCCAGAGAGTGGAAGTCAGAAATGACAAAGTCTATCTCCTTCCCCCCGTGGAGCAGGCCAATCTGCGCGGAATTCATTTTCTCCGCAACGGGCTCTATCTGGGAGACTTGAAGAAAAATCGTTTCGAACCCTCTCAGCCTCTAGCTCTCGCCCTGAAAGGAAAAAGCATTCCCTCCTTGCGGCTATCCCCCGAGGACGACCGCCTTCACAAATATCTAAGAGGGGAGACTTTAATTGTCGCCCCCGGTGAAACTCAGAAGCCAAAGGGCTGGCAATTAGTCTGCGCCGACGAATACCCTCTCGGTTGGGGCAAGCTAGTCGGTCAGACCCTCAAAAATAAATATCCCGCAGGCTGGCGTCTCTAGGCCAGTCTGCGGGATATTTTATGTTATAGAGAAACTGAGGTATGCCTTCTCATTTTGTTATACTGTAATCTCTTTTCGGTGGGTATTCCCCCAGATATCCCGTTCCACCACTGTCAAGGAAATCCCCCTCTTTAATTTCGGCAGTTTCGGTGATTGGAATTTTTTATTTTTGACCGACGCATGATAGGTTTTTCCCTTTAACTCGATCATTGCTCTGGACCGCCTAGAGCCCAGAGTCCCCGTCACCTTCACAGCGCCGTTGGAAATCTGATTTACCTTCATCAGATACATCGGCGGAACCGAGCACTTGCTGCAAGACCAAAAAGCCATGGGAGCGGCGCTCAGTTGATAGAGCTGATTCCATTTGGTCACTCCCGCTAAAAGCGATGCTCTGGTGTTTTCCGGATTCATAAAAATAATTGGAGCAAGCCTGCACACTATCAGAATTTTTTACCCTTACCCCGTAATAGACCGGCTTATAGATCTTATTGTACTTTACTCTCGACCGATCGCTGGAATTATTCACAAAGATTGCCGACGCCTTCGCGCCGCGTACCTGATTACCGCTCACCACAGTATCTTTACTCTTCCATGAGACCATGATCGCACATGCCCGATTATTCTCCACCTTGTTCTTCTGTACCTGAGTTCCGATGCTGTTGCTGATATAAATTCCATAATTCTTATTGCCATCCATCTGATTTCCAGTCACCTTATTCTTTTCGCATCTGCGGTTCAGATAAATCCCATACTTATCGGAATGATCAATCTCATTTCCACTGATCTCATTTTCCCTGGAATCGCTCAAAAACACCGCGCTGCGCTTGGCCCCTGAGATTTCATTCCCGCTGATCTCGCTGTTCGTTACCTTTCCTTTAAAGGTCACACCAAACGAACTGTCCTGTATCACATTGTCCATCAGCTCGACACCGCCCAGCATCTGCTCAGAATGTCCCACAATCCGGACTCCCTCATTCACATTCTCTATGTGATTCTCTGAAATCTCTATGCCGAAGTCGTAACCAGTCCCTTTAGATGGAATCTCCTCTAGGCTCACTTCTTCTAAGGGCTCATAAAAAGAGGATTCTCTTCCACTCAAAACGGAGTGGACCATGATTCCATACGCGGAATCGTAAATCTCATTTCCAAATATTCTCAGATTCTTATAGTGAAAGGTTTTAATCGCCCAGTTATGAATATCCACAAATTGATTATCCAGAATCTGTATTCCTTCCATGAACACACCTCTGACAGCACTGTGAGAACCAATCCCTCTCGACAGATTCCGAAACTCACAGTCTTGTATCGTCACATTTCTCACAGCGGCGTCATCATAACAATGGGTGCCGGGAACAACCATAGAATTGTGTACCACATCCAGGTGAATAGCTTCCTTGGCGCTTTGTCCTAGATAGCCATAGAAGCTGCATCTTTCTACAACAGCTCCATCCACGCCTGCCAGTGTCAGATGGTGTCCCTTGTCCTTTACATTGTAGATCTCCAAATCTCTGACCGTGATATTGTTCCCATGGATAAAGCGAATCAACTCCCCACCCACGTTATTTCCATCAAAAGAGCCGCCTTGAATCACCACATTTTGGATATGGCTATATCCGCCTCTGTCTTCCAATCCGTTTTCTCTCAAAGGTCCCCAATTGTTAGAGGCGACAATCAAATGGTCTTTTGCATCCGGAGACAGATAGTAGTGAGCTCCTTCCTCAGAATTCAGGGTGGTATTAGAATAGATGTATAACGGCTCTGTGCACTCGTATTCACCCGCCGGAACATTCACCGTCATATGGCTGTACTCTGTACTTTCCCTCATAGTCTCCAAAGCACTTTTTATATCCTCTGCCGTACATCCGCCTTCCATATCCACAATCAGCTCTGTTTCCACAATCATCTCCTCATACGGCTTTATCAATTTCTCTGAGTCTCCTGTGGAACATTCACCTTCCTGCCGATCGGCTTCGTATTCATTGGTCTGAAAACTCTCTTCCTCCAAAAAATTTTCCTCATCCGACATCGTCTCCTGGGCCGAACCGAATTCCTGTTCTGCCTCAGCCGCATACTCTGCAGCCGCCCAAGCCGGCACAGCCCACGGACACTCTAACGTTCCCAGAACAAGGACCGCTGTCATAACCAGGCCTATTCTCCCCTTCACTGCATTTTCACCTCATCTTATTATCCTAAATCACACCGGCATTTTTTTCTTCAAGAGTCTGTATCGCCTCTTGAATCATCCAACAAAATGGCGTGCTAATCCCCAAGCTTTCCCCCATTTTCACCACTTCCCCTGCGAACATTTCAATCTCCGTCTTTCTCTTATGCTCCAAATCTTGAAGTGTAGAAGGCTTACTCTGAGCAGGAAAACCTTTGCTCATCTTTAACTGTGCCTCCGCAGCCTGTTCATCCAGCGCGATTCCTTTCGCCTGAGCGATGGCCACTACTTCTCTCATCAAAGCTCTCTGAATTTTTACTGCGTGCTCACTTTTGCAACACGGACCATAGGGCAGTCCCAACAGAGCGCAAGGTAGGTTTGTTCCCACATTCAGCATGAATTTTCTCCAGATTCCCAGTTCCATGTCTTCCTCTATACAATAAGGCAGGCTGCATTCTTCCATCAAATCTTTTACTGCCCGAACCCGCTCGCTGAGCACTGTGTTCTTTTTCTCTCCAAACCGAAAGCTGCATCCCGGATCATAAGTAATTGTATTTCCATTCTTAGACGCTGTGATCTTCATATAAGAATACATCACATGAGATTTCCCAAATGTCTTCTCCAGCACTTCCTCATGGCCTACTCCGTTCATCACACATAAAATCTGGGTGTTCTCCCCAACCAGATTTCGGATTTCCTCCACAGCCTGGGCAAAACCGGACTCTTTGACTGCCATAATCACCAGGTCTACCGGTTTGGCTTCCTTAGGCGTCACAATAGAAAATTTGCAAAATTCTCCATTGACTGTCAAACCTTTTTCCAATCTCTCTTTTCTCTCTCCCTGGGCAATCACACAAAAATTTTCCTCTCCTAACACTTTCGCAAACGCAGGGGCAAAAAATCCACCTACTGCTCCTAAGCCAATGATTGCTGCACTCTTAATTTTCATTCCCATTTCCTCCTCGTATCCTATCTTTTAGATGCATAAACGTACCTATACTCGTATTTCTTTACTCATAGAAAATGAATAAATCACTTTCTCTGCTACTTTTTTCCCGGTGAGACGTTTCAAAGCCTGCGCATAGTTTTCCAACTGTACCCGATACTTTTCTCTGAGTAGCCTTTCCTGCCCTGGATATACTCTATCAGTTTTATAATCCACCAAAACCAGATGATCTTCCTCCAAAAACCATGCGTCTATCATTCCTTGTACCAAAATGTTCTCTCTGTCTGGCCATTCTCTCGAAATCTGTGAGGCCGGCTGGCTGATCACGAAAGGCTGCTCTCTGTACAGCCTGCCCTGAGCAGCTGCCAAGGCCATCCGCTTTCCCAATTCTGAACACAAAAGCTTCCAGATATCCTCCACTTTCACACAGTCCCTTTCCTGTCTGGACATTCTGCCCGAGAGACACATTTCTTCCAGCTGCTCCTGAATCTGCTCCTCGCTGCCTGCTCTGGTATAGTCTAATCTTTCCATCACCCGATGGTAGACTGTTCCCCGGGAGGCACCCTGGTACTCTTCTTCTTTCTTCTCGATAAAATCTGGCACCAGAGGTATCACATCCGGCTCAAAATACAGAAAATCGCTGTCCTCTTCTGCCTGCTGGCGGCGTTTTAGCTCTGACACGGTAACTTTTACTGGAATCTGTTCCAAAATCTCATAGGGATAGAGATAAGAAAAGCGCTCTTCCAAGACTCGATAAGTCTCCTCATCTTCCGGCTCCTCCCAATTTTCTTGTTCCATCCGCTCTCTTAAAAGCTGCCTTTGCAGCTTCTCCTCCAGCTCTCCAACAACCAAAGTCTCTGCCTCTGCCACCTGGATGTGAAACTTCGCCGGTTCCTGTTCAAAAAGCGCTCTGCCGTGGAATACCTCGAACCGGTCATAGAGTTCTTCCATGGCCGGATGCCTGGCCAATGCCGGCAAAATCCAATCCCAGCCACACTGTGCGCCTGCCAGCAGGGAATAAGGCAGCCGCTCCCTCTCACGCTCCAACAGTGCAGCACAGTCCCGGATGCGTTTTTCCAATTTTGAGACCGTCCCCGTGAGAATCAGCTTTTCCTTGGCTCTGGTCAAAGCCACATAGAACACTCTCAACTCCTCTCCTAGATTTTCATCCTTCAACTGTGCCCGTATCAACTGCTTGGGAAGCGTCGGACAACGTACGCGCAGTTTCGGGTCCACCACATCCACTCCCAGCCCTAAATCTGGATGAACCACTACCACCGCATTCAAATCCTGCTGGTTGAACTTTTTCCCCATCCCAGCCACGAAGACGATCGGAAATTCCAGTCCCTTACTCTTATGGATGCTGAGAATCTGTACCGTGTCCTCACTGCTGCCGGACAGGTTCACCTCCCCAAAATCCACATTGTACTTCTGAATCTTCTCAATATAGCGGATAAAGTTAAACAGTCCTCGGTAACTGGTCTGCTCAAAATCCATGGCCTTTTCCACCAGCATATTCAAGTTGGCCTGCCGTTGTCTTCCTCCCGGAAGTGCTCCGGCATATCTGCCATACCCGGTTTCCTCCAAAATTTCCTGTATCAATTGGTGAATCGGAGTATAAGGCACTTTTTTTCGATGTTCCTGAAAAATCTTCAAAAAGCTTTCTAATTTCCGCCGCAGGCACACATCCTCCCCTTCCTGTACATAGTGCAGACATCTGGCATACACCGGCAGTTTCGGCGCCGAAGTTTTCAAAATCGCCAGCTCCTGGGCCGTACACCCCACAATCGGCGAGTGAAGCACCGCCGTAAACGGAATCTCCTGAAGAGGATTATCACAGATATGCAGATAATTCAGGACCGTCACGACCTCCAACGCAGAGAAATATCCGGTCTTCGAGGCAGTGTAGGCCGGTATTCCCTGCCCTGCAAATACTCGCAGAAAATCCTCCGCCCAGCCTGACACTGTCCTCAAAAGCACAACGATGTCCCCATATCTCACTGGCCGGTAAGTCCCACTGTCCTTATCTAGCACCCGCTCTTTTCCCACCATCTGATGGATTCTCTGGGCAATGGCCAAAGCCTCCACTTCTCTTTGAGTCGTGGCCTCTTTGTCTTCCATCAGCTCCATGGTTTCCTGGGGAATCAGCAGGAGTTCTGTATCGGAAGACTCCAAAGAGTTTTCCTCCGGAAACACCGCTCCCGGATAGAGCGCCGCCTCCTGATCGTACTCCACCTTGCCCAGCTCCTGCCCCATAATCTGGCGGAATAAAAAGTTTATCCCGTCTAGTACCTGAGCGCGGCTGCGAAAGTTTTTATGCAGGTCAATTCTCTGTTCCTGGGAATCCTCCAAAGTATACCGGTGATATTTCTCCATGAATAAATCCGGCACAGCCAACCGGAAGCGATAAATACTTTGCTTGACATCTCCCACCATAAAGATATTTTTCTTTTGTTTCGCCCAGCCGGACACATAAGTAAGCAGCATCTCCTGCACATAATTACTATCCTGGTACTCGTCTATGAGAATTTCCTCATACCTTTGAGACAGCTCCCATGCCGCCTGAGTCGGCGTACAGCGCTCACCCTCCTTTTTCACTAGAATATTCAGGGCAAAATGCTCCATATCCGCAAAGTCCACCAGATTTTTCTCTCTCTTTTTCTGGGAAAACTTTTCCAGAAACCGCAGCGTCACTGTTATCAAAACCTGCATAGGCCCCCGGCATCTCCTGAAATCAGACAGAATCCCCTCGGATGTGGTATAAAAATACTGTTCCTGGAGTTTTCCCAACCTTTCTTTCATTTGCTTACGGTTTTCCTGTACCCTCTCCTTTAGCAGCTGAGACACCGCTAAGTCCTTTTTGGTGGAAAGTCTGGCATAAGAAAGTCCCTCTAAAGCTTCTCCCATCTCATCATAGTCCGTAATCCGACACAGCCTCTCGACCAGTGCCAAATCATCCTCCACCATGGGCTCATACATATAAGGCCCATCACTCTTTTGCGTCAGGCTCATGTTCTCCTGAATCAAGTTTCTTAAGTCCGAAAGAATCTTATCTGTGTGTTTCCAGACTTCTTTCATCCACACGGAATCACAGACGCTTTCCCAATCTTCCGCCTCATAGATGGATACGCATTGACTCAGCCATTCCTCTGGCCAGGGCGCGCTCATGGCAAAGTCATACAGCTTTAAAACCAGCTCTTCTAACCCTTCGTCACTCTTTCCCGGGGCAAAACATTCCGCAAATTCTTCAAAATCCGGGCTTTTCTGTGCGTAGCATTCTTCCAAAACCTCCCTGACCACATCCACCCGCAGTAGCTTCAGCTCTCCTTCGTCGGCGGTTCGGTAACCTGGGTCTAAATCAATCATATGGAAATAGTTCCGTATCAGATAGCTACAGAAACCGTCAATCGTGGTAATCTGGGCATTGTGAAGGAGTGTAGACTGCCTTTGAAGATACTCGTTCTCTGGATCCTCCTCCAATCTCTTGGACAGGGCCTGCTCCAGCCGCACCCGCATTTCGCCGGCAGCAGCGCGGGTAAAAGTCATCACCAAGAGACGATCAATATCCACCGGCTTTTCCTCATCGGTAATCCTCTGAATTATCCGCTCGACCAACACAGCGGTCTTCCCGGACCCGGCCGCTGCACTGACCAGGATATTTCGATCTCTCAGCTCAATCACTTTTCTTTGCTCACTCGTCCAGTTTACACCCATGACTTCACCTCCTCTTCCAGTTTTTCCCAGACTTCTTTCTCCTCCAGATTCTTCAATCTCCGATAAAAAAATCCTGGTATTTTCTGGTCAAATCCACAGATGCCCCGGTAGGGACAGTAAGTGCAGGCTTCCTTTTTGTCCATCTGATAGGGTACAGCCTGAGCATTGCCTTCCAGAATCTCCCGGCGCAGATTTTGAATCTTCCCCTTCACATAATCAGACAGAAGCCCAAACTGATGTAAGCTTGCCACACTAGACCCCTTTCGAAAACTGCCATCTTTATTCTTCGTCAACGGAAGAGTCTCCATCGTTACGTCTAGATGCTCAATCCCCCTGGGATCAGACTGCACCAGCCCATTGACCTTCAGCTCCCTCAGAATTTTTTGTTCCACCTTTCCGATATCCTCTTCTATCGACGCTTTAATCATTGGGTCTTTGATATTATAATAAAAAATCGCTGCCGGAATCACTTCTCGGTCTGGGTATTTCTTCTGTTCCACCAAAAGAGCTGCATCCAGATAGACCATCAACTGAAGCTGTAAACCATGATATAACGCCACCAGATCGAACGACACATTTCCAGTCTTATAATCCATCACCTTTACATAGACCTTATTCTCATCCTCACAGATATCCACCCGGTCAATCCGTCCCCCTTCAAAAGCCACCTCGAAGCCTTCCGGCTGAAAATCGCCTCTCCTTAGCTGTTCCTGCAAAGCCCAGGCAGTCCGGTTTAACACGCGCTGCGTACGCCGTATCAAATACTCATTTCTGGCACAACTGTGTAAAATTGTATTTCCATAGTCTTCTGTCACTTCCTGAAGACTCTCACTGACCAGCCGTTCTCTGTCTTCCCGCGAGAGTTCGCCCCAGGAAAGTCTCTGATCACGGACCTTACGCGCGAAGATTTCCAAGGCTTTGTGCATCACATTTCCCAAGTCCATCCCACTGAACTCGTATTGAACTCTCTCAGTCACCTGCAAACCATAACGAAGAAAATGTGCAAAAGCGCAGGCTGCATACTGCTCCAGGCGCGTGGCCCCATAGGGAGATACCTCCCCATAGAGTGCTTTTGCCACTGCCTTGCTGATTCTGTCCTGAGGATTCTCACTGAAGAAAGCTTCTACCAGCCTTTTCACCTGTGGACGATAACTCTCATCCTTTTGATACCACCGGTACAATTCTCTCCAGACCTTTGTCTCCTGTCCATACTCATATTCCTGGAGACCTTCCAAAAAATAGTCCAAACTCCCCGAAGGTCTCTGCAAGCCTTCCAAGGATGAACCTTGCCCACAGCGAAGCCGCAAGGCTGGAAAGAGTTTCTGTATCGTCCCAACCAGATAAGCCGCAGACAGTCCTTCTCCCTTGGCATTCGCCTGGCTGTATGACAGATACAAGAAATCCTGCGGCTTCGTCAGATTCAGATACAGATAGAACCTAGATTGACCAAGGAGCTCCCTGGCGTCAGGCGCCAGCTCGATCTTCTCCTCCTGGAAAAATTCTCGGTCCATCTGCGTGAGCAATCCTCCCCTGGACGAATCCTTAGGAATATTTCCCTCATTCACTCCCAGAAAGAACAAGACTTTAATCTCTTTTAACCGCGTTCTTTCCATATCTCCCACAAGTACCTGATCGGAGCTGGGTGGTATCAGTGCCACCTTCGCCTCGGTCAACCCAGCCTCCAAAAGCTGCTGATACTCCCGGGCACTTACTTTCTCATCTCCCAGAATCTCCACCATCTTATCCAGCAGCCGTATGACGATTCCATAGATTTGAGCATACTCTTTCTCCATGGCCTTGTCTTTTCTTCCGGCAAATTCCAACTCCTGAATTTTTAACTTTTCCTGCATCTCATTGTCCGAAATAAATTGATAGAGTGCGCAGCTTCGCTCTCTTACAGTCTTTACACCGCCTCGAAAACCCTGAACCAGCCAAGAGATTTCTTTTAAAAACTGCTCCCGGTACCGATTCAATTCTAGAATTCTTTCCTCGTCCAGTCCTGGGTAAAGCCTCACCCAAGTCTCCTTCCACTTGGAATACCCTCGAATTCCAAGGGCAGTCACGTAGTTGTCCAACTCATCAATTTCTTCCAGACTCAGAGAGCTCATCCCACAGCGCAGATAACGAAAACAGCTCTCATAGGAAAATCGGTCCACAATCATCTCCACAGCTGCTCTGAGAAATTCCACAAATGGGTTCATCAAAATCGAATGTTTCTCGTCGATAAAATATGGAATCTGCGCCTGTGAGAACACCTGCCGTGCATAGGTCCCGTAGGAAGGCAAATCGCCGGTGATCACTGCGATCTCACCATAACGGTACCCCTTTTCTCTTACCAGACGCAGAATTTCCGCAGCAGTCCCTTTTACCTCCTGAAGAGGGTTCTCCCACCGAGTCAACGCTAAAGCTTGCGGCTCTCTCTCGTAGACCACCCGATGATAGCGAAACAGATGCTGCTCTAGAAAATTCAGTTCTGGATTTTTTCCAAATCTGGAATTTTCACCAGGCAGCACCCACTGTTCCTTCTCCACCGCTACTCGCGCTTCCCCAGCCAACTTCAACAACTGGTCTCTCATCTTCCCGCTCATGGAAAACAGCTGGTACTTTCCACTTAACCGCTGCGCCTTCACATCCATCGTAACCGTCACATAGACCTGTTCTCCCAACAACATCAATTCCCGAATCAATTTGTTTTGTATGGGAGTAAACCCGGTATAACCATCTAGAACAAAAATACCGCCTTGAAACTTTTTTGACTTCTCAATCACCCGACACAGAACATCCGGCACCTCTTCCCCTGTGAGAAAACGTTCCTTTAAATACTCTCGAAATCCCTCATATATCCTGTGGATATCTTGAAGTTTACAATGTAAAAGCGCCTGGTCTTCCGATCTTTTGACCAGCTCCCCCAAAGTCTCTTCTCCCACATCGTACTGCATCAACTCACTGACTAGGGATTTCATCTCCTGAATGCACCCAGGTTTTTTCATCTGCACTCCCAGATATGGAAGCTCTTTTTTCTTATCCTGAACAATTTTTTGGAGAACCAAACTTTTTCCAGTCTCCTCCAAAAGAGGCGCATCGTCGCCTCCCACTTCCTCGAACACCCGGTAAGCCAGGCGCTCAAAACTCAGCACATCAATATTTAAAATCCCCCCGCCCGGATGCATCTGTACCAGACGTTTTTGAGTCTGCATCGTAAACTGCTCAGGAACCAAAATTACATACTGTCTGTCCGGATGCTCCATGGATTCCCTGATTATTTTCTGATAAATAAAATGGGATTTTCCTGCCCCGGAATTTCCCAAAATCATCTGCAATGCCATGTCTGTTCCTCTTTCTTTGCGCAAAACCACCTGCTGCTTTTTCGTTCATTATATCATAATTTCATTTTCTTCGAAATAAAATATATAAAGTGTGACCGTGGGATACTGCAACCGGCCAAATTGCCACGCCATCCTCTGGTCGCCGAAAGTAAACCAGGGGGTGTACACATGAGCGCTAAGACCAAAATCGTAGTACTACATATGAAAGAGGTGATCTACACGGTCGTCTTCCTTGTCCTTGCCCTTGTACTGGGCGGCATCTTATTTCTGATGTTCGGACCAGGTCACGACAAGGAAACCGCCGCACAGGCTGACGGCAAGTATCAGCCCGGAGTCTATTCCACATCCATCTCTCTAAACGACAATACCTTTGATGTGCAAGTCACCGTGGACTCCGACCGCATTAAATCCATCGAATTGGTGAACCTAAGCGAGAGTACCACTGCTATGTTCCCTCTCATGGAACCAGCTTTAGAATCCCTCGCTTCTCAAATATATGTCAATCAATCTCTGGATGATATCCAGTACTCTGAAGAAAACAAGTATACTTCCATGATGCTCTTGGATGCCATACAGACCGCATTAAAAAAAGCGGAGCTTTAAGGGAGAGACTTTGTAAAAAAGTCCTCTCCCTTAGACTTTTGTAATAAGCCAGAATGATTGGATTGTAGGTAAAATCAATTATATTGGAGGATTACGGAATGAAACAGCATTGCATTGATAAAAAAACAGGTATCAGCTACACATCGCAAGGCGATTACTATTTGCCTGACCTCATACTACCCGCTGAAAAAGAAAACAGGCCTGTCGGCGTATGGGGACAGCGGCATTTGCGCTATCTCAAACAGCACCGCAGGATACCTTGCACCAATCTGATAACAAACGGCAAGCTGAACAGTTATCTTGCGGATATTGACGAGCAGTCAGAGAATATGTTTTTTCGGCTGGTGGAACAGATGGCAGAGCGTGAAAGTATAACTGAACAGCTAAAAGCGGATAATCAAACAGAGTGGATTGCCCGGATGAATAATATCCGTAGTAGAGCTGCTGAAATCGTAAACGCTGGATTAATTTACAATTAGCCAAAAAGGGGGAAGTAAAATACTTTGCCCTTTTTTACTGTCATTAAATAGTAATAAAATCATTACTTTTATTCAGAATAAAAACTTGATAAAAATAATGATTTTGAAGTATACTGTATTTGTATTACTATATGATGAGGAGGTGTAACTGATTGCCACAAAAAAAGATAATACCCGATTATAAGTCGGTTACCCCCTTTTTAAAAGGTCAAGCATCAAAAATATTTAAAGATGTTGCCACCAAAGACAAAGTTTTAATTGTTCAAAAGCAAAACAAACCTCAAAATGTAATTATTTCCTATGAAAGATATAAGAGACTCGTTGGTGAAGGAGCGAATATATAATGAATTTAAATGAACTTTTCAAGAATACCTCTTATGATGATACTCTATTTTCGACGGATGGGATTGCGTTTATTGAAGCCGCAGTGTTTATGAAACCCATAAAAGGTATGGAAGTTCCTTATATCAAGTGTCTTGTTAGAGATAAGGATATTAAGCTTACACCGGAAGAAGCGGTACGCCAATTGTATATTTACAAGCTGATTCACGAATATGGTTATCCAACAGATCGTATTCAACTCGAAACTCCCATTCATTTTGGTCGTGAAGTTAAGCGAGCTGATATAACGATTATGGATAAGGACTGTCCGACTGTTCCTTATATCATTGTAGAACTGAAAAAGCCTAAGCTTACTGACGGAAAAGAACAATTAAAATCTTATTGTAACGCTACAGGTGCGCCTATTGGTGTCTGGACAAACGGTGAGCAAGTTTCTTGTTATAATCGAAAAGATCCTAATTTCTTCGAGATGATCAGCGATATTCCAAAGGCTACACAAAAACTTTCAGATATCTTAAGCGAAAGATATACCTACGACGATTTAAGAACTCGTGATAAAATCAGCAAGGAAAAACGCTCTCTGAGAAATCTTATAAAGGAAATGGAAGATGAAGTCCTTGCAAGTGCCGGTGTAGATTCTTTCGAAGAAATCTTTAAGCTTATTTTCGCAAAACTTTATGATGAGCTTATCTGCGCTAACGACAAAACAGCATTTTTGCAGTTCCGAAATAGCGGTGATACAGACTTTGAATTAAAAGAGAAAATTCAAAGTCTATTTGATGATGCAAAAAAGAAATGGGAAGGTGTATTCCCTGAGGAAAGCAAAATCTTGTTATCCCCTTCTCATCTTGCTGTTTGCGTTTCCACATTACAGGATATTAAACTTTTTAATAACAATCTTGATGTTGTTGATGATGCGTTTGAATATTTGATGAGCAAAGCGCAAAAGGGTGAAAAAGGGCAGTATTTTACGCCTCGTTATGTCATTGATATGTGCGTAAAAATGATGAACCCAACAGTTAATGATAAAATTATTGATACTGCGTGCGGCAGTTCTGGATTTACTGTGCATAGCATTTTCAAAGTATGGAAAGAAATTCGTTTATCGAAGGGACTAGAACCAGGCGAAAATTTTACAGCATCAGAAAGAACCACCGATGAAAGAAATTTTGTTAGAGATAATGTTTTTGCAATTGACTTTGATGAAAAAACCGTTCGTGTTGCTCGAACGCTCAATTTGATTGCTGGTGATGGACAGACCAATGTATTGCACCTTAATACACTTGATTATTCTCGTTGGAACGAGGTTACCAAACAGGAAGATTGGAATGATACTTATAATGAAGGTTTTAAAAAATTGAAAAAGCTACAACCGAAAGGAAGCAATGATTTCAGCAAGTTTAATTTTGATCTTGTTATGGCAAATCCTCCATTCGCCGGTGATATTAAAGAGCCGACCATCCTTTCTCATTATGAGCTTGCTAAAAACGACAAAGGCAAGTGGCAGAAAAAGGTCGGTAGAGACATTTTATTTATCGAGCGTAATCTTAATTTCTTAAAACCAGGCGGCAGAATGGCTGTAGTTCTTCCTCAAGGACGATTTAATAACTCAAGTGACAAGTATATTCGTAATTTTATTGCCGAGCGTTGTCGCATACTTGCAGTTGTCGGCTTACACGGTAATGTTTTCAAACCTCATACTGGAACTAAAACCTCAGTTTTGTTTGTGCAAAAGTGGGATGATAAGTTATGCCCGAAAAAAGATGATTATCCCATTTTCTTTGCAACGATGCAGAAACCGAGTAAGGATAATTCCGGAGAAAAAATTTATGTAAAGGATGAAAACGGGGAAATCAAACTCGACAGCCATGGTCACTTTATCGTGGAGCATGATCTTTATAATCACGATGGCATGACTCAGGATGGTATTGTAGAAGCTTTCATTGAATTTGCAAAAAAAGAAGGATTAAGTTTTTTTCAATGAGCCCATCTGTTGAACCTTTCAACGAAGTTAAATATAAGGCTTTGATGGATGGGCTGGAGTGCAGCGAAGTGTTATTTTCTGATATTAGAAATGACAATGAAAAATATAGATTTGATAGTGAATTTTTTCAAAAAAGGTTTTTAAAGGCCTACAATATAATTAAAAACCAACCCCATAGTACAATCGGAGTCGAATATTCTTGTTTGACTGATTTTCACGCAAATGGCAGTTATGAAAACATAGCCAGGAATTATAAATTACTCGATGACAAAGATTATGCTTATATGGTTAGGACCACTGATCTTGAAGCAAATGATTTTGTTAATAATGTAAAATATGTTTCAAAAGCAACATATAATTTTTTATCAAAGAGTAAAGTATTTGGTGACGAAGTTTTAATTAATAAAATAGGTTCTCCAGGAAGAAGTTTTTTAATGCCCAAATTAAATATTCCAGTTTCTCTCGGAATGAATCTATTTATGATTCGCCTAAAAAATAATGCAACAATCGATACATCTACATTATGGTTATATCTCAACACTACTATTGGAAAAACAATTATAAAAAGAAAAATAAACGGTACTGTACCACTCACCATAGATAAAGCCGCGATCAAATCAATTTATACTCCATGTTTTTCAGATTCATTTAGAAATATATTAACCAACATGGTCAAAGCCGCTGGTAAAAAGGATGAACAAGCAAAAAAATTATATGTAAAAGCAGAAGGTATTTTGCAAAATATCCTAAAAATCGAACAAAATAAATTTTCAAATATTTCAATCAAGAATATATCCGAAAGCTTTTTAAATTCTGGGCGTTTAGATGCAGAATATTATCAGCCTAAATATGACCAACTGTTTGAAATTCTCGAGAATTTGCCTACCAAAATACTCGGCGGTAAAAATGGTATTGTAATAATCAAAAAATCAATCGAACCAGGCAGTAATGCCTATTGTGAAAACGGAATACCGTTTGTTCGCGTCAGCGATGTCACTAAATTCGGTATATCCGAACCGTCCATTAAATTACCAAGTGATGTTGTACCGAATGTTTCGTCACTATATCCGCATAAAAACACTATTCTATTTTCTAAAGACGGAAGTGTTGGTATTGCGTACAAAGTTGAAAAAGAGTTAGAAATCATTACTTCAGGTGCGTTGTTGCACATGACTGTAAAAAATCCACAAGAAGTGTTGCCAGATTATTTAACTTTGGTTTTGAATTCTCCTATCGTGCAGTTACAAGCCGAAAGAGATTCCAGTGGGGCAATCATACAGCATTGGAACCCATCAGAAATTGAAAAGATAGTTATTCCCATACTTGATTTTGAAATACAAACATCTATTTCAGAAAAAGTACAGGAATCCTTTGCCCTGCGCCACCAATCGGAGAAATTGCTTGAATATGCAAAACGAGCGGTTGAGATAGCCATCGAGCAAGACGAAGAAACTGCAATGGAATGGTTAAAAGAGAAAGGAGTTGAGTGCTAATACCGAGCTATAAAGACTAGATACGGAAAATTGATATTGAAGTCGACTATTTTTCCGCTTTTATCAAAGCCTGGATAGCATTCAACGCCTGGTATCACAGCAAATACAGAGAGCACACAGACCGAGATATAATTGAAAAGCTCAAATCGGAGAACAATCACTTTAAAGGCTACATAGAAACGCTTCTTGATGAAAACAACAATACAAATGATGCTATTGCATTCCGAAACAATTTAATTTCTTTGCAGTCCGCTTTGGTAAGCGTTCCGATTTTCATGCAAGAGAGGGGCGGAGTTAATCAACAAATCTCTTTTTCTGAAATAGCCATAAATAATCCTAAAACTCTTTCAGAAGGTGATTATCGCACAACCCATTACCAAGTTCAAAGAACAAGACAATCTATAAAAACATTAGTACATAGAAAGAACTGTCCAACAGATATATACTTTACCTTTGAGCAGGAAAAGTATGATGAGACAGCATTAGATGTTCATTCTGACTTCCTTCTACTTGGCTTAGAACAGCAGGGGCAATGCAAAGCATTTTACAAAGAAATATGTCCATATGTTATCAAAAGTGTTCTTTACAAAGATCGTGATAACAACATTCTGTTTGTTGCTGAACGTGCAAAAGTAAGTCGTGGCATCATTGAGGTGTTATACTTATTGCGTTGTTCATTGATGCACTGAGAAGTTACACCAGATAATAATTCTTCTGAAGTATATAGATATGATTATTATATTTTAGCTTCAATTTTGAAGAAAATGACTTAGTTGAATAGTTTTATCTTATCCATAATTGAAAAATATTTTGAACTATTTGTAATACAAATGGGTATTTGGAAAGGCATCTGAAAACAACAGTTACAGTATCCTTTGAAAATGGAAAAATTATTTAGTATTTCCTGTTTCTGAGTGTATTCTACGTCAAAAAATAA
>ENA-ORUW01001324-ORUW01001324.1-human-gut-metagenome-genome-assembly--contig:-NODE-1324-length-17997-cov-6.246182_pt1 | contig 17997 bp, 18 predicted proteins | sample MGYA00242088_ERZ509227 | MGnify/ENA primary metagenome ERZ509227 (study PRJEB26280, sample SAMEA2338816) | human gut metagenome | biome: human gut; feature: human-associated habitat; material: faeces... | reverse complement strand
CAACCGGTATTGCAAATCCATTGCATATCCCCATGCAGAATCCAATGACACAAAAATTCACAGAACCCGTGGCGCCCACAGCCGCAAGCGCTTTAACCCCCAGAAACCGGCCGACAATCACGGTATCCGCCATATTATAAAAAGAGGTCACCAACATGCTGATGATCGTGGGCACCGCAAGCGTGCAGACGAGCTTTTTCACCGGTGTCTGCGTCATACGGTTAAATCTTTCCTGTGTGGTTTCTTCTCGTTTCACGCGTTTACACATCCCCATCATTTCTGAAGAATATAGTATAATGCAGGTTAAAGAGGATGTCAAACCATGCAGCGCTACTGGCTGCCGGCTATTTTTTGTGCTCCTATCGCAGATTAACCGCCAGATAAATAGATTCCCTATTTCATCGGCAGCGTTTTTATGATAGGAATCTCCCCCTCCCCATTGAGCTCCGTCATATGCTTCCAGAACCGCTTCTGCATATGGGTCATCCGGCATTTCGGGTTATATCGCCCTTCGATGGCAATCGTATCGTAAAACAGCTTCCACAGCGAACGGAACCTGCGTTCCTCCTCTCCCGCTTTCGGCTGTTCATAACCGTCTACCGGAACAATTGCGTACCGCCCCTGCGTAGAAACCAACGCAGCACCGTGCGTTTCGTCAAAAATCAAAAAGGATTCACATGGATACCGGTCGCAAAAATGCGGCGCGATCAGCGGCAAGATGAAATTCTTCGGCTCAATCACAGCGGACATCGCGCCATTGTCCCCAATCGAGAAGCGCACAAACTGTTTGAACTGGTGCGCCTCGTTCGTCAGCTTCTGCACAGCGCGGGTCAGCTCGTTTACCGTATCATCCGCGAGCATGGAGAGCGCTCTTCTTCCATAGCGCATCGCAAGGCGCGTAAAATCAAGCAGTAAAAGCTCCTTTTGCTCGTGGCAGGAGTAATAGCCGAGCTCCACCAATCGGTAGGATTCATCGGAGGCTTTCCGGCGAAGCCCCGCTTCCACGCGACGCGCCTTCGAAAGCTCTGTCTGCACCGCGCGCGGCGGGTAGAGTGTTAATTGCCCCATACCTTCCGGTTGAATGGAAACAGGGCGTTCCTTTTTCTCGAAACTCTCAAAAATGCAGCACAGCAGTCCTTCAAAGGAACCATCATAGCAGTAGGCTACATTTGCCCGGTCAGGCATTTCATCACATCCTCCCTTGTGACCTCGTGTTGAAACAGGCTCAACTGCTCCGGCTCATCCGAAAGCGTCGGTAGCATTTGCCGGGAGCGCTCCGACAGCATCGATTGCAGCACCCGATCGGGTGTTACTTTGAGTCCCTCCGCCATGCGCCCATTGCAGGTCACAAAAAACTGCGCGCGCTTTAACACAACGCCGATCTTTTTCAGCCCCGCAAAATCGAGCCTGCCAACGCGGCGGGCGGCAACAATCCGCCTGGCGCTTTTGACGCCGATGCCGGGCACGCGCAGCAGCATTTCCTGCGGCGCGGTGTTGATCTCTACCGGGAAAAGCGCCATGTGGTTGAGCGCCCAATTGCATTTGGGATCAATATAAGGGTTAAAATTTGGATGTGCTTCGTCGAGCAGCTCCCCGGCCGAAAAGCCATAAAACCGCAGCAACCAATCTGCCTGATAAAGCCGGTGCTCACGCAGAAGCGGCGGCTTGGTATCCACCGCGGGCAAAAGCGGGTTGCTGGAAACCGGCATATAAGCGGAATAGAACACACGCTTGAGGCCATATTTTTTGTAGAGCGCGGCGGAAAGGTTCAGGATTGTATAATCCGTTTCCGGCGTCGCGCCCACGATCATCTGCGTGCTCTGCCCTGCGGGCGCAAATTTTGGCGCGTGACGGTAGCGCACGAGGTCCGTCGTGTTTTCCGCAATACGCGTGCTGATGAGGCCCATCGGGCGGAGAATATCTGTTTTTGATTTATTGGGTGCGAGCAGCTTTAAACTTTTTTGTGAGGGCAGCTCGATGTTGACGCTCATGCGGTCCGCCAATTGGCCAAGGCGGGAGAGCAGCGCGTCATCCGCACCGGGGATCGCCTTGGCGTGGATATAGCCGCCAAAGCCATATTCCTCCCGCAGGATGCGCAGCGTTTCGATCATGCGCTCACAGGTGTAATCCGGATTTTTGATCACACCGGAGCTCAAAAACAGCCCCTCAATATAGTTGCGTTTATAAAAATGGATCGTCAGCTCCGCAAGTTCTTTGGGCGTGAAGGTTGCACGAGGCACATCATTGGAGCAACGGTTAACGCAATACTGGCAGTCATAAACGCAGGCATTGCTCATAAGCACTTTCAAAAGAGAGATGCACCGACCATCCGCCGCGAAACTGTGGCAAAGCCCGCAGGAGGCCGCGTTGCCGATACGGAAGCCGCCCCCCTCGGAGGAGGAGCGATCTACCCCGCTGCTCGTGCAGGCGGCGTCATATTTCGCGGAGTCGGCAAGGATACGCAGTTTATCAAAAAGATCCATCGTCATTACATCCCTGAAAGCGTATTAGAACATTTGTTCACAGATAGTATACGCGCAAATGTTCTGGATGTCAACAGAAAATGATTGGCAAAACAAACGCCGCCTTCGTGGATAAAAAAATGGAATATCCGCTATTGATAGATAGTATAAAAGCGCCCCGCGCAGGCGGGGCGCTTTCCAATGAATATGGGCTAATACCGGAAGTTTGTTATCTTCAGGGTATTGCGCAGCGTTGCTCCTCCGTCAATATCCATAAACAAAACCTTGATACGCCCTTTTGCCGTAATGTCACAATACATGATCTGCTCCAGCGATACGATTTGATTTGTCTTGGGGTTGCAAATCAGGGTTGCCGTACAATCGCGGTACTTCACGGCGTAATGATCCACCCGGATTAAAATTGATAATTTATCCAATTCATTGTCAATATCTTTTTTCGACAGCGGCGAGAACATCTTCCCATGGTAACTTGCCAAAGGCTCAGGGTTTGTTTCCGGCCTCAGCTTAATAACGAGTTTATAGTTGCCGTTATCAAGCTTTGTGCAACTCGCGCTTTGAATCGCTTTATCTGCATCACCCTGCGCGATCAAACAACCAGCACTTCCATTATATACCGGGAACCATGTCATATCCCCGCCCTTTTGATTGATTGCCGGATTGGCATTGGCCTTTTCGGGGCTTGTCATATAATTCCCTGCTTGATCTAAAACCCAGTTAACAGCATTACTGTCAAATTCTTTTTTGGTGATTTCCTGATACTCCACCTTTTTAAAGCCGGGTTTTCCCGCCTTAGCCTTGTTCATCACAGTCGTATACAGCGCAAGAATTTCCGCTTTTGTGGACGGCAGCCTTTCAGCCTGCGGCGCCCCGGTCGGTTCCGCCTGAGAGGCGCCGGGTCGCTCTTCCTGCTTTGCGGAGCCCTCCTCCGAAGGCACAGTAGCTGTGGATGGATCGGACACAGAGGCGCTCTCCTCTGCCGACCCGCTTTCCACCTCGCCCAGTGTTTCGCCTTGGCCCGCCGCTGAGGCAACAGGCTGACCGCTCTCCCCGGATGACGTGTCTGTTTCCCCGCCACCACAGGCTGCCATTGAGAGCACCATGAAAATAGCCATGCAGAAGGAAAGCCATCGAAACCCATGTTTTTTCATTTTCTCAACCCCATTTCTATTATTTGATAACGCCAAATTTAAGCACAATAAAATATATTATTCTTAATAATTCATATGCAATATGCTGTATTTTTATAATACTAAACAAATCGAAAGAAGTCAATGTTCTAATATGCAGATTTTAACGTTGCAATAAAAAACAGGATAAAAATTGGAAGAACCCGCCGCTGCATGTGCATCGGCCGGTTCTTCCCGGATTAGCGTATGGTTGCGTTTGAAACAGAGGCTGTTAAAATCAATGGTTAAAACTGATTTTCATTTTCCTGCCGCTGGTTCTGGAAGTTCTGATTCTGGCGATTCTGCTGGTTCTGTTGGTTGCGGCTGTTGCTCGCCTGCTGCTTCGCCTTGTTGTTCTTCAGGTTTTGCTGGTTATTCTGGTTGTTAAACTGATTGTTCTGGTTCTGCTGGTTGTTGAACTGATTGTTCTGGTTGTTCTGGTTCTGCTGGGACATTCCGTTCACCTCCCTTCATGGACAACGGGCAGGCTGGCAATTGCGGCCTATGCACCGATTGATGTCCACTCCTAGTTTGAGCAAAACAGAGGAATTTATGAATGGAAGCAATTGAAAAATCTCTTCTGGCGAATGCTTTCCGCGCTCCGCCGCTTGCACCTGCCACAAATCATTGCTATAATGGTATAAAATAAAGTTTTTGAGGGTGGCTTAACGAATGATGCATATCATCCCTGAACCAAAGGATATAACGATCCACCAAGGCGCAGGCTGCTTTCCATTTTCCGCCGAAACCGCACTGGTCAATTCTGTGCTTGCGCAAGCTGCGCTGGAAGACTTCCAATCTTTTTTAAAGAAAAATTTTCATTTCGGATTGACTCAGTCCGAGGGAGCAACACGGCTTGTGCTCGCCCGAATGGAAGAAGGGGATCCTGAGGCATACCGGATAGAGGTTTCCGAGCAGGAGATCTGCATCTCTTCCGCCGGGGAGGCCGGCCTCTTTTACGCGCTGCAAACGTTGAAGCAAATCTTGCTGACCAATGGCTGCAAAATTCCAAGCCTCAGCATCAATGACGCTCCCCTCTATCATTACCGCGGCTTTATGCTCGACGTCGGCCGGTATTTCTATCCGGTTGAGGAGGTAAAGCACTTCCTAGATCTCATGGCGGTACATAAGCTCAACATTTTTCACTGGCATCTAACAGAGGATCAAGGATGGCGCGTGGAAATTAAAAAATATCCGCGCCTGACGGAGTTTGGCTCCAAACGCTCCCACACGAATTTTGGCTTTCGCCCCCATTCCGGTTTTTATACACAGGAGGACATCCGCGAAGTAGTCGCCTACGCGCACTCCAAATACATCAAGGTGATCCCGGAGATTGACATGCCCGGCCACATGCAGTCCGCCATCGCCTGTTATCCGGAGCTGAGTTGCTTTAACCGCTCACTGCCCGTGGCAACACATTGGGGCGTGAAGCATGATATTCTATGCGCTGGAAAGGAAAGCACCTATCAATTTATTTTTGACGTGCTTGATGAGTTAATTCCGCTGTTCCCGGATGGGTATTTCCATCTCGGAGGCGACGAAGTTGTCAAAATGCGATGGCAGCTCTGCCCCCACTGCCAAGCCTTCATGAAAAAGACCGGATTGAAGGATGAGGAGGAGCTTCAGCAATTCTTCATGAGCCGCGTCAGCCGGTATTTAAAAGAAAAAGGCGTTGCTTCCATGATGTGGAACTGGGATTCTGTGGAGGCCACGCAGTGGCTCGACCGCGATATCATATGGCAGATGTGTGGCATGCCGAAAAACACCCAGGCAGAAATCACAGCGGGCCGCCGCATGGTAAACTCCGTATCTTTCCCCTACTATCTTGATTTGCCTTACGGCTGGTTCAACCTGCGAGCAACCTATGAAAACACGCCGGAAATTCCCCACATCGATGCAGCATCGGCCAAAAATTTGCTTGGCTTGGAAGCGCCGCTCTGGACGGAATATGTGCCTAATATGAAAAAGGCTGATTACTGCACATATCCACGTTTAGGCGCCATTGCAGAAATTGCCTGGACAGCGCCGGAGAACAGAAGCTGGGCGCACTTTCAGCAAAAGCTTGAGGATTATTACCGCCTGCTGTCCGTATACGGCGTGGAACACCCCGCAACGCTCAAGCAGGCAATGCCGGGCGCCCTGCGCGCAAAGGGCTATTCCCTCTGGTTTAACCGCCGGCAGCTACACTGGGCAGGCCTGCATAATTTGATTGACGACGCTAAGGTTAAAAAATCAGTGGCAAAGCAACAACGCTAATTTTGAGTATAAAATTCAATCCAGTAGTTTTGAGGAGGACTTATGATCCAGTTGATTCCCCTGCCCAAAAAAGTATCCCAGTCGACCGGCACATTCAGGCTCACACAGGATACCTCCTGCTATTTTGCGCCGGAGTTACAAGAAACATTCCATTTTTTTAAGGATCTCGTTGAAAAAGCCGCCCGCTTTCCCCTCCAAAAGGGCAATGAAATGGCCGACATCCGCTTCTTATATGACACTCGTATCCCGGAAGAAGGCTATCAGCTCGACTGCACGCAAAGCGGCATCGCGGTTTTCTCCTCCACACCCGCCGGCGCATTTTACGCCGTCCAAACCCTACGCCAACTTTTGAAGCTAGACGTCTCCAAAAACGCGGAAACACTCTCCATGGCCTGTGTCAAAATCGAAGATGCGCCTCGCTTCCGTTGGCGCGGCATGATGCTGGATTCCAGCCGCTACTTTTGGAGCGTGGACTATGTGAAGCGCTATCTCGATTTTATGGCTATGCACAAGCTCAACGTTTTTCACTGGCATTTGACGGACGATGCGGGTTGGCGCATTGAAATCAAAAAATATCCGCTGCTCACGGAGATCGGCTCTAAACGCAAGGATACACAGCTGTACGGCTGGAAAAGCAAACGGCTGGAGGGAAAGCCCTACGCACCCGGCTTTTACACGCAGGAGCAGATCCGTGAAATCGTGGCCTATGCTGCCGAGCGATTTATCATGGTTGTGCCGGAAGTCGATATGCCCGCACACTTTGCCGCCGCAATCGCCGCTTACCCCTATCTCGCCTGCCGTGAAATCCCAAGCGAGGTGCATTGGTTCTACGGGAGCACCATCCCGGAAAAAACGCTGGGCTGGAAGGATTGGAACCGCCCCGCCTGCGCAGGCAAGGAGAGCACCTACGAATTCATCTTCGATGTTTTGGATGAAATTCTGCCCCTCTTTCCCGCCCCCTATTTCCACATTGGCGGCGATGAAGCGCCGAAGGACGAGTGGAAAACCTGCCCGCACTGCCAAAAGGCCATCAAAGCGCATGGCCTCAAGGATGTGGAGGAGTTACAGGGGTTATTCAACAACCGTATTGCAGCTCATCTCAAGGAGAAGGGCAAACGGCTAATCGTATGGAATGAAGCGCTCCAGGCCGAAAATCTCGACAAATCCGTCATCGGCCAGTATTGGACGCCGCAGCGCGACAAATTTGCGGAAAAATACATCAATGAGGGCGGCGAAATGATTATGAGCCGCCACCAAGCCTTTTACTTTGATATGACCTATGCGCAGCGGCCTTTACAGAATACATACAAATTCGAACCCGTACAGGGCGGCATCCACCCGGAAAGCGTAAAAAATGTGCTGGGTGTGGAGGCGGAGATGTGGACGGAGTTCATTCCTTCGGTCCGTCGTCTCGAGCTTTTCCTCTTCCCGCGCATGCAAGCGCTCAGCGAGGTAGCCTGGTCACCGAAGGAAAAACGGGATTTCAAGAGCTTCCTGGCGCGGTGGGAACAGTTCAAGCCCATCTTGGATGCTTTTGGTGTAAACTATGCAGAAAACCGCGTTGCCCTTGCCAAAAATCTGATCCGCAGGATCAATAGCCAGATTCTGTTTCAATATGGCAACCCGAGCTATGAATTGGATTGGAATGATCAACTCCAACGGCAGAAAAAATAAGAAACGGCGAAGCCCCAAAATGGATGCATTGAAAAGCGCTCATTGTGAAAACTGGTTATGAGAAAATCCGTAGCGTCGGGCACGTAAAGCCCCCAGTTTGCCTCTGTAAGGCAAATTGGGGGCTTTTGATGGTGCTTTTTCAGGGCATCAGGGTCAGAGAAAGTATAATGACACTTTCGGCCAATAAAGCTGTTTTATACATCTCGCATCTTAAACCGCTCTCTCTGGAAGCCGTTCAAACGCGATGCACTGCTCCATCAAACTTTTTGAGGAGTGTTCCCCCTGATTATACGCAATCGTTAGTTTGGCATACGCCGCCTCAAAGGAAATCCGGTAGAGCGGGATTGCCCCCGTGGCCAGCAATGCCCGGCTCGTTTCATACAACGCATCTCCTTCTGCTTTAAAAGGCGCGAGGTAACAATCCGTCCCCTTGCTTTGGCATTCCTGTAGAAAATGCGTTAAATCATAAGCTTTCCCCTGTGTGCAGGCAGTAGCAGCGTGATAGAGATAGTGCAGCAGAGCGCGCGGCTGAGGATCATAGCGAATCCATTGGTAAGAAAGCCCCGGATAGGGCCGCAACGCGGGCACCGGCTCCTGAAACACCCAATTTGCGGGCAGCAGGCGTGCAGGGATTTGATTGATCTCACTTGGCGAAGGATTGTCAGGATGTTCGTTCCACACAAATTTTCCGCCCCGGATTTCCCCAAAATCTACGCCGCCATAGCTTGTAAACTGATCGCGGGCCGTGTCCGCCTCCTGAATGCGGGCGGCAAGATACACACGATTGGCGCCTTTTTCATCCTGGAACACGGTGAACACACCCCGAACTTGACGGGAAGCGATCAGCTCGACTGCGCTGCGGAAATTTGCAAGGCCGTTGCTGCGGCTATCCCCAAGGGAATAATTGCTTGCGACCAGCACCAATGGAATCGGCACATCCCGCAGCAGGAAAGCGAGTGCGGCACAGGTATAGGGCAGCGTATCCGAGCCATGTGTGATGATGACTCCATCGTAAACGGCCAGCTCCTCCTCCCGCACCGATCGCTCCAAAAGAGACCACAGCCCGGGCGTGGCATTTTCGCTGAGCAAGTTGCACGGCCTGCGCACTTCAAACAAAACATCCTCCCCAAACCGCGCCCGATACAGCGATAGCAAACGGCTGGCCGCAGCCGGATCCGTATGGACGGTTGCGCCGTCAACTGTGCTGCCGATCGTGCCGCCGGTGAATAAAACCAATATTTTCATTCAATATGCTCCTTCATCCATGCTAGCTTCTCCAACGCTTTACGGACAGCCCAGGCCTGCTGCTCTACGTTCATCTGCTCGGCGGCTTTTTCGCAGGGCAGCCATACCAGCGTATGGTCTAAGTCCACCGGAGCGCAAACGAATTCCAAAAAGGCGCCCGCATAATAATGCTGCACTGGATGAAAAGCTCCAATTTTTTCATGCATGAGATAGCTTTCCGCAGAGCCTAACAATTCCCCTACCTGAACCAGAAAGCCTGTTTCCTCCAAACATTCACGCAGAATACAGGCCTCATGCGTTTCACCTGGCTCCACACCGCCGCCGGGCAGAAAGAAACCTTTGGGTGTGCGGATTGAAGCGATTTGAGCGCCGCTCACTGCAATCAAATAGGCGCCTGGCCTGGTCCTATAGGAAGCGCCCGCTTGCTTTTCCCCAAATATGCAATGTAACACGACGGATACGAACTCCTCCCATTTAAAAAATGGGCCGCAAGCCGTGATTGCTTCTTCCCCCCGGCTGCGGCCCGTCTTATTATATGTTTGAAAGAGCAGATTATTTTTGAGCGTCCTGCTTTGGCTCGGGTTGAGGCTCCTCCTCCACTTTGCCAGAAGCGCGTAGGCTTTGGCGCGCCCTGCGGATTTCATTGACATACTGGGTGAGCTGCTCATCTGACGTGCGCATAATCCGCTCGACGAATTCACTCGCACCCGTGCGCATATCGTGCGACCACTTTTGTGCCTGAGAGATCGCCTCCTCCGCCTGTTCGTTTGCCGTCTTAGTTAAGAGAGCAGCCTTGGCCTGTGCGGTTTCCACCATATCCTTTGATTTGGTTTGCGCATCCTCCAGCAAGGCGGTCGCTCGAGCCTGAGCGGTTTCCGTCGCCTCGCGTGCCTTGGCCTGTGCGTTCTCCAGCATCTCCTGTGACTGATGGCGGGCGCTGGTGAGCATTTCGTTAGCCTTCGCGGTTGCAGTTTTGGTAATCTGATCCTCAGAAACAAGTGCTTTGGCCTTCTCCTCCGCCTTGGCAACCATGTCATCCGACGCATCCTGCGCCTTTTGCATCATCGCCTTGGAATCGCGGCGGGCTTTTTCCATCATCGTATCCGCTTCCAAACGGGCCTTGCTCGTGAGCGCTTCCGCCTCGCGGCGAGCGTTTTCGCGCAGATTATCCGCATTGCGGATGGCAGCCTCCTGCGTTTCATGCGCCTCCTGCTTTGCATCCTTGAGAATCGCGCTCCGGTCACGCACAATCTGCGTGGCCTGTTCAATCTCCGTGGGCAAATTTTCCCGCGCCTGTGCGATCAACTCCTGCATCGCGGGAATGTCGATATACCGCTTGCTTGATAACATGGAGGCAGTTGCGTTTTCAATTACTTCATCCATCTGATCCAACAATTCGGCAATGTTGACACTGCTCATACTGACACATCCTTCCCTTCCAAATCATAGACAGGTTCAACCCTGTTTTAAACGGTCAATGATATCTTCCCGAATTTCCGAGGGGACAAACGTTGAAATATCTCCGCCGAACATACAGACCTGCTTAACGACGCTGGAGCTTAAAAACATATTTTCAGCGCTGGTGGTGATAAAAATCGTTTCTACTTCTGGATTGAGGCGCTTGTTCGTCAGCGCCTGCTGGAATTCATATTCATAATCTGATACCGCACGCAGGCCTTTTACAATTGCAACAGCGCCCTTTTCGCGCATATAATCGGCAAGCAGGCCATTATATGTATCAATTTCAATATTCTCAATATCGCCGGTGCAGCGGTGTAGCAGCTGCACCCGTTCCTCTGCCGTAAAGCTGCTGTCTTTCTTATGATAATTCACCATAACAACAACAATTACCTTATCAAACAGCTTAGAGGAGCGGCGGATGATATCGAGATGGCCCAGCGTAACCGGGTCAAAGCTGCCCGGGCAGACTGCGATTCTCATGCTCCCTCCCCCTCTCTGCGATAAAGCGCAAGCGAAATCCGCCCATAGGAATACCGCCGCAGCAGGCAAAAATCCTCCGCCTGCTCGGGCAAATCCTCCTTTGCCGGGGCTTCGCAGATCATTACGCCGCCAGGCGCCATGCGGCGCGCCGCCATGGGTAGAGCCCTTTGCACGAGCCCCGCGCCATAGGGCGGGTCAAGCAAAGCAATGTCAAACGGCCCGCACTGGCCGGCTAGAAAGGCGAGGCTATCCATCTGCATCACCTGCGCGCTCTGAGCGAGCTGCGTTGTATTCAAATTTTCCCGCACCACTTCAATGGAATCACGGGAGGAATCCACAAAAACAGCGCTTGCCGCGCCGCGGCTGAGCGCCTCGATCCCCAACTGGCCGGAACCGGCAAATAGATCAAGCACACGCCTGCCCTCAATTTCAAATTGAATAATGCTGAATAACGCTTCCTTGACGCGGTCAGTGGTGGGCCGCACATCCTCTCCGGATAGGGTTCTCAGCTTACGGCCTTTCGCAAAGCCGGTGATGACTCTCATACGCACAACTCCCGTGCCGCTCTCAATCAATGAAAACGGACTCTCTTCCTAAAATCTTATCTAAATTATTATCTATTTTGCGCCGGTGTTTGTCAACATTCGCAGAGAAATAATTCCAATTTTTATGAATTGGCACAAATTTCATGCGCATGGGCCGCCTTGCCCGCACAAACAAGTTGAAAAAAATCTTTTAACTTTCCTCTGGATGAAAATGGAAAAACACTGCTTTGGCGGCGGGCTCCGTCATTCCCTTCACGGTAAGCAGCTGTTCAACCGTCGCCTCCCGAATGGCGCGGATCGTCTGGAAGGAGCGCAGCAGCGCCCGTGCGCGCGTTTCGCCGATGCCTTCAATTTGGGTCAGCGAGCTGACCAGCGTGTTTTTTTTGTGCTTTTGCTTATGATAGCCGATGGCAAAGCGGTGCACCTCTTCCTGAATGGAGGAGACAAGCGTAAACGCCTGCCGTTTAGAGTTGATAGCAATCTCCCCGCCATCCGCCGCGATTGCGCGGGTGCGGTGGCGGTCATCCTTCACCATGCCAAATAAGGGCACCTTCAGGCCGAACTGCTGAAGCACCGGGCGCACCGCGTTCACCTGCCCCTGACCGCCGTCGAGCAGGATCAGATCCGGCAGCTTTCCAAAGCCCTCGCCAGTCTCTTTTTCCTCCACATAATGCGTAAAGCGGCGCGTGAGCACCTCGTTCATAGAGCCGTAATCATCCTGCCCCTCAAAGGATTTAATCGAAAACCGCTTATATGCTTGCTTATAGGGTACGCCGCCGCGAAACACGACCATGCCCGCTACATTATCGCTGCCGGCCGTGTGGGAAATATCATATGCTTCAATATATTCCGGCGGGGCCTCCAAGCCCAGCAGCCGGGCCAGCTCGTCGAGCGCGGCCGTCTGCTTTCCCGCTCGGCCGAGGTGCTCCGCAAGCTTTTCCGCCGCATTGGAGCGACACATCTCCATTAGCTGTGCCTGCTCCCCGCGCTGCGGCACGGCGATCTGGACACGCCTGCCCGCCTTTTCGCTCAGCCAGCTGGATAAAAGTGATTCGTCCGCCACCTCTCCATCAACCGTAACGCGCGGCGGCACATGATCGCGCATCGAATAATAGCCCTGGATCAGCTCCCCGCGCGCCGCGGGAAAATCCTCCACGCTGTCAATAAAAAAATACTCGCTGTCGTACAGCCTTCCCTGTGCAAACCGTAGCACCATTAGGCAGGCAGCCTGCGCGCTGTTGGAAACGGCAAACACATCCTGCTCTTTCACAGAGAGCGACACTACCTTCTGCTTATCCTGCATGCGGCGGATAGCGTTCATCCGGTCGCGCAGGCGGGCCGCTTTTTCAAACTCTAGGTTTTCGGCCGCCTCCTCCATCCGGCGCTGAATCTCCTTGAGCGCCTCTGTGCTGCCGCCGCGTAGAAAGGAGAGCGCCTCATCCACCGTCTCCCGATATTCTTGCTGCGTGAGCTTGCCCGCACAGGGCGCAGAACACTGCTTGATAAAATAATTTAGGCATGGCCTCCCCCGGCCGATATCACGTGGAAACACTTTGCCGCACTGAGGCAGACGAAAAATCCGCAACGCCTCGTCCACCGACTGCTTCACGGTAAAGGAGCTTGTAAACGGGCCGATATACTGCGCACCGTCATCCAGCTTTTGCATCGCCGCGCTGATCACGGGCCAGTTCCCAGCGGTGACCCGGATGTAATGATACCCCTTGTCATCCTTCAATAAAATATTATATTTTGGCTGGTGCTGCTTAATGAGGCTGCATTCAAGCACCAGCGCTTCAAATTCACTATCCGTCAGAATATAGTCAAAATCCGCCACGTGCTCCACCATCCGGCGCACCTTAACCGCGTGGCGCTCCTGTGAGCCGAAATACTGGCTGACACGGTTTTTCAACGCCTTTGCCTTGCCGATATAAATAATTTTTCCCTTTTTATCCTTCATGATATAGACGCCCGGCGTAAGAGGCAGGCGCATTGCCTTTTCACGCAGTGGTCTGAGTTGTTCATTCAAATCGGGTCACCCTTCCAACGGGCCGCTTGTTTCAGCGGGCCCCGGGATAATATTGGTTTCCGCCACCAGGAAAATGGGGCGCCTTTTGACCTCTAGATAAATCCGCGCCAAATACTCCCCAATCACGCCAAGCGAGCACAGTATCAGCCCCCCAAAAAAGAAGATCGCGCAGATAATGGAGGGGTAGCCCGGCACATCGGAGCCACGAATAAGCGTGCGAATGAGAATATACAGCGCATAGATCACGCCAATCCCGCTCGATGCAACGCCGATATAGAGGGAAACCTTCAAAGGCGCAGTGGAAAAGCCGATAATCCCATCCAGCGCATAGCGAAAAAGCTTTGCAAACGACCACTTGCTTGAGCCCGCCGCCCGCTCGCGGTTTTCATGCTCAAACCACTTAGTGCGGAAGCCAACCCAGCTAAAAATCCCCTTGGAAAAACGATTGTATTCCGGCATGGAGAGAATTGCCTCCACGACCTGCCGCTTCATGATGCGAAAATCCTGCGCGCCATCTTGAATATCCACATCGGACATGCGATTAATGACCTTATAGAACGCACGAGAAAACACGCTTTTTACCTTGCCCTCCCCGGAGCGGTCTACCCTGCGCGCCGCGGCGATCTCATAGCCCTCCTCCAGCGCGCTGAGCATCTCCGGTATCAGCTCCGGCGAATGCTGCAAATCCGCATCCAGAATTCCAACATAGTCGCCCGTAGAATACTTCATGCCCGCGAGCATGGCGGATTCCTTGCCAAAATTGCGTGAAAGCGAAAGGTAGCGCACCCGCTTATCCTCCGCTGCAAAACGACGCAGGAGATTAAGCGTTTGATCCTTGCTGCCGTCGTTTACAAAAATGAAATGAAACGCATATCCTTCACACCCGTCCAGCACAGCGCTCACCTCGCTGTGAAAGAGCTCGAGCACCTCGCCCTCATTGAAGCACGGCACAATTAGATCCACTGTTTTTTCCATACTAATAATGATCCTTTCTCTTCAGGATAGTTCCAGAACGACATGGTTCAACTTTTGTAAATTCAGCAAACGGTTTTAAGCCGTTTTCATACCGTATTATTATAGCACAGCCCACCGCAAAATCAAACAATTCGGCCAGTGCCACCTGCATAGCCGGCTCGTTTCACGAAACACTAAAACAGAAAAAGGGCCGTGCTGCGGCGCGCGCACCATTTCAACCTTCCAATGAGAAAAGAGGATTTTATATGGATGAACCAAAAAAACGACCGCTCCCCTATGATGCGCAGGATGGAGAAGAACTGTTCAATGATTCGATGAGCGTTTCCTCCATGACAGAATGCACGGGGCTAATCCCTGCGGCCCCGGTGTCAGAGCCGGAGATTGACTCTTACAGCGCGATCTATGACATTCCGCTTGCGGAGGATGAAAAGGCTGCGCAGCATGGCCTGCAAAATAAAAAGCAGAAAAATGAGCAGGGCCATTCCCATCCCAATACGGGCAGATAATGCGCACGCAAGCTTTATCCACCGCATATTCTGAATTGGGGTGTAATTTTACCCAACCAAACGCCCTTTATCAGGGCGCAACTAAATATTGGGAGAGAGAGCAATGTGCAACTGTAATAATTGTGGCAGGCAAGGCGCTGCCCGCTCAGGCTGTTCTTGCACACGCGACGACTGTAGGTCCATTTCTGCCGCCTGGCAGGCCTATTATGGAGTTTGCCCATGCAGCCAGACGATGAACCGCCACAGCGGCTGCGAGCAATGCTGCAAATAAAAAATACCGTCCCCGCCAGGGGACGGCTACTTAACACGGGAAACGCAATTGGCTAAATCGTCCGTTTCCTACAAGGCGCTTCCGCCTCATCCATATCAATATCCCAAAATCCGCATTCCCACTGCAAGCCCTCTTCTGCTCATTGCAGATAACCGCATATCAATTGTGCAACACGCTCAGAGGCGCGCCCGTCACACGCGCCGAGCTGGGCGGCGCGAAAGACGGCAAGCTGTTCGAACGGCGGATGTGCGCAGGCCTCCCGCAGCACACCCAGCAGTTTCTCTGCACAGAGCACGGTTGGGCCGGGCAGATCCTGCGGATAGGAAAGGTAAAAATCGCGTTCATAGGCATTGAGGTCCGGGCAGTAAAACACCAGCGGCAGCCCGCACAGAAGCGCGTCATAAATCACAGAGGAATAATCCGTTACAACCAGTGAGGCCACTGTTAAAAGGGCCTGCGTCGGCTCGCGCGTTGCATCCACTATATGCCGGAACGACCGGCCGCCGAGGAAGGACTCCTTCATAATCGGATGCCGGCGAATGACGAACAGCTCATCGTCTGCCAGAGCATCATCTAACGCCTCCCAGTTGATCTGCGGATCATATGCACAGGGCTTTCCATTCTGCTCCCGGAATGTGGGGGTGTAAAGATAAATGCGTTTTCCCCGCATCTCCGGGCGGCGAGTAAGCAGCTCCTCACGCAGGGCGCTGCGCGTCTGATCCCGCAGCAGTGCATCTGTGCGAGGCGTGCCGAGCGGCAGGACCCGGGCAATATCAATCCCGAACGCCTGCGCATAAAAAGGGCGCACCTGCTCAGAGCTGACGCACACGGCCGTATATTGGCAGTGAGTCAGCCTCTCCTCCTGCGGCGTTAAAAGAGAGGGCGCATCCAGCCCAAAGCGCTTGAACGCGCCGCAGGCATGCCAGATCTGCACCACCTTCTGCCCCGCGCGCAGCTTGGTATGGCGGAGATAGCGCAGATAATCATCCGTGACGATCACACGGCTGGTCAAAAGATAATAATAAATTTTCGGCTTGAGCAGCACCGGGTGGGGAAGCATCCGGGCCACCACCACCTTTTGCACATTCCCCAGCGCATCATAAACACATTGGCTGTTTTCCAACAGCTTCCCATCAGCGCGGATGGAATAAAAAAAGACACGATTTTGAATGGGCAGCCGGGAGAACACCGCCTTCAGCAGCAAATTGCAGCGCTCCAGCACCCATCTTTTCCCCAGGCTCAGGTATTTTCTCAGCGGCATCCGTTTCGTCTCCCCTTTCTTCCTCTTCATCATACCCAACCAGGAAAACCTTGTCAAGGCGCATCGCATGACGCCGCGTGGTTTTCCTTGTATTCGGGGGATACTTATATTATAATGATCTCATAGCCTGCAAACCGGCAGCATCCGGCTGCCGGGCTTCGCAGAGCTAGAATATATGTGGAAAGCAGCGGCCTTTGCCCGCTGTGAAAGGAAGACAGAGCTATGAACAAACGGTTGAAACCCTGGCATATCATCCTCATTGTCGTGGCGGTGCTCGCAGTGGCGCTCGTTGGCTACACGGTCAAAAGCTACAACGGCCTCGTCACTTTGAAGCAGGAGGTCACGCAGAAGGAATCGGATATCCAGACCACTTTGCAACGCCGTGCCGACCTGATCCCCAATTTGGTCAACACCGTCAAGGGCTATGCGTCGCATGAGGAATCCATCATGAAAGAAGTCAGCGATGCACGCGCAGCGCTCGTAGGCGCAAACAACACGGGCGACCAGCTCGCTGCGAACGAGCAGATGACCTCTGCGCTGAATCGCCTGCTGGCAATCGCAGAAAACTATCCGGACCTGAAGGCAAATACAAACTTCATCCAGCTTCAAGACGAGCTTTCAGGGACGGAAAACCGCATTACCCAAGCGCGGCGCGCCTATAATGATGCGGTAAAAACCTATAATACAAAGATTCAACGTTTCCCCACCTCTTTGATTGCAGGAATTTTCAATTTCGAAGCATTTGATTATTTCCAGGCAAACGAAGGCGCGCAGGAGGTTCCGTCCGTCAATTTCGATTGATTGCGGGGCTATGTGGGCGATGTATAAAGGAGGTACGGGGTGAACAACGTTCAGCGGATTTTGAAAAGAGTCCTAGCCTGCACCGCCGCGATTGTTTTGGCTGTGACGCTCTGCCTGGCGGCTGCGGCGGAGGTTGCTTATCAACCCACCGCGCAGTTTTTTGTGAATGATTTTGCGGATGTGCTCTCAGCGCAGACAGAGCAAGAGATCGTGGAACTCGGCAGGGCGCTGCAACAGCAGACGGGGGCGCAGGCCGTTGCCGTAACGGTGCCCTCCCTTGGCGGGCAAAGCGTGGAGGATTATGCCATTGACCTGGCAAACAGCTGGGGCATTGGCCAGGCAGAGGAAGACAATGGCGTGCTCATCTTGATCGCCGTGGAGGAACGAAAGCTTCGCGTGGAAGTGGGGCTTGGGCTCGAAGGAGCCCTGCCGGATGGCAAAACAGGGCGCATCATGGATGAATACATGACGCCCTCCCTGCGGCAAAACGACTATTCCACAGGCATGTTGGAGGGCTATAAGGCGGTCGCGTCCCAAATTTATCAGGAATACGGGATTGAAGCCCCAGAGCTTTCTGGTTACGAGGCTTCCAACAACCAAAATACTGGAAACAGACAGGATATTCCCACTGTGTTAACCTTGATTTCACCGATTGCACTTGTGATCCTTCTGCTGATCCTGCGGCTCGTTTCCCACGGGCGAGGATTTCCGTTCTTCTGGTTCTTCGGCGGGCCGCGAGGGCCACGCGGAGGCGGCGGAAACGACACCTTCGGCGGCGGTTTTTCCGGCGGAATCGGCGGGGGCGGATTTGGCGGAGGCGGCGGTTTTTCCGGCGGGGGTGGCAGCT
>ENA-ORUW01001313-ORUW01001313.1-human-gut-metagenome-genome-assembly--contig:-NODE-1313-length-18090-cov-11.337344_pt1 | contig 18090 bp, 15 predicted proteins | sample MGYA00242088_ERZ509227 | MGnify/ENA primary metagenome ERZ509227 (study PRJEB26280, sample SAMEA2338816) | human gut metagenome | biome: human gut; feature: human-associated habitat; material: faeces... | reverse complement strand
GAGCGCTGTCGCACTGGAGGGACAGATATTCCTTGTAGTTATCCACATTGAAAACCGCCTTTGCCGTGTCAACTACCCGCCATGTCACCGCAATTCCGATCTCAACGGGGTTGCCTAGGCAGTCATTGATCTTCTGCCGGTTATTATTCAAAGTCATAATTTTTAAGGATATCTTCTTATTTCCGGATTCCGCGCCTGCACTCTGGCCGGATTCCTTTCTCTTGCCTCCATCTACATCGCCGCTCTGGCTAAGCCTTGTCTTGGACGCCGGGTTGACGCTTGTGCAGAATGGATTCACATAATAGAACCCGTTATCTTTCAGCGTGCCGATATACTTGCCGAACAGCGTAAGCACCAGCGCCTCCTGCGGCCTTAAGACCTTCAGGCCAAGAAATGGGATCCAGCCGATACACAGCCATATGCCGGATATGGCTCCTACTGCCACATGCTCCCAGGCGACTCCGTAGATCAGGCCTGCCGTTGCTGCTCCATATAGGACAAGAAGTACCAGAACCATAACCATGCCATACCGTTTGCCCTTAAATACCTTTTCTTTCATAATTCATACCGCCCTTCTATCTTTTGATGTTTTAATGATATCATTTTGATATCAGTTTGTCAACAGTGCAAATTCCAATAAAAAGGGGCACATGCTCCGCACCAACGGTGCGCTCAGTCCAGTTTAAGCGGTGCGGAGCACCATCCCTCTGATGATAGATGCTTATTTCTCAGTTTCACGCATACTGATGCCATTCATTTCGAGTCGATAACTGTGTCGTTTGTCTGTAATGCGTGCAAGGCAGGCATCTGCATAAGTGTGTTCCCGGAACAGATCAAACCATGACTTGATCGGAAACTGTGAGATAATGATTGTGGATCTGCGCCCATCCCGCCCGTCGATCACTTCGAAGAGATCACGGCATTTATCCAGATCCAGTTCCATGAGTCCAAAGTCATCGATCGCAAGCAGATCAAGTTTGGACAACGCAGTAACGTATTCCAGATAGGTTGACTTCAATCTGGCCTGCTCCAGTTCAAGCATGAGCGTGTTTGCCCGGATATATCGTACCGTCTTCAGCTGACGAAGAGCAGAGATACACAAGGCATTGCTCAGGTGTGTTTTTCCGCTGCTTGTCATCCCGGTAATCAGGAGATTCTTACCTTCATCAATCCAATGACAGGTTGCCAGCCGCTCAATTGCAGTTGTGTCCAGTTTTCTTGCAGGATCATAAACGGTTTCATCCAGATCAGCATCTGGGTAGCGCAGATGTGCCTGTTTCAGATAGCGTTTAAACTTTTTGTCGTATCGTATCTGCCATTCATGGTTTACGATCTCTGTGAACCGTTCAATGAAAGGTGCCAGATCGGCATTCGGATCCAGCATCTGGCTCTCAAATGCGTCTGCCATTCCGGACATCCGCAGGGAACGCAGGCGTTCACAGATCAGGAGTTCCTCATGAGTAAGGGAAAGATTCTCATTCATTGATAGCAGTCCCTCCCTCTGATGTTTTCATGTTCCGGAAGTCCGGCTGCGCTCTTTTCTGATGGTTCGTGGTTAACCAGACGGCTAAGGGTTTTCTTAAAGTAAGTGTACTTGCATGCGGATGCATCAATACAAATCTGGGCTGCTTCCGCTGCGATATGACGCGGAACATCATTGCACATATGCAGAATCCCCTTGCAACTGTTGTATGCCTGTTCTTCATGCTTGGCGCTGCGAAGAATACGGTCAATGAGCGTAACCATGGATTCTCCATAAACGGATGCCCATCTGCGGTAATACGCCCCGTCATGCGCATTCAGCTCCTTGTAGTACCGGTGTTCCGGAGGCATATGGCTGTCGTCTGTGATATAACGCGGAAAATCCTTGTAGGAGCGTACATGCTTACACAAAAGCCTGTTATTCTCATCACAAATCCTTATCTCACTCATTGTAGCTTTGAGCATTGCAGGTTTTCCATGATACGTATACAATACAGAGTAATAGTGGCCGTCATATTCAAGGTGGTAATTATCCGGTATAAACCTTGATACGTTGTGTAATTTGTAGATATTCTCACTCATCTACAACTTCTCCTTCTCGCTTATATTCTATCAATTTTCCAATGTATCGTTAAACATGTTACGATGCAAGCATCGGGGCATCGGGGAATGTACCCTCCTATGATTCAACATTAATGCCGGACAGTTCGGCTATCTATATCTGACTGTATCCTCAAGCAAGGCTTCCAGTGCCAAAATGGTGCCAAGAAATCAGGCAAATAAACGGTACAAATCAAGAGTGCTGGGAATATAGTCTGTCTTGTTTTTTGTTGTCGTCTATCCATAATTCCTCCGAACAATTTGCCAATTGATTCTGCGTGGATTACTGTAATTATTTGTGGAATTCCGCTAGTATGTCTTGCTGTCTGGCGAGTTATTTACAACAAGGGCATCAGTAAAATATCTTCGGCATTACTAATCAGCATTGCAATGTTGGCGGCGATTGCAATCGGCGACCTGTTTGCAGCGATTTTTGAAAGTATAACAATATTTTTTTGCACCGTATGAATCATAGTTGCAAATAACAACAATGTTTAAATTTCCCTTAAGTTTACAGTAAAGAAGAGGCAGTGCTTTAACACATGCCTCTTCTTCAAACAAAATCATAACGATTCACTTTTTATTCTCAATTGATGTAATCATATCTACTCTAGTCTGATATCTTCTGCCTTCCAACTCCTTTTGCGCGCTTCGTACGTTGCCTTCGCATCACGAATCAATTTATCAAAATTGTCCGCCTGCCATGCAGCTCTTCCTGTAAATAATCCATCGATAGATGGCTGTACAATCAATTCATTTGCATTTCCAGGATTTACACTTCCTCCATATAATACAGGAATTGTATCTGCAACATCACCAAATATCTCTCGCAGACATCCTTTTATCACCTTATGCATCTCCTCCGCATAATCTGCAGATGCCGGAGTTCCATTTACACCAATAGACCATACTGGTTCATACGCAACCCAAATGTTTGGAACCTGAGATACCGGAACATCATGAAATCCTATTTTTAACTGAGTACGAAGAACTTCAGCACTGATTCCAAATCCTTTCTCTTCTGCCGTTTCACCGATACACAAAAGTGTTGTAAAGCCGTGGTCCAAAGCTGCTTTTACTTTTTTATTTTCCTCAACATCAGTCTCACCAAATACATGCCTTCTCTCAGAATGTCCTATCATTACAAGGTCAAGTCCAAGTTCTTTTAACATAAGCGGAGAAATTTCTCCTGTAAACTGACCTTCATCTTCCCAACACATGTTCTGAGCGCCAAGTTTTACATAATTACGAGCAATATTTTTCGTAGCACTTTCAAGAGTTGTATAAGATGGGATAATAAATAATTCTATCTCATCCCGGCTGATATCTTTCGTATTCTCAACTAATTTCTGAAGATATTCTACCGTATCGTGAATATTTTTGTACATTTTTAAATTACTTCCGAAATATATTTTTTTACCCATGATTTTCCTCCTCATCTTCCAGATTTTAATAAGTTCATTATAGTAGTTTTTTTCTAATTGGCGCAATTTATATCTCACGCAGAAATCCCCTGGCTTTCACCAGGGAATTTCTGCTATCTAAAGCATATCTATAAGTGCGCAAATGGTTATACTTTTCCATCCGCTCCAAAGTTCTTCATTGCTCTTTCCACATCTGCCTGCATTGCTGTAATCCCTGCTTTTTCTATGTCTTGAAAATAAACTGCATCCGTATCTTTTTATCATTCAGATACTGCATTACACCTTTTCCGCCAGCCAGTGATAAATAAGTATAATACTTAATTTTACAAATTCCATTATGAATTGCCGTCCGATACTCTTCATCACTGAGCCCAGAGCCACCATGCATGACATACGGAATGTCTTTTGCCTGTTTAATCAGTGTAATACGATTCAGATCCAGGACTGGTTTTTCTGTATAAATACCATGTGCAGTTCCAAATCCGATTGCAAGTGCATCTACTTCTGTCTTATCAATAAATTAAATCCCATGTCCACCGCATGTTTGCAACTTTCAATACTTGCTGCGTGATCCAGATATACTACGACCGGCACTTTTGACACCTTCGCCAGTTGCAGCATAATCGGTCCGATGACGTCAATGGAAATCAGACGCAATATTTCCAGATTATTTCTTCATTTTTACTTTGCTACATCTGCAAATACCTGATCCAGAATCTTTGCATTAAGCAAAGTCTCTTCTTTAGAAACATACGGCTTCTCACCCTCAAGAATGCATCTTCCGAACTGCTCAATCTCAAGCATATAATTATCAGGGCAATAAACAGTATATTCCGTCTTTTTTTCATCCAGAATTTCCACATTATTTACAACGCCTTCTGTTGTCACTGTAAACTTCTGAACATATCTGCAGTTAAAATTACACGGTACCTCAATTCGTCCCTTTTCACCTACTACAGCATAATATCCTCTGGAATAGGAATTTAATGAAGAATAGGCAACTGCCTGTGTTCCATCTTCATACATCAGAAGTGTTGTATTACTTACATCTACACCTCGCTCCTGATCCATCTCAGCCAGTGCTTTTACTTTTACCGGAGTCTTAAACCCCAAGAGATAACTGATGGTACTGATGTTATAGCATGCCATATCGTAGAAAGATCCACCTCCCAGAGACTGATTCATACGGATATTTGACATATCAGTAAGCACATCGGTCAAATGTGACTCGATATATTTCACCTTTCCAATCGCACCCTTATCAATCACTTCTTTTACCTTCTGAACAAGTGGTGCATGTCTGAATGCAAATGCTTCCATCAGAAGAACCCCCTGTTCCTCGCAGATTTCATACATTTTTTTCGCTTCTTCTGCATTCAGCGCCAGTGGTTTTTCACATAAAATATGCTTTCCTGCCTTCGCTGCTTTTTCTACCCATTCGAAATGCATAGAATTTGGAAGTGGAATATATACTACTTCCACTTTTTCATCTGCCAGAAGTGCCTCATAACTGTCATATGCTTTTTCAGCTGAGTACATTTGTTGAAATTCTTCCGCATTTTCTTTTCCCCTGCTGGCAACTGCATAGAGATTCGCATTTTCTGCCTGTAAAAGTCCCGGAATAGTTCTTGCTTTCGCAATTGCTGCACATCCAAGGATTCCCCAGTTTACTTTCTTCCCCATCATTCTCACCTATTTCCCACTGCGGCGCGGCCATATGGTCACGCCACATTATCTTCTTCACAACAGAATACTCGTGTCTATTCCGTCTGTCTCTTATTAAAACTATACAAATCCACTTTATGCAAACTTTCCTTCTACGAACTCCCTCATTCCCTGGAAAATCAGATATACAGAAGTTGCTCCTGCATCCTGATGTCCAATTGCTCTCTCAAGCAGAGATTTCGCACGTCCGAATTTTGCTACATATTTCTTAGTGTCTTCCACTCCTTGCTTTGCTCCTTCTTCTGCAGCCTTTAACATTTCAAGAAGACCTTTGTCTGCATTTGCAACAAGAGCATCTACTGCCGGTGAAAGTGCATCTACCATAGTCTTATCTCCGACCTGTGCTCCTCCTCTTTCCTGAATCGCATCCAGACTCTTCTTCTCCATATCAGCAAGATCTTTTGCTGTAATGACAGACTTCGGATCCATGCCCTTTGCTCCTGCCAGATACAGACTTCCGAAAATAACTCCTGAAGCACCACCCATAGACATCAACATTGCCTGACCCGCTGTCTCAAAGAACTGGTAGGCATTCTCCTCACCTTCCATCTTAAGCAGTTTCTTCTTCGCTTTCTGCATTCCACCTGCCATACCGATTCCGTGGTCTCCATCACCGATGGCACTGTCAATCTCTGTCAGATATGGTTTATTTGCAATAATCTTATCTGCAACGTAGAGTAACATATTTCTTGTATCATCTGCATTTAACTCTGTCAGTTCTCCGTCTTTAATTCTTACAATTGCTGCCGGCTCGACATCATTTTCATCAAATTCGATTTCTTCATCTTCATCGTCATCTTCGATAGTTTCTCCGGATACGGAACCTTTTGCATAATATGGAGAGTAGCACGGTGCATCATAATATGGTTTTAATTCATCATCTAATTTCAGGAATGTAATGGAGAATCCACCCATTTCCATACATGTACAGTATGTCTTGATTTCTGTGTCATAGATCTTAAGACCATCCTTGTGCATACGTTTGTGTAATTCATAGAATACCAGGTTCAGTTCAAGAAGCGGTGTGGATCCAAGTCCATTGACAAGAACTGCGATCTCGTCTCCTTCTTTTAATCCCATCTCTTCTTTCAGTTCTCTGTACATACGGTCAACCATGTCACTACAAGGCATCATCTTTGTACGCTCAATTCCCGGTTCTCCGTGAAGTCCCATACCAAACTCCATCTCGTCATCGGCGATTTCAAATGTCGGCTTATCATTTCCAGGAAGTGTTCCAGGAGATGTTGCAAGGCCGATTGTATTTGTATTGTCTCTTGCTTTCTCTGTAATTCTTACAACCTCTTCCAGACTCAGTCCAGCATCACACGCAGCTCCGGCAATCTTAATTGTATATACATCTCCGGCAATACCACGACGGTCTGTAATTCTCTCTTTTGGCGCAGATGCAAAATCATCCCACTCACGTACATGAGCTGTCTTCATTCCTTCTGCCTGGCACATTTCCTCTGCCATATCAAAGTTCAGATTATCTCCTGCATAGTTTCCGTATACGAACAGAACTCCTTTCCCCTGATCAACTGCTTTTGCTGCTTCGATGATCAACTCTGGGTTTGGAGATGCGCACACATTACCACATGCAACTGCATCTGCAAGTCCTGCTCCACAGTATCCTGTAAACAATGGTTCATGTCCGCTTCCTCCACCGATTACAAGTGCAACTTTACCTTTTCTGTGTCCTTTATATGTAAATGCATTATACCCGCCGACTTTTTTATAATATTTTCTGTAAGCCATCAGATATCCGGCAAGACTTTCCTCTACAACATTTGATACATCCTTATTTAAGATTTTTTTTGTTCCCATTTGTGGTACCTCCTTATAAGTTCTATATTGTTATTCAACATTACGGTGGTTCTTTGACATCTTTTCAAATGTAAGCCCCGGTGTCTCGTCCACAATCGTCATAATAATAATATCGAATAGAATTAATAAGCATTGCTCAAAAAGATTTCCCATCGGCTGAAAAGATGGAACAACATCATCCGTTCCCCTGTATACTGCTGCCGGGACAAAAAACACTTTATCCGCAACATTTTTTGCAGTGTCACCACTCGGAGAACCCGTCACAACATAAATCATTGCACCGGCTTCTTTCGCACGCTCACAGATATAATTGATGTGTCCGATTCGTCCGTCACCAAGTGTCGCAATGAGCAGATCTCCTTCCCCGATAACTGGTGTTGTATCATCCCAGATCCAGTGAATCTCTTTTCCCATGTGCATCAGTCTCATAGCAAATGCTCTCGTAGCCATACCTTCGCGTCCGACACCAATCAAAAAAATACGGTTGTGCGCCTTTACTTCATCAATAAATGTCCGCATATTATCCTGGTCGACTCTCTCAAATACTTGCCTGTATTCCCTAAGAATCTTCTCGTAAGTTTCTTTATAATCCATGATTTTTGCCTCCCTAGCATCCAAGTTCTTTATGAAGATAGTCCATTGTCTTTTTCATACCTTCATAAACTGCATTATCATCGTCCTCAAAAATTGTTACAACTTCCAGATACTGCATAATATCATCCAGACCTGCTTCTGTTGTAGCTTTCTTGATTAATTCCGGTGTAATAATCCCTCCTTCATGAGTGAAATCCCAGTGTCTGTCCCACTGACCATCTGTCTGCTGTAAATGAATGGATCCAATGTATGGAGCACATTTCTGGAACCAGAGTTCAATATCTGCCTCTTCTTTTAATAGCGGTTTATAAAGTGCATGTCCCCAGTCTACCAGAAGCTTTATTGGAATATCTGTACCTTCCAGGTCCTTCATCATCTGAATGGATACTTCCGGGCTGTGCGGAAATTCTGTAATCAGCGGTGTTGCTTCAATATGAATTTCTTCAAGTCCTTTAACCTTTCCATATTCTGCAAGTTTTCTCAGATACTGCAACATATCCTGATAAAGTTCCTCTCGTCTCTTTGGATCTCTTGCATCACTGTAATCCATGCCACCGACCGGTGTTCCCATCACCTTCGCACCCATAGCGACTGTCATATCGATTGCTCTTTTAAAAAATGTAAATGCTACATCTCTCTGCACTTTTTCCGGTGCCAGAAGATGTGCGTATGAATAGGAAGCAAGTCCTCCAAATGTTGCATTAATCGTAATTCCTTCATCTGCAAATGCATCTTTATACAGATAGACCATTACATCTCTCTGTGCCTGCGGCCACCATGGATCAATTAAATCCCATGTAAACTGTACATGATCTACTCCAAAATCCTCTTTTACCATCTTTGCAAGCTTCACCGGATTCATCCAGCGCTTTACTGCAAATGATAAATTTAATCCTAACTTCATTCACTTTCCTCCTTTTTAAGGTACAAGACTGGCAATATTGGAAAATATGTGCCAGTCTTGTAAATATCCGTCTAATTAGTTCAGTTTGATTCTCTTCTGTCTATTCTCACGAACAATGTCAGAAATAGAACTGAAGGAGATTGCAAGTACTACGACGATACCACTAACTGCAGACTGCCAGTAAGAGTTAACGCCGAACAGTACGATAATGTTCTGAATAATTGTAATTACGGCTGCTCCGATCAGAGCTCCTGCCGGATTACCAACACCACCTGTAAGGGATACACCACCGATAACAGATGCTGCGATAGAGTTCATTGGCCAATCCTCACCGATAACTGTCTGTGCAGAACCAAGACGGCATACATACAGAAGTCCTGCCAGCGCAGAAATCAATCCTACGATAGAATAAATCATAACACGGATACGGTCTACTTTGATTCCGAGGATCTTAGCCGCTTCTTTACTGTTACCAATTGCATATATGTAACGACCTGTCTTTGTCTTCTTTACCATGAATAAGATCAGGAGCAGAACAATAATACAGATAATGAACGGAATCGGGATAGGTCCGATAGACTGCTTTCCAAGTGCCTGTGTATCAGCAGGAATACCTGTAACGGCTTTACCTTTTGTTATAACCAGGTTGATACCACCATATACACCTTGCATACCGATTGTAGCAACCATAGAATTCAGGCGAAGTCTTGTAATAATAATACCGTTAATGAATCCAAACAGTAATCCAAGAAGTAATCCGATTACCAGACATAGCCATGGGTTCAGTCCTACATTTACCATCAACATGCCTGTTAAGATACCGGACAGGCAGGCAATTTTACCTACAGACAAATCCAGTTCTCCGACTAACAGAAGCAGTGACTGTGCAATACCAATCATACCTACAAACGCCAGATCTCGCAGTACAGACTGAAAGTTGTATACATTTAAGAAGTATGGCGATACAATACTTGCGATGATGATCATAACAACCAGTATTGCTGCCATTGCAGTCATATTACTTTTCTTTAATGCATTGATAAATGCATTGCCTGATTTTTGCTTTTCATTTTCTTTACTCATAATTAAAACTCCTCTTTCATCTAAGAATTTACTCCAATAATTGCTCCAAGAATAGCCTGCTGCTCTGTGTACTCATCGAATTCTCCAGCAATCTTGCCTTCATACATTGCAATGACTCTGTTCGAGCACTTCTTAATTTCTTCCATCTCAGATGAAATCATGATAATTCCGATTCCCTCTTCTTCTGCAAGCTTCTTCATGAGACGATAAATCTCAGTTTTTGTTCCTACGTCAATTCCCTTTGTCGGTTCATCAAATACCAGGAGTTTCGGCTTACAAGCCATGGCACGTCCGATGATAACCTTCTGCTGGTTACCACCTGACAGGAACTGAATTTCCTTGTCTGCCCCCGGTGTCTTTACATCGTAAGTCTCAATCACATTTTTTGCCAGCTCATTTTCTTTCTTTCTGGAAATGCTGATTCCACTCTTCAGATTATCCAGGACTGATACGGAAATATTATCTCTAATAGAAAGCACCGGCAGAATTCCCTGCTTCTTACGTTCCTCAGGAAGATAAATGAATCCATTCTTTACAGAATAGTTCGTATCACCAAGTTTCCCATCTGCTCCATCCAGCTTTACGGAACCTTCATACACCGGAAGATACCCAAAGATTGCCTGCATGACTTCGCTTCGTCCTGCTCCGACCAGACCGGAGAATCCAAGGATTTCTCCTTTTTTCAGTTTGAAACTTACGTTTGTAAATTTCTCACCGGTAAGATTATTAACTTCCAGCAACACCTCATCAGATACTTTTGTAGAATAGAATCGTTCATTCTGATCCAGTTCTCGTCCAGTCATCTGCTTGATGACCCAGTTACTGTCTACATCCTTGATTTCTGAATATGCAACTTTTTTACCATTTCGGAATACGGTAATGACATCTGCCAGCTGGAAGATTTCTTCCAATTTATGTGAAATAAATATAATTGCTTTATTTTCTTTCTTAATTTTTTCTACTATATCAAATAATATCTTTGTATCTCTGCTTGTCAAACTTGTTGTCGGCTCATCAAGCATCAATACATCATAATCCTCATGGACTGTCGCACGGGCAATCTGAAGGAGTTGTTGAGAAGATATGGATATATCTTTTACCAGTTCATTAGGTTTTACAGGAATTGAGAATTTTTCCAGAATTGGGATTGCCCGCTTCTCAAGTTCCTTTTGATTTACAGTTCCTTTGATACCTGATTTTTCATACGGAATAAATAAATTCTCTGCAACGGACATATAACTGAACAGGTCAATTTCCTGTGGTACATATGCAACTTTGTCAAAGAGTGATTTATTCTTCATTGCATTTTCGTCACTGATCAAAACTTCTCCTTCTTCTGGTTCATATACTCCGGTAAGACATTTGATCAGTGTACTTTTTCCCGCTCCATTCTCTCCGATGATCGCATGAATTTCTCCTGGCTCAAAGGCTACATCTACAGAATCCAGGGCGATAACTCCTGGAAACATCTTTGTAATATTCTTTGCCTCTAATATTTTCATAGATATGCTCCTTATTCAAGAAGCGGGGACGAGCAACTTGATTGAATCGAGTTACAAGCCCCCGCTTAGTAGTCATCTTAAAACTTTAACTTTTTACTTATTTAGCACTTACAGTCTCAATCCACTCATCAATGTTGTCTGATGTAATACGTCCAATACCTGTATCAACATTTGCCGGAAGAGGCATTCCCTGAGCTGCCTGATATGCCATTAATACTGCATACATACCCTGCTCCTGAGGAAGCGTTGAAGATGTTGCTGTGATCGTTCCTGTCTTAACATAGTCAAGAATCTCAATCAGGTTATCCATTGCTACGAATGTTACCTGTTTCTGCATACCTTTCTCTTCCATTGCTGCTGCAACACCAGATCCACATGCATCACAGTTTAAGTATCCTGTAAGGTCAGGATTTGCTGCAAGTACAGCTGCTGCCTGAGACTGTGCTGTCTCAACGTTATCATTATCAATCCCCCCATCAATTACCTGGATGTCTGGATATTTAGCAAGAGCATCTAAGTGCGCCTGATATCTCTCTGCGTGGTTAGGCGCTGTAGGAGCACCCTGCATAACTGCAACTTTTCCTTTTGTTCCCATCTTCTCAATAAGCATATCAACAGCGATTGTTGCCTGCTCTGCAAAGTCATTACCTACAGATGTAAGTCCGCTTCCTTCTGGTGTAGGAGCATCAAATAAGATAACCGGAATATCTCTGTCCTGAATTTCTTTGATGATGTCAGCACTTCCGTCATAATCAACCGGGTCAAGCAGGATAGCTGTCGGATTTGTTGCTGCTGCCTGCTCAAGTGTTGAGTTCTGTGCAGATACTTCTGCTGACTCCGGAGCACGGTAGTCGATCTTTACATCTACTCCAAGCTGTTTAGAAAGAAGATCTGCCTCTTTCTGAGCGCCTTTATTAACTTCATCGAACCATGCATGCACACATTTTGGAACAACTACGAATGTCATGTCCTCAGCTGCACCTTTGCTTCCGCCTTCTGTTTTTACTGATGAGCCTCCACCTGAGCTACATCCCATTGCAAATACAGCAACCATAACTGCTGATAGCAACACTGCTAAGATTTTCTTTTTCATTTCATTTTCCTCCTTTTACTCGTACTTTTTTCTAAGTTCACTCTTGGAATGATTATATTATAAAAGCACGATTACTATTTTCCAATGTGAGGGAATTTAGAATAGGTGTGAGAATTTTTAGGAGACTACCCAATATGTACAATTCGATCAGAAATATCTTCGACATATTCTTCTCTTGTGTTGATAATTACGACTGTTGTTCCTTTGTTTGCAAATCTTTTAACATATTTTTTCACTACAGCTACATCTTTTACATCACATAACGCAAATGGTTCAAACAAAATCAGTACCATTGGATTAAAAATATACCATCTCTCCAATGTCATTTGAATTCGTTCATGAACACCCAGTTCTTCTACTTTGATATCTTTTGTATTCTGGCTTCCTTCCATATCCTCCAACATCATCTTCAGGATTCCTCCTGATGAACGTATATAATCCCAAAAAGAAATCTTTTTCAGCGATGGAAGCATTAAATTTTCTCCTATCGTCATATGTTCGAATACCTCTTCCCTGCTTCCAAGTGCACGCACAGATACAACCTTTTCCTGTGTAAGTTCATACCAATCCATATTGTCATATCGTTTCCCACTTAGAATGTATTGAACATCTTCACTTTTTCTACGTCCAGATAAAGTCAGAAATAACCTTTCTTTTTCCCGCCGGTCGAGAGTAATGAGCGTCACCACTTCCCCCTTCATAAAATTTAGATCTTCTCTGCGGTTCTTACGGAATTTCAGGTTTCTAACCCGATACACAACATCCTCTTCCAACTCTGGCCCCCCCTGCGTGTCTTCTACTTTATCTCTTGCAGACATGCCATTTTCTCCCAAAAGATAAAGTTCCATCTGTCCTTCACTTTTTATATAATCTTTGGCACACTTTTTCACAATACGGCCTTTATTAAAAATGATATATTTGTCCGACAGTACTGACAAAATAAAATAAGAATTACTATTCACGATCACACACATCCTACTGCAGATTAATCTACGCATAATCTGTCCGAATTTTCTAATATCATCCTGACTCATGCCATCAAATTCATCTTCTAAAATAATAATCCTGGCTCTCTGACGATAAGCTTTTACCACATCTACAATCCGTTTTTCTATCTCCGAAAGATGACTCATGCGTTCAGAAACATCAACATCTAATTCCAGTTCTATAAAATATTCTCCTGCCTCGGCTTCCAGTACTCCTCTTCTCCAAAATGCACCGGCCCACCGGGCATCTACCAGACACAAATACTCTGCCACCGTCCAGTCTTCTATTCTATAATTATCCGGACGCATACGATAGATTCCTTTTCCAAGCATGTCCCAATCACTTACCTTCTGACCACCCACATAAATCGTGCCGCTTCCTCTTCCCTCAGTAATCTCACCGCCCAGTAATCCTGCCAGCAGATCTTTTCCTGAATAAGTAAGCCCGAGAAATCCAATGCATTCTCCTTCCTGAATACAAAAAGATACATTCTCGAGTTTCCTGGTCCGGGTATAAGCATAATTCAGATGATTAATTCTCAGCAGTTCTCTCTTCATTGTCTGTCTCCCGGTCTTTTTTATAATTTGCCGGAATCGTAATTTCAACATCTGTTCCCTGTCCGGCTGTACTGTATACATTCACTCCATATTCATCGCCAAAAAGAAGTTGGATTCTCTTATGAATATTGGGAAGTGCAATTCCTGTATTTCTCTGATTACGTTTTTCTCCTTCATCTATTTCCACATCATCTGACTGGATTCTGGAATTTAATTCTTTAAGCTTCTGTCCATCGATTCCTTTACCATTATCTGATATCGTCAGAATCAGATTCTGGTCTGTCACAATAACTTCAATCGTGACTTTTCCACCTTCCAGCTTTTCCTCCAGACCATGGAAAATTACATTCTCCACGACCGGCTGAATAATCAGTCTTGGTATCAGAAAATCATATGCCATTTCATCTTCTTCATCTACAATTACTTCCATTGAAAAACGATTGTTAAATCGATACCTCTGTATCAACATATAGTTTTCGATATTCGCCAGCTCATCACGTAAGGTCACAAGGTTTCCTTTACGGCTGATACTGTATCTAAAAAATGCAGACAGCGCTTCTACCATTCTGGCAATCTCCACATTGTCATCAATGAGTGCCTGCCCTCGAATTGTCTCCAGCGTATTATACAAAAAGTGTGGATTAATCTGACTTTGCAATGCGGTCAATTCAGTCTGTTTATTCAAAATCTGCGCATTATTTTTTCTTGTTTTATAAGCAGCATATCGATCCAGCAATCGATATATTTTCTTTATAAATGGTACTCCGGACGGCGCAATTCTTAGTGTCTCTTCTTCAAACTCCATCTCACTTATGTGATCTAGAATCTTTGCAAATTCCCGAAGTGGATGAACAAGTGTGACTGCCGCATAAATCAAAAGTGTGACCTGTAAAAGTAATGCCAAACTAACGACTGCAGTCAACGTTCTCCTACTCCATATCATTATAAGTATTGCCAGACAAAGTATTCCTTCCGCCAAAACTACTTTTTCAATCTTTTTTACAAATTTCATCCCGACAGTCTCCTATGAGTGAAGTTTTCGATACAGTGCCGGTTTTACACCAACCTGCTTTGCAAAAGTCTGACTGAAATATCTGGAATCTTTGTATCCGACCCAGTCCCCGATTGTAGCAATTGTCTCATTTGTATTACATAAAAATTCTTTTGCTTTCTCCATCCTCACATTCAAAAGATAAGCACTGACATTTATTCCAGTTTCTTTTTTGAATAATACACTAAAATAGACCGGATTCAATCCGACAACCTCTGCCAGATCTTCCAATACAATTTTCTTTCCATAATGTTCTTCCATGTATTTTCTGGCTTGTCGTATTGGTTTTACAGATTCTGCTTTCGCAGCCTCTTTACTTTCTTCAACAAATTTTCCAAGACTATTTTTCAAAAAACGTTTTAATCCACTAATTGTATAGCAATGCTGACAATTCGAGAGAACATATTTCCTCTCACGGTCAGTTTCTTCCTGCTGTACTTCTACATGATCAAAAAAATAATGAACCATTTCTTCTGCCATATCATAACATTCTGAAAAGTCTCTGTTTTCCTGTGTCATGTATCCACTGTACATATGATTAATACATTGCTCCAATTTATCTACCGAATAGTTCTCGATACTGGATCGAATCCATTCTTTCGCCTCTTCTGTCAGGTAGCCTTCTTCCCCTCTCATCTCATGATGTATTGTCTCGGCATAGATAATGCGTCCGACCCCCTGTTTGATACGATTGCCAACTGCACGATTCGCTTCTTTTATAGAAAAGCGAATCTCTGCAAATTCTTTTCTCTCTGTTCCAATTCCAATCGTCACTTCATATTGTTCAAATCCCATGAGGTAATTTTTTATCTCAAGTAAAATATCGTTAATACTATTCTTAATTGCCTTTGATTTACTAAACTCATAATTGAACAAACAATATATATGTAAATTCTCTTTCTCGCAAATCAAAATTTCTTCTGTCTCTGCCTTCAATATCCTCTCTACAATTTCCTCAATTCTGGATATTGTAAGTTTATCTTGTTTTTTATCTTTTTTGTTATAATCTGCATAATCCAGTTTAATACATATTCCACGGTAGATTTCTCCCTGAAATTCTACCCGGTCGTCCACTTCTTCCGGTTCTTCTGTTTCGATAATATTTTTCAAAAAATCTCTTTTTATAATATGACGGCTTTCAGACACTGCTTCTTTCAGTGCTCTTTTCTCCTGTTCTGACTGCCATTGCACACTGAGTTCCTCTGAGATTTTTTTCAAAACACGATTTAATTCTTCTTCATTTATCGGTTTTAAAAGATAATCTTCTACACCATATTGCAGCGCCTGGTGCGCATACTCAAATTCCTTATACCCACTAATGACAACAAATTTCATATTTTTATAACTCTCTCTTGTCATAGCGATCAGTTCCAGTCCATTAATCCTTGGCATTCGGATATCTGTAATTACCACATCTGGACACTTCTCACCTTGTATGATTTCATACGCCGTTTCCCCATTATCGACTACATCCACACATTCCAGATTAAATTCATCCCAGTGAATCAATTTTTTGATTAAGAGCCCTATTCTAAATTCATCATCTACAATTAACACATGCCATTTTTTATCCCGCATTGTCCCGATTCCTCTCCTTCCTCGATAATGGTTCCATACTATTATAGATGTAAAAAATATATCTCGCAACCGAAAATTCATTTGTATAGTTCTTGATTATTCTGATAAAAAATTTTTAAAATTATATTTTCTTCCCCTCTGTCACACGCAAAAAAGAACGGGAACTTTCTGTTCCTCGTCCTTTTTTTGTATGTTCCGTAATTGAATTTATTTACGCTCCATATCATATTTTCTAAAGGCATCTACCTTTGGTTGCGATTTGCATCCCGGTACAAACTCATTTGTAAGGAAAATCTGTGTCATCAGTTCACGTTCTTTGCTTCCTGTTGTAAATGCTCCCATACATGCAATATTTGCATCATTGCTAAGACGGGCTCTCTCTGCTGAATAAGCATCTGTCAAAAGTGCAGCATAAGCACCTTTTACTTTATTTGCCGCGATAGATACTCCAATTCCTGTTCCGCAAAGAAGGATTCCCCGATCGCATTCTTTTGCCGCAACTGCCTCTCCAACTTTGATCGCTACATTTGCATAAATTGGATCTTCACTTCCAAAGTCTGTAACCTCACCAAGTCCCTTTTCCTCGATAAATTTCATAAGCGCCTTTTTTTCATTTTCTGCGTTTGGATCGCATCCAATTGCAATTTTCATAATTGATTGCCTCCTTATTATTTTATATTTTCTAGAACAACTCTTTCACTGTCGGATAAAGCGTTCTGAATTTCTGATATTGTTCTTCATATTTTGCTACAAGTTCCGGTTCCGGCTCAATCGTATCTACCACTTTCACCAGTTTTTCAGCAATAGTGTCCACATCCGGATATTCTCCGCATCCGACTGGGCCAACATTGCTCCGACACAGATATTTTTCCGCTCAATCTGAATACCAAGGCTTCTGGCAACTTCCAGGGAATCCCGAAGTCCGAACGCTACACCTTCCAATACCGCCTGTGTCATATCTGCTCTTGTTGTATCCATAGACATTCCAATGAACATTGCTCTTGCATTCGGGTCATTATGGGGGGGAACGTTCTCCCATTAAATATAGAAGATAAAATACTCTGTCTTCTCCAAGTTTTTTTAATGCCTGCCTGTTCCGCGGCATAATCTTTTGTTCCAAGAATTTCCTCATTCCACCACTTATTACAGGATGCTGCACTCAGCATACATCCCATCAGATGAAAATGACCATCTGCATGTTCATATGAATGAAGGGCATTATGTCCATCCGTTGGGTTTCCTCTTGGAGCGATGGCTCAGGCCAATCTGCTCCATGACCCGGTACACTTACGCTCGCTGGGAATAGGAACTCCCTCAGGCTGCTTCAGCAGCAGTGACTGATACCTCCGGATCCGTCCGTAAGTATCGTTGCATTCGTCCTCGCTGACGATTTCTTTCGCCAGCCTTACTGCCTGTACTTAGTATTCATGGTCATATTTACGTGCCACTATGAGTACCTCCTTATTCTCATGATTTTATTATAAAATCCTCGAGAATAAACTGTCAACTTTTTTATACCATACCATCATTCTGTTATCATAAACGGTTGTCAGGACACTCTCCCGGCAACCGTTTTTCTACGCTGTTCGTTATTCTTTTCTGCCCTTTTATATATTTCCAGGCAACAGAAAAACCCGTAGAACCGAAGTTCTACGGGTATCTTACGTTTGGACACAACGTTATCTT
>ENA-ORUW01001312-ORUW01001312.1-human-gut-metagenome-genome-assembly--contig:-NODE-1312-length-18092-cov-3.462826_pt1 | contig 18092 bp, 16 predicted proteins | sample MGYA00242088_ERZ509227 | MGnify/ENA primary metagenome ERZ509227 (study PRJEB26280, sample SAMEA2338816) | human gut metagenome | biome: human gut; feature: human-associated habitat; material: faeces... | reverse complement strand
TCTTGCATAATAGATTTGCAAAAACTTATTTAAACCGGCTATTTTGGCTTGTTTCCTACTTTTTCCTTCATTCTCTTTTTTAATTATAAAACTCAAACTTCGCACATAAATTTTAGCTATGCACCTTGAAAATTCAATATCTGGCAGTTATTCAGTTGTCAGTGTTCAGCCTTTATGCAGCCTGCAGTCGTATTTTCATCATAGTAGGAAGTGCATCCATAAATGCATTCGCCAATTCATTGATTTTTTCGTCTGAAAGTTCAGTGTTATCTGAAAGCATTGTTCTGAACACTTGAAGCAGCATTTGAAAAGCCTGTATCCATGTGATATCAGACATTTCGTCAGAAAAGTATAAAAAGAGCTCCCCAAGTGACCGGTTATCATTGGATTCCCGGCTTTCCAGTGACAGCATCCTATATCGGGTGAAAACAACTGCGGTATGCGCAGTCATTGCATCATAGGACAGAGAATTACATTCTCTGCTCAAGTTAAGGTAGCTTTTGCAAAATTAGGTGTGTTTTTTCCTGTAAGCAGACTCATATACATACTTCTGTTGGAGAAAATCAGCAGAAACATGTATTGAAAAATCTCCGTTACCGGAGTGCCTTTCCTTTTATAGGCATTGGCAGCTTTCAAGGCTGAGGAAATATGAAACCTTGTAAAAAATCGTTTGATAGATTTAGAAATCTGCTTATCATTTTGAGGCGCTTGTGTTATACTTTTATTCATAGCATGAGTCTCCGGTTTGTAATTGTTTTTTTGGCAACTCAATTATACCAAAACCATTGGTTTCATGCTATTTTTATGCCAGTTATTATTGAATTTTCAAGGTGCATAGGCACATTTTAATGTGCGAAGTTTGAGTAATTTAATACTTTAGTAATAGATTTTTCCAATAAAGTATGCTATCTTAGTACGATATATGGATAGATATACGTGATAAAAAGAACAATAATTTACAAAGGAAGGGAAAACTATCATGGAAAAGATCAAAAAGCGTATAACTAACTTAAAGGTTGCAGGAAAATTAAAAGTATATCGAATGACAGTGCTTGTTATGACATTATTTTTAGTATTGGTGGCACTGATCTCGACATTAGTGATCCGTTTAAATATAGAGAAGATCACGGAGGTCTGGTCTCCGTCATTGGAATATCTGCAGGATTTAGAGACAATGACTGCGAAATACAGAATCAAACAGTATCAGCATCTGGTAGAATCAGATGCAGCAGTCATGAACTCCTGCGAAGAAGAAATCACGAAGCTGGAGAGTCAGATTGAGGATACCGGTGCGAAGCTGGATGCAATAATTTCTGCAGACAGCAAAGCTCAAAAAGGACGGGATGATTATGATGTAGCAAACGCTGCATGGGAAAAATACAGGGCTGCTTCAGATGAAATTCTGCAGTTGAGCCGTGAAGGTAAACAGCAGGAAGCATCGAAGCTGATGACCGGAGAGGTGTATGAAGAATATAAGGCTTTTGCTGAGAAATTAACTACATTATGTGAAAAGTTCCAGGTAGAATTAGATCAGGCAAAGACCATGGCTAATGTATGCACTGTAATCATATTTATTGTGATCGTGGCAGCGGGTCTTGCGATTGCTGTAGTGACGACACTGATCGGAGGGATCATTACCAATTCCATTACAGAGCCGGTAGAACAGATAGAGGCAGCAGTTGCCAGCCTGCGTAAGGGCGAACTGTCTAATGTAGAAATGCTTACCTATGAGTCTGAGGATGAGTTTGGCGATACCATCAGGAATCTGAAAGAAGCCATGGGTATTCTGGCAGATTATGTCAGCGAGATCTCTGTGGAGGTAAAGGCAATAGCGCAGGGTGACCTGACCAGAAATGGTGATGATATTACAGATTTCCTAGGCGATTTCTCGGAATTGAAGACATCACTGCTGTATATTCTGAAACGGTTTAACAGTACCCTGACCGAGATCAGCAATCTGGCAGAACAGGTATCATCGAATTCATCCGAGGTGGAAAATGCATCAAAATCCCTGGCGGACGGTGCAACAGAGCAGGCAGGAGTCATCGAGGAATTGAATGCCACCATTGATGCGGTCGTGGATCTGGCAGAAGATACAGCGAAGGAAACACAGAGCGCATCTGCACGTGTAAAAGCCTCTGCAAATAAAGCGAACGAAGAAAAAGAAAAAATGAATGAGCTGCTCACGGAAATGGAGTACATTACAGAAATCTCCAAGGAGATCGGTAATATTATCACAGATATCGAGGATATTGCATCCCAGACCAACCTGTTATCCCTGAATGCTTCCATTGAAGCTGCCAGAGCAGGAGAAGCTGGAAGAGGTTTTGCGGTGGTTGCAGATCAGATCGGCAAGCTGGCAGCAGACAGTGCAAAATCCGCTGTAAATACGAGAGAGCTGATCGATAAGACCTTAGTGGAAATCGAAAAGGGCAATACGATTACAAGAACAACAGCAGAATCATTCAATCAGATCATTGAAGATATGAAGTCCTTTGCAGAGCTTGCAGAGAACACCATGGAGAAAGCCAACTCCCAGGCAGAGTCCTTGGAGCAGATCGGTCAGGGAATTGAACAGCTGTCCGGCGTAGTACAGGGCAATGCTGCATCCTCCGAAGAGAATACTGCGATCAGTATTAATCTGGCAGAGGGAGCAGCCAAGATGCATGACCGCGTGAATATCTTTAAGCTATTCTAGAAAAATGGCAGGAATAGAGTGAAGCTGTCGTAAGGAAGGTTCTTGTTGTGATTAATGATATATTTAAAGTGTTTGGAGAGCAGACAGCAGAAATCTTATTTGAGATCGTTACGGAATGTATGGATGATTATCTGTATATATTTGATCTGCAGGATAATACCTTTGAGATTTCACAGTCAGCTGTGAATCGGTTTAATATGTCGGAAAGTGTTCTGACAGATGCTGCAAATGAAGTTATGAAGGTAGTATATGAGGAAGACCGCAGGATGCTTGCAAAGCATCTTGCTGATATATGCGAAGGAAGAGAAAAGGTACATAATCTTCATTACAGGTGGCTTGATAAAGAAGGTATGCCGGTCTGGATTAACTGCCGTGGTATCGTGATCAGTGATCAGCAGGGAAAGGCAGAGTATCTGGTCGGGTGTCTGAATGAGACCGGCAACAAGAGAAGAGCCGATAATGTCACAGGACTGCTTGGCGGTCCGGAATTCCTTGCTTACCTGCGTGCACAAAAAGAACCCATTACCAAGGGATTTTTTATGCATGTAGGAATTGATGATTTTGGAGCGATCAATAGCTCCAGAGGAGCTGATTATGGTAATTATATCCTGAAAAGCGTAGCCGGCTGTATGAAGGAATGCCTTTCAGACAAGCAGAGAATTTACCATCTGGTAGCGGATCAGTATGTGATCGTGGATCTGGAAGCTTCCTCCGCAGAAGACGCTGTGGCACTGAAAGAAAAGATTACAGATAAACTTCAAAATTTCATAGTAGCCGAAAATTATGAAGCTATATTTTCTATTTCTATTGGTGTTATAGATGCAGCAACATTTTGTGAGGGAACCGAAGAATGCCGCAAAAAATTTGAATTTGCCTTGAAACAGGCAAAAAGCATGGGTAAAAATGGATTCTATATTTTTGACAAGGATGACTATGAGGTCTTTTTACGAAAAGGAAGAATCATAGCAACACTTCGTAATGCTATTGTGAACCATTATGATGGCTTTGAAGTATACTACCAGCCGATCGTGGACTGTCAGTCCGAACAGATCATTGGAGCAGAGGCACTGATGCGTTTTTCCATGATAACGGAAGAAGGGCGGGAGTTTGTTTCACCGATGGAGTTTATCCCATTATTGGAAGAGACCGGATTGATCATTCCCGCTGGAAGATATATTTTGAACGAAGCTGCAGCAATGTGCTGTGAAATGCAGAAATATATTCCTGACTTCCGGATGAATGTAAATGTATCCTATGTTCAGATACTGCAAGGCAATGTGGAGCGGGATATTCTGGATGCAATTCAAAAATATTCATTACAGCCGGAATGCTTATGTGTTGAAATGACAGAAAGCGGATTTATGGATATGACACCTTCGTTCTGCAAATTTCGTAAAATTCTGGACAAGAACGGGATTCCCTTTGTGATCGATGATTTTGGAACAGGATATTCGAATCTTCATTGTATCCGTGATATGAATCCAAGTTACGTGAAAATGGATAGGGATTTTACTGCCAAGGCGATGAACAGTGACAGGGATTATGAATTATATAAAAATATCATCCCCATGGTACATAGTATTAACGTCAGGATATGCGCAGAAGGCATCGAGGAAAAAGAATGGCTTCTGAAAATGAAAGAAATGAAGGTTGATTATCTGCAGGGATATTATTTTGGAAGACCATGTGGAAAGAAACAGTTTCTGCAGCAATATGTCAGTGGCATCAACGTTAAATAAAGAGAGTAAGGCAGACTCAGCTATGCGGGGCTGCCTTATTTTATGGTCTTATCAGAAGGATGGATCCATAACGGCTTCTTTCAGTTTTTCCAGGTCATTGGCATCAGGGTGAGACAATGCACAGTCAAAATTCTGGATCAATACATCAAGATTTGCCGGATGAGCAGGAGCTTCCTTCATTTTCAAGTAGCGTTCCCAGACAGACTGCGGCATTCTGCCCTGACACATATACTCTCCGACGATAACATTGCTTGCGTCAATGATAGAGCAGTTCGGAAGAAGGGATCACTGTGTCGGACACACCGAAATACTCACATTCATCCTGAGGTAATGCCCCGTGGATTGCATCAGCCAGCATCTTGGTATTACCTGTTAAGCTGCTATAAACGATGGAATATTTTTTATTCATCGTGGATGCAAACATCCGGCTGGTTAGAAATGCCACATTTTATGAACCGAATATCCAGCTGTATTTCCAGCTGAAATCCCACGATGTGTGCTTCCAATAATATTACTTATCACTGAAAGGCAGACGTGTACCTGGTGCGGATTTTCACCCCGCAATCTTTCCGTCCTCTATGAGGGACAGAAACACCGGCACCAGTTCGGGATCGAACTGCGTGCCGCTGTTCTTTTTCAGTTCACCTGCCGCGTAGTCGATCGAGCGTTCCTGCTTGTAGGGGCGTCTGGCCGTCATCGCGTCAAAGCAGTCTGCAATGGTTAAGATACGTCCCATGAGGGGAATTTCCGTTCCTTTTAATCCGCGGGGATAACCGGTTCCGTCATAGCGCTCGTGGTGGGCGACAACTGCAGGGATCACGTAATCCATGTTCGGAAGGTAACGGATCATCTTGATGGAATTCTCCACATGCGTTTTCATGATTGCGTATTCCTCCGGCGTCAGCCCCTCGGTTTTCTTTAAAATGTGCTCGGGGATGCTGATCTTGCCGATGTCGTGAAGCATGCCTGCGACCCGTACCACCTCGATATCATTGTCGGTCATATGAAGCGCTTCCGCGAGCATGACCGCATATTTTGAGACATTCATGGAATGGATGAACGTAAAATTATCCTTGGCGTCGATGGCGGCGGTCAGCGCATAGATGGTCGGCGCCACCCGCTCGTAGGCGGTGCGGATATCCGGATTCTGGGAGCGGTTCTCAAGACCTTTGCGGTAAACGATGAGATGGCCTTTCCCATCAAGCTTTCCAAAATAGACAGCCTGCTCGACATTGTGGATCAACTCTCTGCCGTCGGCAGAAATATCCGGAAACACGGAGATGCCGCAGGTGATGGTAATTTCCCACACCATGTCGGGCATGCTGCCTTTTGTCAGAACTTCCACGAGAGACTGGGTAAACGCTTTGGCGGCTGCGGCATCACTGCCGCGTTTTAAGATGAGAAATTCGTCTACACCGAAACGGAATGCCATGTCGTCCGCATCCAGAGCAGAGAGAATGATCTTGGCACAGCGCTGGATTAAGTGATCGCCCTCTTTGGAGCCGTAAAGTTCGTTGTAAAGCTTGAAATCATCGATATCGAGCATGATTAAAGAGCACGGCGTACCGGAGAGGCAGAGCTCATCAATCATCTCAAACGCATGCTTGCGGTTGTAGAGCGCCGTCAGATCATCCGTGATGGAGGCCCGGTAGGCGTTCATGTAGAGATTCGCGTTGCGCAGTGCGTGGGTGGCATAAAAGCCGATCTTGCACAGTGCGGACACCTGATCTGCAGACAGTGGCATGTGATTGTGCAGCGCGATGAAGAGAAAGCCGATCAGTGCCCGGTTGTACTTCAGACAATAGACACCGATGATATTCTGCCGGATCAGCCAGCTGCGTGTATGGCTGGAAACGCCGTCAAGCGCGGTCGGCAGACCTGCGCCCGGCATAAACGGAATGTAGCTGTCGGCGTTTAACAGCTGCTCTAAAAGAATGCTCGAATCGAGAAAAGAATCTTTTTCCCAGGAGATATCGCCAAAACTGCGCGTGACGTGGTAGGAAGGACTGACATCGTCACGGATCGTGAGTAGCAGACCGTCCGGAGACAGCAGACGGACGGCTGTGTCTATAATAGAATCAAAGATTTCGTCCGGGTGAATCGTGCCGATGACGGATGACAGGAATTGATCGATGAGAACAGTTTGATCGCTCATAAGGCTCCTTTGTATATGGTAAATGAAAACATCTTGAGAATTCAGAATTATTATACTATAATGAAAAATGCATGGCAATAGTGGAAAACACATAGAAAAGCCATAGAAACAGGGATATTTTCATGCGGAGAGAAGAGTTTAAAATGGAGCGCACCGGACTGCTTGAGGTCGGCGATGTGCTTCCGATTACAGAGGGGAAGCTGCCCAATTCCTATTACTATACACTGGGCAAGGCGTACGCGATGTCGGCGAACTATGTGGTAAGCCAGCGCATCAAGTCGCGGGAAGGCACAGTGGTAGACGTCAAAGAGACCCCGAAGGGATATTTTGTTACGGTTGAATTTGATGAGTAAAAGCGCTAAAATAATAATAATTTAGCGGAAAGGAAGCACAAATGCGTTATTTACCGACGAGCAGACTGACGCCGGGAATGGCACTGGGGCAGGACATTTATGACGGGGCGGGAAGACTTCTTCTGGGAAGGCATATTCTGCTGACAGAAGAACAAATTTCAAATCTGGAATTCCTTGGGTTCCCGGGTGTCTACGTGGACGATGAGTTTTCCAGGGGGATTGAGATACAGCAGATTGTCAGCCCGGAAGTCCGGAGGCAGGCACTGAAAATTGTATATGATCTGTTTCACACGGATATGCGGAAGCAGGAACCGTCGGAAGCGGAGTTTAAGCTACGCAAAACGGTGGAGTCTGTGGTCGATGATGTGATATGCAATGGAGACATCATGTGCAATATCATGGACATCAAGAGTTATGATGATTATATCTATTACCATTCCATTCATGTGGGCATCCTTTCTGTGGTAGTCGGCGCACGGCTGGGGCTTCCGCATGATGAGCTGTGCCAGCTTGCAGCGGCGGCGCTGCTGCATGACATTGGGAAGCGGTTTATCGATCATGACATCGTGCGGGGAGGTAAGGCGCACCGCAGCGAAAAAGAGCAGGAGGTCTATCGGAGCCATCCGAAGATCGGTGCGGAATATCTGCGCGAGACATGCCGATTTTCCGCGGATGTGTATGAGGGAATCATGGAGCATCACGAGTGCTACAACGGCGAAGGGTATCCGCTTGGCAAAAAGGGCGGCGAGATTCACCTGTTTGCCCGCATTATCCGGATTGCAGACTGTTATGACGCAAAGGTTTCCGCGTTTCCGGCACAGAAATCACTGTCGCCGTCGGAGGCGTTAGAATATGTGATGGCGCTGGGCGACCGCTGGTTTGACCCGGATATTGTGGCTGTGTTCGCAAGGAAAGTGGCGGCGTATCCGATCGGCTGCGAAGTCGAACTGTCCAACGGGCAGCATGCGGTGGTGGCACGGAATTTTGAGAATTTCCCGCTGCGTCCGCTGGTGCGCGTTGTGGAGACGGGAGAGATGTTGAACATGCGTGACGATGAAAAAGCGAGGGCGGTAACTGTTGGGAGACTCATAGTGCGATAGAGCACCTGGGGCGAGAGGGAGTTATGACTGGACAGGGAAAGAGTGCGATTGATACACTTTTGGCAGAGAGCTTTAAGGAACTGGCGTTAAAGCAGCCGATAGAGAAGATTACAATCAAAGAGATTACAGATAAGGCGGGCGTGATCCGCCCGACATTTTACAATCATTTTCAGGACAAATATGATCTGCTGGAGTGGATTATCGACAAGGAACTGCTGGAACCGGTGGAACCGCTGATCCAGAACGGGATGATCAACGAGGCGCTGGTGCTTCTGTTCAGCGGGATCGAGCGTGAGAAGGAGTTCTACACGAAGGCAAGCCGGCTGGAAGGACAGAATTCATTCGGCAGCATTGCACAAAGCTGTGTGGAGCGCGTGCTGCTACAGGTCATCAAAGGACAGGCAGAGGGCAGAAAAAGCCGGTACGTGTGGCTGACACCAGAGCGTATCGCGGAGTATTATGCACAGTCCATGTGCTATGTGGTGATCACCTGGATCAAGTCCGGAATGACGATTTCATCCAAGGAACTTGCAGAAATCTATAATTACATGATCAAGCGGTCGATGACGGATATTCTGACAGAACTGTAATTGCGGACAGAATACAAATGAATATAAATGTATAGATAGTTATACATTTCGGGTCGAGTGTATAATAACCCGATACACGGAGAAAAGATTGAATATTTTCATATTCAGTCTTTTTTTTATACAATGCTTTTATGGAAAGGAGAGAGGGACCATGATTAAATTTGGAAAAGCGGTCGTCAAGCTGCGAATACCGATTTTGATTCTCAGTATTTTCTTATTGATACCGTCGGCAATCGGATATTTTAACACGAGAGTGAATTATGATATCCTGACATATCTGCCGGAAGAGATTGAGACGATGAAGGGGCAGGATCTCCTGCTTGACGAGTTTGGAACGGGAGCATTCTCGTTTTGTGTAGTGGAGGGTATGGACGCGAAGGACATATCTGCAATGCGGGAGCAGATGGAGGAAGTTCCTCACGTAAAATCAGTGATCTGGTACGATTCACTGGCGGACATCAGCATTCCGATGGAGATGCTGCCGGATGAGATCTATGATTTCTTTAATAATGATGAGAAGGACAGCACCTTGCTCGCAGTGTTATACGATACATCGATGTCCGCGGACGAGACGATGGATGCGATTGAGGAACTGCGCGGTGTGGTAAAAGATCAGTGCTATATCAGCGGTATGTCGGCAGTGGTTACAGATATCAAGAATCTGTCGAACAAGGAGACCCCGGTCTATGTGCTGATTGCGGTTGTACTGGCAGTCATTGTCCTGTCACTTACGATGGATTCGGCTCTGGCACCGATTTTCTTTTTGCTCAGTATCGGAATGGCGATTGTATACAATCTGGGTACCAATGTTTTCAAGGGAGAGATTTCCTATGTGACACAGGCGCTCGCGGCGGTCTTACAGCTGGGTGTGACGATGGATTATTCCATTTTCCTCTGGCACAGTTACGAAGAGCAGCAGGGGCGTTTTCAGGGAGATAAAAAACGTGCGATGGCGCATGCGATTTCTAATACGATCACATCGGTGGTCGGAAGCTCCATCACGACGGTGGCTGGTTTCGTGGCACTGTGTTTCATGAGCTTTACACTTGGTATGGATCTTGGAATTGTCATGGCAAAGGGTGTTGTTCTCGGCGTTATCTGCTGCGTTACGGTGCTGCCGTCGCTGCTGCTTGTATTTGACAAGGCGATCGAGAAGACGAAGCACAAGGTTATCATCCCGGATCTGGGACGGATTGCAGACTGGATCGTGCGCCATTACGGCGTATTCCTGATCGTATTTCTGGTGGTGTTGGGCCCGGCAATCTACGGCTACACACACACGGATGTGTATTACGATCTTGCGGGAACACTGCCGAAGAGCTTAAGCAGTATTACTGCGAACGATAAGTTAAACGAAGACTTTGAGATGGGTGCGACGCACATGATCATTGCGGACAGCAGTCTCTCCGCAAAAGATGCCAGCGCAATGTTGGATGAGATCAGCAAGGTGGATGGCGTGAAGATGGCGCTTGGCTTTGACTCGCTGGTAGGACCAGGCATCCCGAGGGAGTTTATCCCGGATGACGTAAAAGACGTCTTGATCAACGGCGATTATCAGATGATGGTGGTCGGCTCGGAATATGCGGTTGCTTCTGATGAAGTGAACGCGCAGTGCGAGGAGATCAACAATATCATCAAAAAATATGATTCCTCTGCCATGTTAATCGGTGAGGCACCGTGTACGAAGGATCTGATTGAGATCACAGATCAGGACTTTAAGACAGTCAGCATCGTGTCGATCGGTGCAATTTTCGTGATTATCGCACTGGTATTTAAGTCAGTGTCACTGCCGGTCATTCTGGTGGCGGTCATTGAGTTCGCCATTTTTATCAACATGGGTATTCCGGCATATACGCACACGACGCTGCCGTTTATCGCTTCTATCGTCATCGGTACGATTCAGCTCGGCGCGACGGTCGATTATGCGATTCTCATGACAACAAAGTACAAGAAGCTTCGCTACAACGGGGCGGACAAGAAGGAAGCGATTGCGACGGCACTCCGCAGCTCCATCCAGTCGATCATTGTCAGTGCGCTCAGCTTCTTTGCAGCGACCTTCGGTGTCGGCATGTATTCCAATATTGATATGATCAGTTCCCTGTGTATTCTGATGGCACGCGGAGCAATCATCAGTATGTTTGTCGTTATTTTCATTCTGCCGTCCATGTTTATGATTTTTGATAAACTGATCTGTGCGACGAGCATGGGATTTCGCAATAAAAAGGGCACGACGGTGAATGTGTCGGAAAACAATGTATCGGTACAGTAACGGGAAAGGAAGGTAAAAACCATGAAATTACCAGAGTTAAAATCAAAATTCAAAAATAGATATGCAATCCGCATTATTGCCGGAGTCCTGGTCGTTACGCTTGTTGCAACAGGTTCCTCCGTCTACAGTGTGAATGCGGCAAAGGCAGGCAGCGCTGCCACAGAGACCGTGGAGGAGACGGAAGTTTCTGAGGAGGCGGAAGATACGGAAGATGCCGAGAGCAGCTTAAAGGATCTGCTGGATAACGGAAGCAAAGTAAGCGAGAAAGAGATCGGAAAAGAAGAGACAGTATATGTCATCGCCGACAATACCGGCAAGGAGCAGAAAATCATTGTCTCCGATCATCTGATCAACAACGATGACAAGGATACGCTGGAAGATGCGTCCACATTAAAAGATATTGAAAATGTAAAAGGCGATGAGACCTTTACACAAAGCGGCAATAAAGTGACATGGCAGGCAGACGGCAATGACATTTTCTACCAGGGAACGTCAGAGAGCGAGCTGCCGGTGACACAGAAGCTGACCTACTATCTGGACGGCAAGGAAGTGACACCGGAGGAGCTTGCCGGAAAATCCGGTGAGGTTACGATCCGGTTCGACTACACGAACAACCAGAAAGTGACAGCGAAGATTGACGGAAAAGACGAAGACATCTATGTACCGTTTATGGCAGTCAGCGGCATGATCCTCGGAGATGAATTCTCGGATATCGAGGTGGAAAACGGTAAGGTGATCTCCGACGGAAGCAACAATGTCGTGGTTGGCTATGCACTTCCGGGACTGAAGGAAAGCCTGAACGTAAAGGATGACGATTTCGACGGGGATGTCACCATTCCGGATTACGTTGAGGTAAAGGCAAAGGTTGAGAACTTCAAGCTTGATACCACGATGACGGTGGTTATGAATGCAACGAACTTCATCAGCGCCGACAGTGACAATGACACCTCGAAGCTGGATGAGGTATTTGATACTCTCGCAGACGCGATGGATCAGCTGACCGACGGTTCTGCAGAACTGGCAGACGGCGTAGACACCTTGAAGTCCAAGATGGGCGACTTTAAGGACGGCGTTGGCACCCTGCAGTCCGGCGTTCATGCATACACGGACGGAGCGGGGAAAATCGCAAGCGGTATCACGCAGCTTTCCGACAGCATTCCGACATTATCTAACGGTGTCGGCACATTGAACAGCAGTGCGGCAACGATTGCGGACGGCGTAGAACTGTTAGACAATACCTTAAAGACTTCCTTTACCGATCAGGAGAAGGCAGCGATGCAGACACAGGCATCGTCCGCAGTGGATGCACAGGCAGAGGCGATCAAGAACCGGGCATCCGCAGCGGTAGATGCGCGGGCAGAAGCGATTAAAAATCAGGCATCTTCCACGGTAGATGCACAGGCAGAAGCGATCAGGAGTCAGGCATCTGCAGTGGTAGATGCGCAGGCAGAAGCGATTAAGACACAGGCAGAGGCAGTAGTGGACGGTCAGGCGGAAGCGATTAAGAATCAGGCTGCACAGCAGGCAGGCGCAAAGTTTGATAACGGACAGTATGAAGCCATCAAGAATCAGGCAACGCAGGAGATTACCACGAAGATGGACGGTCTGAAGGGATCTCTGACATCTTCTGCGGATGTGCAGAATCTGATTAACGGAGCGGCACTTGCATCGGTTGCAGCACAGTATCCGGGTGAGAACATTGCAGATATTCCGAGCAATCATCCGGATAAATATGCAGAGGCACAGCAGACGGTTGCAGCACAGCTTGATACCACAATCACAACGCAGCTTGGCGGAGCGGCAGATTCTCTGGCGACGGGTGTGGCAGATACTGCGAAACAGGTCGCTCAGGCAACGGCAGGCGAGGCAGCAGTAACGGGAGCAAAGACAGCAGCCGGAGATGCAGCGGTACTCGGAGCGAAGGCGGCAGCCGGAGATGCAGCGGTACTCGGAGCGAAGGCAGCAGCCGGAGATGCAGCGGTACTCGGAGCAAAGGCAGCGGCCGGAGATGCAGCGGTACTTGGAGCGAAGGAAGCAGCCGGAACAGCAGCTGTGTCAGCGGCAGAACAGACAAAGTCCACGATGGCGGCAAGTATTGAGCAGCAGAGCTCGGGCGGATACAGTCTGGTAACCGGAGCGAGAGCACTGGCTAACGGTACCCAGAGTCTGGCAGATGCGGTACCGGCACTGACATCCGGTGTGGCGCAGCTTAAGAACGGAAGTGCAGAACTGGTTTCCAACAATCAGAAGCTCAACGATGGCGTCAACGCGTTAAGTGATGGTACCGACGCAGTGATCGACGGTGTGGATCAGTTATCGGACGGTGCACATCAGCTGGCAGACGGAATCGTTACCTTCAACGAGGAGGGAATTGAGAAGATCTTAAATTCCTACCACGGTGATATTGAGCCTCTGATGGATCGTATCCAGGCGGTTCTGGATGCCGGTGAGGACTATCAGACCTACACGGATATTGCGGACGGCGTGAACGGAAGCATTAAGTTCATCTACAAGACAGATGCGGTGAAAGAGGACTAATGAAAATTGTCTCAATAAATCCGTATTTGTTCTGGAAATATTGTAAGAAGAGAGTATAATAATAAGGAGTCATGTAAGGGAGGACGGAAATGAACTGGATAGAGAATGTTCTGATTATAGCGGGAGTATCGCTTGATATTTTCGCGGCGATGGAGTGCCAGGGAGCATTGGTCGCAAAAGTGGATAAAAAACAGTTGTCCGTCATCTGCGCGTTGATCGCTGTATGGCAGCTTTGCGCGCTGGCGCTCGGGAACTATCTGTCCGGTCTCCTTTACAGAAATGAGCTGGCACACGATGAGAATTTTGTAGGACTTGTGATTGCGGCGGTGATCTTTTTCGGACTCGGCATCCGTCTGATTGCGAAGGCAATCAAGAACGAATGGATCAATGAGCGCCGGGAGGAGAGCCTTGATGTGAAAAAGTTCCTGAGGATGACTGCGGTGACAAGCATCTATACGCTGCTTGCGGGGATCGCATTCGGATTCCTGGGGACGAACGTTGCGCTGATGCTGATCATCATCGTATGTATGACGATTGCATTCGTTGTGCTTGGCGTGTATACGGGTTATCATCTGGGATTTCAGCACAAGACAAAAGCATATGTCGGCGGAGCGCTTCTGCTTTGGATTGCCGGCATCGATGTGATTGTAAGACACATCATGTGCTAAAAAGAGGGAGAGTATTTCAAATAGAACCAGAGACGGTTGGGGAGCTGTCTCTGGTTTTTTCTGATCGGGGTGCGTTTACTCGCCGTTGAAAGAATCGGTGTGATACAGTATAATATTCTAGGAAGAAAGTATTACGTTTCGTAATGAGGGGAAAAGATGGAGAAGATCAGACATGACAGCAGCTATGAATGGCTGAGTGGCGAAAGCTGGAAGGAGTGGAGCGCGAGCTTCTTTTCGATGGGCTGGAAGATCTGGGGCGTGGTGTTAATCACAGAATTGTTTTTGTTTCTGTTTTTTAAGCCCACCGCGGACTGCGGCAGACTGCGCTATGGATGGCTGTTCATTGTGCGACCGAGCGGACTGCAGCTGTTGCTTCTTTTTGTGTACCGCCTGCTGACCGGCAGACAGAAGCGTGTATACAGCAGACGGGCGATGGCGGGATGCGCCATATTCCTGCTGACATCCTACGCGGCTGTGATGGCGTGGGTGCATACGAGCGTGACGCTGATGCCGATGGTTCTGTTGCTGCCGATGCTGCTGACGCCGCTCTACAAAGACCGGGTCATGACGCTTGTGCAGGCGGCGCTGCTCGTTGCAGCCTATGTGCTGGACTGTGTCTATTTTATACCTGCCAGTTCTTATTTCCCGCTGACAACCCCGTTTATTGAGGGCAGCATCTTCGTGGGAACGGTGTGCGGTATGCTGGTGGCGCTGGAACTGGTCAACGATTCGGCGATCGTGAACGATGAGCGTTCCAAGCGGGATTCCCTGACCAAGCTCTACAACCATGAAAGCTTTTATGAGGAGTTAGAGTATTACCAGAGAAGGTACGAGGAGAACCGGGAGCGTTTTTCGCTTGCGGTGATCGATATTGATAATTTTAAGAATGTCAATGATACCTACGGACATGCGTTTGGAGATGTCGTTTTAAAAGAAGTGGCAGACATCTGCGCCAGACACAAAGGCGCGGCGGGATTCTGTGCCCGCTATGGCGGCGAGGAGTTTGCCATCATATTTAAGGGAGCGGGAGTCGGACAGGCGGAAGAGATGGCGGAGCAGATCCGGCAGGAGTTTGAACAGAAAATGTTTACAACGCCGCAGGGGGAGCGGTCGTTTTCCGTGAGCATCGGTGTGGCGGAGTACGACAGGGCTTATCCGGGTGCCAGCGCGTTTTTTGAAGTGGCGGACGCTGCTCTTTACTGCGCAAAAAGAGAGGGCAAGAATCAGGTGAGACGATGAAAGTATTGTTGACGGCGGTGAATGCAAAATACATTCACTCAAATCTGGCAGTGTACGATCTGCGTGCCTATGCGGAGGCTTATGGCACCGGCGGGGCGCAGGTGGAGATCGGGGAATATACGATTAACCATACGATAGACTACATATTGGAAGGAATCTATAAGGCAAAGCCAGATGTGCTTTGCTTTTCCTGTTATATCTGGAATCTGGATTATGTGGAACAGCTGATGGACGAGTACCACAAGATCTGTCCCGAAGTGCCGATCTGGGTCGGAGGCCCGGAAGTGTCTTATGAGACGGAGGCGTTTCTAAAAGCGCATCCGCAGGTGACCGGGGCAATGGTTGGCGAGGGAGAAGAGACTTTTCTGGAACTGTGTGAGAACTACGCAAAAGCGGGTGCCGGAGCGAAGGCGGGGAAGGTGGATTTCCCGGGAATCAAGGGAATCATGTACCGTGCCGGAGAGAGCCTCGTAAAAACCGGAGCGCGCGAGCCGCTGGATTTAAACCGGATTCCGTTCTGCTACGGAGCCGTTGAAGATTTCCGGAACCGCATCATCTATTATGAATCGAGCAGAGGATGTCCGTTCCGGTGCAGCTACTGTCTTTCCTCGGTGGAAAAGACACTGCGGTTCCGGGATGTGGAGCGGGTGAAAAAAGAACTGGCATTTTTTCTGGAGCAGGAAGTCGCGCAGGTGAAGTTTGTGGACCGCACCTTTAACTGCAGGCATGAACATGCCATGGAGATCTGGAAGTTTTTAATCGAACATGATAATGGCGTGACCAACTTCCATTTTGAGATATCTGCCGATCTTCTGACGGATGAGGAGATTGCGCTGATCGGTCAGATGCGGCCGGGACTGATCCAGCTGGAGATCGGCGTGCAGTCCACGAACGACGCCACAATCACCGAGATTCACCGGACGATGCAGCTGGACCGCCTGAAAGCGGTAGTAAGGAGCATCCAGGAAAAAGAGAATATTCACGAGCATCTGGATCTGATCGCAGGTCTGCCCTATGAGGGCTATGAGACATTTGCGCGTTCGTTTGATGAGATTTACGCGTTAAAGCCCAATCAGCTTCAGCTTGGATTTTTAAAAGTGCTAAAAGGTTCTTACATGTATGAGCATGCCACAGAGTATGGTCTGATCTACCGCAGCAGACCGCCGTATGAGGTGCTTAAGACAAACTGGCTGGGGTTCGGGGAGATCCTTCGCATCCGGCAGGTGGAAGAGATGCTCGAGGTGTATTACAACAGCGGACAGTACGCCACAGCAATCCGGCTTCTGGAGACGCAGTATGCGAGTGCGTTTGCCATGTTTGCGGAACTGGGAACTTTTTATGAGGAGCACGGTTATTTTGGAATGGGTCATTCCAGGATGCGCAGGGCGGAGATCCTGCTGGAATTTGCAAAAGAGCGTAGGCCGGGGGTGCTCCCAGTGCTTGGAGAGGGTCTGGTATATGACCTGTATGAAAGAGAGAATCTCGGAAGCAGACCCGCGTGGGCAGCAGATGCGAATGAATGGAAACAGATGACGCGTCAGTATGGTAAAAATGGAAAGCAGTCGCACATTGAGCGGTTTTTCTACCGGTTTTCCGGTCACAGACAGGATACCGCATCGCTCCCGGAGAGGCTGGAAGATCCGGTCTATGTGAGATTTGACTATACCAGAAGAGATCCGCTCGATCATCAGGCGCAGCATGAATATCTGGAGTATTCCGGGGAATAACCGGAAAGAGGGGAGAATAGATTGTTAGAGGATTATGTGGTCATTGATCTTGAGATGACGGGATTGAATGCGAAGACGGATGCCATTCTGGAAGTGGGAGCCGTGCGCGTCAGAGACGGCAGACAGACGGAAACGTATGGCGCTATTTTAAAGTGCGGGCGGGAACTGTCAGAGCGTGTGGTAGAACTGACGGGCATCACGCCGGAGATGGCGGCAGACGGCAGGGAACCGGAAGAGGCGATGCAGGAATTTTTTACATTTCTGGGGGACGATGTGCTGGTCGGTCAGAATGTGATTTTTGATTACAGTTTTCTGAAACAGTGGGCGGTCAACCACAGGCAGACATTTGAGCGAAATGCCGTGGATACCTTAAAGCTGGCAAGGCGCTTTCTCCCGGCGGAGCAGAAAAAGGATCTGGAAAGCCTGTGTACCTATTTCGGAATCGGGCGTGCGAGGGCGCACCGTGCACTCGATGATGCGATGGCGACCGGAATCGTGCTGGAGAGATTAAAACAGGAGTACGGTACGGTACAGCCGGAGGCGTTTCTGCCGTATGCGCTCTGTTACCGCACAAAAAAACAGACGCCCGCAACGGGGCGTCAGATGGATGGTCTCAAGAAATATGCTGCGCATTACGGCATCCCGGAGACGGAGATCCCGGAGCAGATGACGCGGAGTGAGGCGTCGAGACTGCTTGACCGCTGGATCGCCGTGCACGGGCGGATGCCCCGGGATTAAGCATTTACTTTTTCCTCGAGCAGTGCTACGATGGCACTCTGTCTGGGGGATTCCAGTGCTCTGGCAGAGGCGAGAAGACGGTCGAGTGCGGCGGAATCCCTGGCGTTTAGATAATAGTCTGCGAGCATCCGGTAGTTTCCGCTGTGATCGGACCCGCAGCTGATGCCGTACTCGAGAACCCGGACTGCCTCCGCGTCATGACCGAGCTTTTTCAAACATTCGGCGTACTCATAGATGGTGCGGCAGAGGGTGGTGTAGTTCTCGTCACAGGCGTAGAG
>ENA-ORUW01001309-ORUW01001309.1-human-gut-metagenome-genome-assembly--contig:-NODE-1309-length-18120-cov-12.741821_pt1 | contig 18120 bp, 23 predicted proteins | sample MGYA00242088_ERZ509227 | MGnify/ENA primary metagenome ERZ509227 (study PRJEB26280, sample SAMEA2338816) | human gut metagenome | biome: human gut; feature: human-associated habitat; material: faeces... | reverse complement strand
TGAAGATCCAGGTCGAGGAGTGGATGGAAGAGATTCCTTTCCGGATGCAGAGGATCATACGGTACAAAGTCTTTAAGGAATTAACATGGAAAGAGACCGCTACGCTAATGGGAAACAGATGTACTGAAAATAGCATTAAAAAGGAATTCGAGAGATCTATGAAAGAAAATTACAAGAAAGAAGAGGTAGAAAATGCATAAATGTAGGATATGCGGAAAGAAGTTAGCCTACCGTGACACGGTGCACCTACGGGCGCATGAAAAGACAGATTATGACCATTTTCGGACGGAGCCGTTTGAGCATGCGGATGTCTGCCGGAAATGCTATGAGAAGATATTTGAAAGAAAGAAATGACTGCCGAACTATACGGTAGATGAGTATGTTAGAAAATTGGGTGAGTGTACGTTGACAAGAAAATAAAACAAGCAGTGGAATACCGTCCAAAGTATATTCTCCACTGCTCATTCACCTAAGAAGATTGTATCATAAGACTTCTTCTTAGGCAATACCAAGGAGGAATAATATGTATACAAATGAGAATGTAAATATTAAGAGCAACATTATTAACAACATTATGCTGCAAATGTACGTATATCTGGACACTGTAACTCTGGACATCTTACAGAAAGTCATAGAGGAGCAGTTCGTATTCCTGAATGTGGAGAGGATCACGACCCTTCCGGCCAAAGTGGATACAAGCACGGAGGAAAAGAATAACTATCTCATCGACTTGTACAGGCTTAAGAAGAGCAGACTGGCAAAAGAGACGATGGATCAGTATATTGGAGCGATAACGCGGCTTATTACCCAGGTAGACAAGCCTCTTACCGACATAGACGAGATAGATATAGACTACTATCTCCGGTATTACGAGAATCGAAACGTGAAGAACAACAGAGGCAAGAACCAGGCCAGCACTTGCAATAACGAGCGCAGATACCTCTCTGCATTCTTCACATGGCTACGCAAGGAGAAATTTGTGACATATAATCCGGTCGAATGCGTGGAGCCGAAGAGGGAGCGCAGAAAGCCGATTGACTATTTCAGGCCGGGACAGATGGAGGAACTAAGGGAAGGATGCATTACCCTGAGAGACAGGGCATTGGTAGAAGTCCTGAGAAGCACCGGGGCCAGGGTAGGCGAGATCGTGCCGATCAATAGGGATGACATCGACTGGAATACGGGAGATGTGACCATCCTTGGCGAGAAGGGTGGAAGATACCGCGTGATCTATCTGGACGAGGTGGCAAGGTATCATCTCCGCAAGTATTTGGAGAGCAGGAAGGATGAGAACGAGGCATTATTTGTGTGGGAGAGAGCGCCGCATAACCGTCTTAACAAGACTGGTATCAGGGCATCTCTTAAGACGATTGCCGGACGCGTAGGGCTTAAGTGCCGCGTATATCCACACAAGATGCGAAAGACCCTGGGAATGCAATTGAAGAACCAGGGAGTAGACATCGGGGATATCCAGGAGATACTTGGACACAGCAACCCGAACGTTACAAGCCGCTATTATGCAGAGTCCACGCCAGACACATTGCGTGACGTAAGGAGAAGGGCGGCAGCATAGGAAAGGAGAATGATGGAGATAGACAAGATTATATTAACCCAGTTATGCAGTCACAAGAAGGAGTTATCTGATTTGCGGCGCAGGAAAGAGGATAATGACAGGGAGATAGAGAGGCTTGAGGATAAGGGGACGGTAGTGTCAGACTCTGTTACATGCGGGAAGAAGGGAAAGAAACCGCTGGGAACGAAGCGTATTACCGGATTCCCAATGCCGGAGTATGAGAAGAGATTGAGGTACAAGCGCGCATACAGCAATATGCTTGAGCATCAAATCACGAAGATTGATAAGGAGATCGCTGAGGCAGAGCAGTACATAGAGAGCATTTCGGACAGCCGCATAAGGAGGATATGCAGACTCAGGTGTCTGGATGATTCTCTGAGTTGGGGACAGATAGCGCGGAGAATGGGACACCCGCACACGGCAGAAAGTTGCAGACAGGCGTTTGAAAGAGAAATTGGCATAAGAAAATAATGTTTGACCGTTCCGACCATTTTACATGTGTTATTATTATAATGACAAAAGTGTATGGTCGTAAGACAGTGCATAATGTCATCCCCCCTGAATTTGTAATGGGCCATCGGAAGGAGCAATCCTGCTGGTGGCTTTTTGCATGCAGGCAGAGGGAATGTAACTCGGTTCGTTCGGTAGCGCATGAGGTTGCTGAACCCTAAAATCAGATAGTGCAGCGCAAGGCACGATAAATATTACTGCTAACGGGCGCAGAGGCTCGTTAACGGGATGTAGCGCAGATGGTAGAGCAACTGCCTTATATGCAGCAAGCCCCTGGTTCGAGTCCAGGTATCCCGACTGTGGAGTTTTTGCGGTTTCTTCGCAATATATGATTTCCATCCGAAAACCTCCTTTAATGATGATAAAAAACCGCAAAACAACAAGGAGAGAGAGCATGTTAGATTTAGCATTGAATTACCAAGAAAAATTGACAAAAAAACTTAGGGAAACATGGATGGATGATAGATACAAGTGGTATCATGCCGGAAATTTCTATGAGGATGTTGATATCAAGCATGATACATGGAATTGCCATCAGTATGTTTCGGTTAAGAACGGAGAAGTCATAGGGTCGATCGAATACAGGATAGACAGATCAAGCGAATATGCATATGCTCTGGGAATAATCAATTTCGAGGATAAGCCATCGTTTGAGTTTAGCCGGGATTTGGGAGAGGCATTAGACAAGATATTTTCCAGGTATGCTATACGCCGCCTGGAATGGTCTGTCATTATCGGAAATCCCATAGAAGAATCATATGACAGGATATGCAGGAAGTATGGAGGCCGGATAGTAGGGACGTATAGAAACCGTACAAGGCTGACAGACGGAAGATACTATGATGAGAAACTGTATGAGATAGAGTTAGCCGATTACATAGAGGCTAAGAGGAAGAAAGCATAGGGAATGGAAGAGAGGTGAGCCGCATTGGCTAAGTATCAAGAATGGATAGAGCCGGAAGGCTTGCTTAAGATCGAGGGATGGGCCAGAGATGGACTTACTGATGAGCAGATAGCAAAAAACATCGGCATAAGCCGAGAGACCATATATGCATGGAAAAAGCAGTACCCGAACTTTTCTGACGCCTTAAAAAAGGGCAAGGAAGTAGTAGACCGGGAAGTAGAGAATGCGCTGCTTAAAAAGGCTCTTGGATACGAGTATGACGAGGTTACAAGAGAAAGAGTGTTCAATGAAGATACTGGCAAGCCGGAGTTGATGGTTACGAAGATTGTAAAGAAGCAGATGGCACCGGACACGACAGCACAAATATTCTGGCTTAAGAATCGAAAGCCTAGCGATTGGAGGGACAAGAGAGACTATAGCGTGGAAGGAGCCATGAATGTCAATAATCCATACAACGGGCTTACGACAGAAGAACTTAAGAAGTTGATTAAGGATGGATAAGGAACTAATCAGGCTGGGTGCAAGGACAGAACTTGCAAGACGCGAGTTCTTTTTTTATTGCCAACTGAAAGCACCTGATTTTTATAAGGACGATAGGGAATACCTGAAGCAGTTATGCAACTCTTTGCAGGAATTTGTTGAGTCGGACGAGGAAGTATGCGTTATTAATGTGCCTCCGCGGCATGGCAAGAGCCGTACGGCTGGCAATCTCGTAGAGTGGTTTCTTGGAAATGACCCAACAAAAAAGATTATGACTGGATCATATAACGAAACACTCTCGACCATGTTCTCGAAGAACGTAAGGAACAGCATACAGGCTGTGAAAGCAGATATATATAAGCCGGTGTTCTCTGATGTATTTCCAGGAGTCCGCATTAAGTATGGTGATGCAGCAATGAACCTGTGGAGCCTTGAGGAAGGATATAACAATTACCTTGCGACTTCACCCACTGGAACGGCTACGGGATTCGGGTGTGATCTGATGATTATAGACGATCTAATCAAGGCTGCAAAAGAGGCTTATAATGCCAGTGTGCTGGAAGAACACTGGACATGGTTCACCGATACGATGCTATCAAGGCTTGAAGAGGGCGGGAAGATCATCATAATAATGACGCGCTGGCACAGCGAGGATTTGGCTGGAAGAGTTCTTGAATGGTGCAAGGAGAAGGGCAAGAGATATCGCCATATTGCCATGAAGGCACTTATAGACAATGAGAGCCATACGATGCTGTGCCACGAAATCCTCTCTTATGCTTCTTATATGGACAAGATTAGCGCAATGGGAGAGGACATAGCAAGCGCGAACTATAACCAGGAGCCTATTGATCTTAAGGGGCAGTTGTACACGTCCTTCAAGACTTATGATGACGTACCACGGGACACTACCGGCAAGCCGCTATTCTCTTCCGTCAGGAATTATACGGATACGGCAGATGAAGGCAGCGATTATCTGTGCAGCATCACGTATGGCGTATATAACAAGGAGGCATATATTCTTGATGTCATATATACTCAGAAGCCAATGGAGGATACGGAACCGATGGTAGCAAAGGCATTATTCAAATATGGCGTGAACAGGGCGAAGATTGAATCGAATAACGGCGGTCGCGGATTTGCGAGGTCCGTAAATAGCATACTCAAGCAGGAGTATAAGAGCAATAAGACCAAGGTAAGGTGGTTCCATCAGTCCGAGAACAAGATCGCAAGGATATTGTCAAACAGTACCTGGGTTATGAACCACATATATTACCCGAAGAACTGGAAAGACAGATGGCCGGATTACTACAAGGCAATGTACAAGTATCAGCGGGAAGGGAAAAATGCGCATGACGATGCACCAGATGCGACTACGGGAGTAGCGGAGAACACGGTACACTCTGGCGGCGTGTCTATGGGATAATGGAGGGAATATGGAATTAGAGATTGCTAAGAAAATGCTAAGATCGTATATGCCTGTACATGAGAAATTCGTTTCCAAAGCGGATACTGCTAACAGGTATTACAGGAAGAAAAATGATATCCTGACGATCAAGCGTGAGGATAAGATAGAGGATGACCCGCTAAGAAACGCGGACAATAGGATACCGAGCAACTTCTACAAGTTGCAAGTCAACCAGAAGGCAGCATACGCATTTACGGACCCTGTGCTATTCGATGCAGGGAATGACCAGGCAAATGAAACAATTAAGAAAGCCTTAGGTGATGCCTTCCAGAAGAAGTGCAAGGCGTTATGTGTGCAGGCTGCTAACACATCCGTAGGCTGGATTCATTATTGGAAAGGAGAGAACGGCGAGTTCAAGTATTCGGTACTGGACTCAAGAGAGGTAGTGCCAATATGGAATAAGGAATTGGAGAAGGAACTTAAGGCGGTACTCCGCACATACCGTGATATTGATGACGCTACAGGAGACGAGTATTTCATCTATGAATTCTGGACGGATGAAGAGGCAGAATCATTCAGGCGCAGGATTGATAGTGATGGCTATGATATGCTGGAACCTTACTGCCAGTATCTTACGTTAGATGTAGATACTAACTCTGAGACTTACGAGAGCGTATACAAGCATGGACTTGGGGAAGTGCCGTTCATATTCTTCAGCAACAACGATGAGGGCACGAGTGATCTAAATGACATCAAGGAACTAATAGACTCTTATGACAAGATATATTCAGGATTCGTGAACGATCTGGAAGATATTCAGGAGATTATTTTCGTCCTCACAAATTATGGTGGAGAGGCTGACACTCCGACTGAAATACTACGGGAAATCAACAATACCAAGATAATACAGGTGGAAAGCGAAGGCCCAAACGACAAATCAGGTATATCCACATTGGCAATAGAGATACCAGTAGAGGCCAGGGAGAAACTATTGACAATGACTCGGAAGTCTATATTTGAGCAAGGCATGGCTATTGACCCGGACCCGCAGAATTTTGGAAACAGTTCTGGCGTGGCATTGGGATATCTGTATTCGCTCCTTGAACTTAAGACTGGATTAATGGAAACTGAATTCAGAATATCATTCAATAGGCTTGTGCGTGCTATCCTTAGATTTCATAATCTGTCAGCAGAAAACATTGAGCAGACGTGGACAAGGACGAGCGTCACGAATGATGCGGAACTCTCTGACATAGCGCAGAAGAGCAAGGGAATCATATCAGACGAGACAATCGTACGCAGACATCCTTGGGTAGATGATCCAACAAAAGAGATGGAAAGGCTTGAAAAGCAGAGGAAGGAAAAAGAGCAGAAATGGGACAATATTCCGAAAGCCGATGGAGGGTTAGGAGATGGCGAAGAAGAATAGCACAGAGTATTGGGAACAGCGTATTGCTAATACTACCTGGGAGACGTACAACACGATAGAGGAAAAGAACCGCAGAATATTGGAGTTCTACATTGATGCAAGCCGACAGGTTAGGGAGGAACTCTATTATATTGCCGAGAAGTACAGCAGGAACGGCACGCTATCGCTTTCGGATATGTATAAGCGCGACCGACTTGAAAAACTATGCAGGAAATACGAGAGCATTATCAAGCGTCTTGGAGAGGAAGTGCAGAGCGAGGCCACCGAAAATATGCAGGATGGGTTCAAGGATGTGTATGTCGCAACAACAGAGTTCCTAGAGGCTGAGGGGATATCGGTTCCCAACAGAAAACTTATGGATAAGTTGATAAATGAACCTTGGAGAGGTGACAGTTTCTCCGGCAGGATATGGGAAAATCAGAAGCAACTTGCGGTCGGCCTTAATGATATCCTTCTTGCCGGGTTGCAGCAAGGAAAGACGGCAACAGATATCGCTATAAGCCTGCATAACTATACTGGCAACAGTTTCAACAACTGCCACAGGCTCATACGGACAGAGACGATGCACTACCTCAATAGTGCGGTACTCATGGGATATAAGGATGTAGGCATAGAGAGAGTGAGGGTATGGGCGGCATTGGATGAGCGGACATGCGAGACATGCATGAGATATCATGATAAGGTATATCCTCTTGGCAAAGAGCCGATTCTTCCACTCCATCCGAACTGCAGATGCACATATTTGCCGGAAGTAGAATAGGAGTATGACATGAAAGAATTAAGGGTAACTGCAAATAAGAAGTTGAAGATACAGTGTACATGCGGAAAAGCATTTGATCCGACAGCGAAGATGATGATAGAGCATGTGCAGGATGATGGACTGATAGATGTATATTATCTCTGCCCGCACTGCAAATCGAAGCACCATGTATGCTACATTAACAGCGAGATCAAGCGCATACAGAAGTTGATTGACAAGGCAAGGAGAACGAATAACCCGGATGCCTGCAAGATATTATGTGACCACAAAAAATATCTCATGGATGCTCTTAACAATCGCTTGTAGACAGACTCCCTAGATGGTAATATATGGATATAATATATATTTCAGGGAGGATTTGTAAATGAAAAAGATTGTAAGTGTATTATTTGTTACGGTTATGTGTTGCGTTATGATAGTTGGATGTAGTGGGAATAATAATGTTCCGAAACTACCACATAATAATGACATATCATTGACTGATAGCCAAGAAAATATTATCAAGAAAGATGAATTGAAAGAATTAACGCCTGATAATAATGCTTATGAATACTTGAGCCAGATATCGCCTGATTATGAAAATTCAGAAGAATATGGGAAACAATATGTGAAAGATGAAAATTCAACCGTAACAATTGAGGGGTATGAATTTTATATGAGTTATGTCCTGAATAGTGACAATGGATTAATGAGTGTGAGATATAGAGGGAGCAATATAGATAGTTCGGGATATGATGAATTGTCGAATGTTTTGATTGACAATTATGGGGAGCCTATAAAAAATGCCGAATTTGCTTTTTACGATAAATATAAAGAGTGGAAGGTTGAAATTGATAACGAAGAGTATATTGTAGAAATGGGTATACCAACAAATTTTCAAGATGAATTATGGATACAGATAGGGAGAAATACTAAAAAGTAAAAATTTACCACTTGCTAACAGTTTTAGCGAGTGGTTTTGTTATGTAAGAATGGAGGTGGTATAATTGATTGTAAAAATTATCAGGTCTTATTACGATGTGGAAAAGCACAGAAACATAGGACAAGGCGAAGAGATTGAGGTTTCCGAGTCAAGGGCAAGGCAATTGGAAAAAGCCGGGGTAATTCAAAAAAGAGCAGCAAAAACGAAGGACGCATAGGCGTTCTTTTATTTTACCCTTTTTTAAGTGTTGCAGGGGATAAAGAACAACGGTACATTCCATACCGGGAGAGCCGGAATAAAAATCTATGGAGGTGAAACTAAATGGAATGGTTAAAGAAAATCTTAAGCAATGCGGTATATGGAGAAGATGGGAAGTTGGATGTGGAAAAGACCTTGGAAAAAATCAATAAGGAGGCGCCGAACCACATCATACCAAATGGGGAGTACGACACAAAGGTTACAGAACTTAATACGGCAAATGCCACCATCAAAGATTTGCAGGAAAGCACTAAGGGGAATGAGGAACTGCAAGGGAAGATCGAGACATATGAGACAGAAATTAAAAACTTGCAGAAAGCGAATGAAGACATGCAGAAGTCATACAGGCTCAAGGAAATGATCTCAAATGCCGGATGCATAGATGCTGACTATCTGATCTACAAGCATGGCGGGCTAGAGAAGTTCACGTTCGACAAGGACGGAAATCCTGTTGGGGTAGATGAGATTGTGAAATCCTATAAGGAATCAGCGCCTATGCTATTTCCTACTGTACAGAAGCATCAGAGTTACAATCCGCAGGGCGGCAAAGGAGCAGCGACTACTAACCCATTCGCAAAAGAGACATTCAATCTGACGGAGCAAGGAAAAATGCTTAAGGAAAACCCCGCACAGGCACAGGAAATGGCAGCCGCAGCAGGAGTAACATTATAAGAACAAGAAAGGTTAAAAAGGTGATAACACATGGCAGGAACAACATTATCAGATGTAATTGTACCACAGTTATTTACGCCGTACGTAATCCAGAAGACAATGGAGAAATCAGCATTATATAACTGTGGAATTATTGTTAATGATACTAAATTTGACGAACTGGCTTCACAGGCCTCTCCACTAGTGAATATGCCGTTTTTTGAGGATTTGACGGGTGAGTCAGAGTCCGTAGTGGAGGGGAAGGATTTGACGCCGTCTGGAATTGAATCCGAGCAGGACGTTGCAGTAATCATCAGGCGCGCAAAGATGTGGAGTGCTACTGATCTGTCTGCCGCGCTTGCTGGAAGCGATCCGATGCTTGCGATTGCATCACTGGTGGCAGGGTTCCGCGCGCGTGATATGCAAAAGGAATTAGTTGCTATTCTAAAGGGAATTTTCGGCTCTTATACAGAACCAGAAGCGTCCTCGGCGAAAACGCCACTTGCAAGCAATATATTAGACATTTCTGGCGGTTCAGGAACGGCGGCTAAATGGAGCGGGTCTGCTTTCATTGATGCAGAACAGTTGCTTGGAGACAATAAGACGGCACTTACGGGTGTTGTAATGCATAGTGCTACGGAGGCGGCACTTAAGAAGCAGAATCTTATTGAGACCGTACAGCCATCGAATGACGTGTCGTTCGGATTATATCAGGGGAAACGAGTCATTGTGGATGACGGATGTCCTGTAACTGGCTCTGGCTCAAATCAGGTATTCTCTACATACCTTTTCGGTCAGGGCGCAATTGCGCTTGGTAATGGAAATCCAGTAGGATTCGTGCCAACCGAGACAGATCGGGACAAGAAGAAGGGTTCCGGTATTGACTACCTGATTAACAGATGGACGAACATACTTCATCCGCGCGGAATTCAGTTCACAAACGCCAAGGTAAGCAGCAAGAAGGAAGGCCCTACAAGAGCAGAACTTTCTGACGCGCAGAATTGGAACCCCGTATATGAACCAAAGCAGATCAGGATTGTTGAGTTCAGACACAAACTGTAGGAGTTAATCGTATGGAAGAGAGAATATTAGAGAGCCTGCTAAAACGTCCTGGCTTGGGTGACAAGAGATATATCCTTGAGGATATGGTACATGATAGCGTTCTGGAAATCCGGGACGCTATCAACTATGAAAAAGACGAGGAATTGCCAGAGGCATGTGAATTGGCAGTGAAAGAACTGACGCTTATCAGGTTCAATCGAGACGGAACAGAGGGCATAGCAAGCGAGGGCAATAGCGGAGTATCAGTGTCATATATCAATGAGTTGCCGCCTGCTGTTAAGCGTATCATATATCGCCACAGGAGATTACGAAGGAGGAAATAGGATGTCAATAAACCGGGATATGAGCAGATACACGATCCAGGAAGAAAAGCGTGTCAGAAGTCCATCTGGCGGATTTAAGCCGGAATGGGTATATGTCTCCGAGGCCGATGTCGCCGTATATAAAAATGATGAGTACGTAACGCATGCAAGCGAGGTATACAAGGTATCAACGCATACAGGGCTTACATACCGAAAGGGCCTCAAGGCTGGAAAATATCGGCTTAAGAATGACGATACTGTATATACGGTGATATCCTGCAACGATTCCGGAAGGCTGGCAAGCCTGCTTCTCAAGGAGGTGACTACGGATGTCGGATAATTCTGCATTTGAGTCCAGCATGAATAAGGCAATGCTTGAAATCATTACAGATGTAGGAAGAAATATGAAAAAAGCGTGTTATGTCGTTGAAGCCGAGGCGAAAAAGAACTGCCCGGTAGACCAGGGTATTCTTAGGGCATCGATTACCAGTGAGGTTGATATTTCTGGCTCTGAGATAGTCGGCATGATAGGCAGTACACTTGAGTATGCGCCTTATGTGCATGATGGGACTGGAATCTATGCGAAGGATGGAAATGGCAGGAAAACTCCGTGGGGCTATACGGTGATGGCAGGAAAATACAAGGGATTCCATTGGACACGAGGGCAAAGGCCGCAGCCGTTTCTGGAAGATGCGAAACTTTCAAAAAAATCATCAGTAGAAAGGATTCTGGGAGGTAAATAGCAATGGAATTGGACATCAAGAATTACATAGAGTACAGGATCCCGGAATTTGCATTGCGGCTATATCCTGTAATGGTTGTAGACCCGGACGAAGGGATTAACATTGCCTATACATTTACGGATATTTCATCGGGGCACTTGAGCCAAAGCCAGTTGACCCTTAATGTGATCTCAGACGACTATGATTTAGGCATGGAGGCTCACAATAAAATTGCGAAACTGCTTGCAATGGAAGAGGACGCGCCATTCATATCATATGGAAATACAAGGTTTCGGTCGGTGCTTTCATCTGGCGGCGGCCGGATATTTAATGAGGATTTGCAGAAATGGGAACTGAAAAAATATTATCTGATAGATTGGAGGACAATTCATGGGAACAAAGAATAAGGATGAGATTTTACTTGGAGCGGGTGAAGTCTATATGTATGAGTTTGAGGGAACGGAACTGCCACAAGATTCAACGATTGAGAGCGCGGATCACAACGTAGGGCATTGCAGCGGCGGGTTTTCCATAAACTACAAGCCTACCAAGTATGACGTTCTAAACCAGTATGAGAAGATCGTGAAATCATTCATCACGAAGGAAGAGATTACGGCTAAGACGGGTGTGCTTACCTGGAACATGGAGAATATCTCGATGCTTTCCACGGGCGAGTATACAGAGGACAAGGAAAAGAAGGTAAGAACCATCGTGTTTACCGGAAAGGGAAAGTCGCTTAAGACGGTGCTTCTGAGATTCGTTCATGAGAAGGAGAACGGGAAGAAGATTCGATTCACGATGATCGGACAGGGCGGCTCTGGATTCGCGCTTGAATTCACGGGCAAGGAACTGACGATTGATGCTGAAATATCGGCTATCAACAAGATTGATGGATTCCTGGCGAAGTTTGAGGAAGAACTTACAGAGGAAGAGGCTGCCGCTATCGTAGCAGCATAGGAGAGCGCAATAATGCGCCCTCCTTATTTTTATTTTGAAAGGGGATAAGAGATGCTGGATCTAGACAAGTATTTGTACAATAGCGTGGAAATGAGGATAGGTGGAGAAGTCATACATGTAATGCAGCCTACCCTAAGAATGATAGACAAAGTAGATATGATCGAGAAGGATTTAACGGAAGATAATATCAACGATAAGCGAATGGATGTTGCAATCCTATTTTTGAACCATAATAAGGAAGGACGGAAGTTCGAAAAACAGGACTTATATGACTGGACAACGGATGCAATTACTAATGTTATAAATACAATGTCAGTATTGCGATACGAAGCGGAATCAGACCCAAACTAATGATCCCCATTCCTCCTGGAGAAATTGGAAAGGCAATATGTGAAAAATATTTCCCGGAAGAGGAATGGGAAAAAGAGTATCGTTTAAAAACTGGAATTATTAGAAGGATAAGCGAGTATACGGGATTCAATTTTAACGAAGTTCTGGAACTGCCTTATCCTTATTTTTTGCTTCTGAACAGGGAGAGTTGGATCGCAAGTTATACAAAATCTAAGGAAGGCATGGAGACACTCAAGAACTTGTGGCGATTACAACAGACCAAGGCTGATGAAAAGTCAGTGAGAAGGCATAGCGGAGGTTGATATAATGGCGTCAGGAATTGAGTTAGCACCACTGTTAACCAAACTCAAGGTAGATACGAAACAATTTAAGAGAGACATGAAGAATGCCGCCAAACTGGGAAAGAGCGAGGCTGACAGGGTTGAGAAGAGCCTGGCAGGATTGACAAGGACTGGACAGACGCTTGGAAAAGTAGGATCGGTGCTGACGAAGTCCGTAACCCTCCCAATTGTTGGTGTAGGCGTTGCAACAACCAAGATGGCGGTTGACTTTGAAAGCAGTTTTGCAAAAGTAAGTACGCTTCTTGATGATGGCGTCGTGGATTTTGCAGAATATAAAGACAGCCTGATAAGTGGCTCAAATGAAACCAAGGTTGCGGTTGATGAATATTCCGAGTCCGTGTATCAGGCCATATCCGCAGGCGTAGATCAGACCAAGGCGGTCGAATTCACGACTGAGGCCATGAAGTTGGCAAAAGGCGGATTCACGTCCGGCGCAAGCGCAGTAGACATCCTTACCACGGCGATCAATGGATATAACCTGAGCGCGGAAGATGCTACAAAAATTTCTGATATGCTGATTACAACGCAGAATCTCGGCAAGACCACCGTAAATGAATTGAGCAGCAGCATGGGCAAGGTAATCCCTATTGCCAGTTCTGTCAATTTTGGGATGAATGAACTGTCTACATCTTACGCGCAGTTGACCAAGAATGGTATTGCCACGGCAGAGGCCGGAACATATCTTAAGCAGATGCTTTCCGAGTTAGGAAAAACAGGAAGTACGTCTGATAAGGCCCTTCGGGAACTGACAGGGAAAGGATTTGCGGAACTCAAGAAGGAAGGTGTTGCAACGTCAGACATTCTGAACATGATGAGCCAGTACGCAGAGAAGAACGGAATGACTCTGAAAGACATGTTCGGCTCAGTGGAGGCTGGATCAGCGGCATTGGTTCTCGCGAAAGGAAATGGTCAGGAGTACAATGGAATGCTGGACGCTATGAACAAGAGCGCGGGTGCTACGCAATCGGCTTTCGATAAAATGGATGCGACCCCAGCAGAGCAATTAAAAGGAGCCTTGAACAAATTAAGGAATGAAGGAATAAAGTTCGGAGCGTCATTCATTCCAGTTATCACAAAAGTATCTGAGGTATTAAGCAAGGCAGGAGACGCATTTGCGGGATTGTCAGAGCAGGAGCAGCAGAATGTTATAAAATGGATGGCATTGGCCGCAGCCGTTGGCCCTGTGCTTAAAGTGGTAGGCGGAGGGATAGGAACATTCACAAAATTAAGTAGCGTTATGAGCGGTGCAAGTACAGCGTTAGGCAGCCTTGGAGGGGCAGGGCTGGTTGGAAGCATGGGAAGTCTTGCTTCTATCTGTGCGCCTCTTGTGGTCGGCGTTGCTGCTGTCGGAGCCGGAATGTACGCCGCCCACGAGAATACGCAGTTGATGAAGCGATCTGTGATAGAGTCATCCGATGAAATGTCGGGAATGGAAAAGGTGCTTGCGAAACTCAATGGCGTAGAAGTGAAGTCAAGGGAAGAGTTGGAAAAACTAGGGCTTGTACATAAGAAATTCTCAGATGATATCAGCAAGGAATTCCAGAAAGAGGTAGAAAAATCCACGGAGGCACTACAGGAATTCGGCGTATTTCTTAATCAGATTGGGTTTGATGATGTGATCTCGCAAGAGGAAAGCGCAGAATTTACAAGACGTGTATCGGAGATGTGCCAGGAGGCTGTTGACACCATATCGGGAAAGAAGGAAGAAAGCCAGAAGGCCTTGAAGGAATTATTTGTTGCTGACGATGAAGTAATAGATGAAAGCGAGCAGAGGGTATTAGATATACTTTCCAGGTCAAGCGATAACCAGATCAGTGAAGTGCAGAAACTACAGGATGAGATTCTGGCGATCAAGCAGGCGGCAGTAGATGAGGGAAGAGCGTTAAATGACCAGGAGGTTGCGGCAGTAGAGGAAAAGACGCAGAAAATCAAGCAGATCGAACTTGAAAATCTCGGTGGAACCCAGGAAGAGATCCTGTATGCTAAGAATGAGTTTGCCGCAAGGGTCAAGAACCTTGATGCCAAGAGCGCGTCTGACTTGATGCAGGAAAAGGCGAAAGCGCGAGATGATGAAATCGTGCAGATTCAGGCGTCATATGATACTCAGATTGAAATGCTCAAGTCAAAAGCAGCAGAATGTACTGGTGCAGAACGTGAGGAAATGGAGAAGCAGATTGCCAATCTTGAGAGCGATAAGCAGAAGAAAATTGATTCCCAGAATCAACTCTATGACGAGTATATGAATATCATCAGGGAGAAGAACCCAGAATTGCTGGATGTGATTAACAAGTTTAACGGGGAAATACTTACGAATGAGGACAAGGCTTGTCAGGAGAGGCTCTACAATATGATGAATCATTATGACGGGCTGAACCAGATAACCGAAAGCGGATGCTATCAGATATACAATAAGGAAGCCGGAATGTGGCAGAATATGCGTGTTACGGTAGATGAAAATACTGGCGCAATTGTAGGCATATACAATGAATCTACGGCAGAATGCGGAGGATACACGGAAAAGATGGCGCAGGATGCCGAAAACATGGCACGTAGGCAGAACAGCGCATATCAGGCAATAGGCTCATCAATGGGACTGTATGTAAGCAATACGGGTAAAATTATGGGCGCAAACGGAAATGTAGTTGCTTCTATGGATGACTTGAAACTGCATACGGACGGAACCAGGACGGGAATTGTCAACATCAACAATACGCCTTATAACATTACCGTAAACAAGGACGGGACAATATCAGCGTTGCAGGAAATTAACGATAAGGCAGATTATGCAACAAGGGACAGGACTATTCATATTGCAGCGCAGTATATGGATAATCCCTCTATTGCGGCATGGGATGGAGTTACGGAACTTCACCATTTTAACGGTCTTGATAATGTTCCTTATGATGGATACAGAGCAGTATTGCATAAGGGTGAGCGAGTTCTTACTTCCGAGGAAAACAAGGAGTATTCATCTGGCAGGGACAATACAAATTATGACTATATCCGAAACATTGTCAGAAGCGAGATCAAGGGGATCGTGATAGAACTGAATGACAGGGAGATGGGCCGTGCATATTCCCGCTGGTCAGAAGGGAGGGCTTAGATGTACCCAGATATATGTTATGTGAATAGTAATAATGTGGTGCTTGATCTTACGTCCTTCCCTTATCTAGTCAATGATATCAATGAGATAACAGACTACTCCTGGGATTACGAGGCCAACGATGCACAAAAGGTAGTATCATTTTCCCGTGGGGTGTGCGAGATACCTATAACTATCAATATCCTTGCGAATACGCATGAAGAATATGTACAGGCACGAAAGAGGTTGTTTGAGGCACTGGAAACGGATGTGCTTAACAATGCGAGGGGGCGGCTGTACTATCATGGTCAGTACGTCCTTTGCAACGCCGTTACCAGCAAGAAAAAGGACTGGAACATGGGCGTTGACTTTGCGTTAGTTTACATCAAATTTGTAACGGACTGGCCTTACTGGATCACAGAAGAGACTTTCGAATATCTGCCATACTCTGGCGCAGAAAGCAAAAGCATTGGAGGCCAGAATTATCCGTACAATTATCCGCACAATTACACGAATACGCAGAAGGGGAACGGGATAATCCGTAATGAGCACTATGCTGACTGCAATTTCTCTATGACGATATATGGAAAAAGCCTGAATCCGCGAGTATCTATCGGCGGACACGTATATGAGGTGCTTACGAGCGTTGATGACGGGGAATACATGGTTATTGACTCTAAGAGCAAGACCATAAAGCGGTATAAGGCCAACAAGCAGATTGTCAATGAATTTGGTAGTAGGAATATGGAATCATCCGTATTCCAATTGATACCGACGGGCAAGAGCAATGTGCTCTGGGATGGGTCATTTGGAATAGACATCACCCTGTACCACGAAAGGAGTGAACTGCTATTAATCTGATAATTGCGGATGCGAATGGAAGAGAACTCAGGTATTGGGATATGGAGAGGAACCTTGATCTTGATATAGGTGATACCAATGACTTCCAGTTTGGGGTATCGCTTACGGAGTGGAATCACTCGAGCCTTGATTATGGATATAGGCTATTCGTGCCAGAGACAGAATATGGGGGAGTTATAGGAGATATAGAAACATCAACGAAAAGAGGACGGGTCATTGTACGCGGCGATACATGGCGCGGGATGCTGGGAAAGAAGATCGTAGAGCCGCCCAAAGGGTCATCACATCTTACTGTATCAGGAGAACTTAATGCCGTGATATCAGGAATACTTGGAAATTCGTTCGGCGATCTGTTTTCCGTTTCTCAACGGGATACCGGGATTATAGTAAATTATCAATTTGACCGTTATACTACTATGCTGGACGGATTAACCAAGATGCTATCTCAGGTGGGATATAGGCTATCAATCAAGTACATAGAGCGAAATGACGGACCAGGATATGTGGAAATCGGCGCAGTAAAGGCGTCTGATTATTCAGAGAGCATTGAATTCTCACAGGACTATCATATCAATTTTATAGCCCGCGAGTGTAGGAACGGGATTAATCATCTCATCTGTGCAGGCGAGGGAGAAGAGGAAAGCCGCCTTGTCCTGCATCTATATGCGGATGCGGACGGAAATATAGGCGAAACACAGTATTATACGGGGCTTGATGAAAGAACCGCGCTATATTCGTATACATCTATAAACGATGCGGAGGAATTGAAAAAGGATGGTATAGAGCGTTTTAAAAAACTCATGAATTACAAGAGATTCGAGATGTCCGTAGACAATGTGGAACTTGAGGTTGGCGATACGGTATCCGGCAGAGATTATATAACAGGTATATATGTCAAGAAGCCTGTGGTTGGAAAGATACTTAAAATTACGGACGATAGAGAAACAATAGATTACACCATAGAAGGAGATGATTAGATGGAACTCATAACAGGAGTGGGCGCAACGGATCACATTGATTCTCAAGATGATGCTGACTTTCAGAGAGCCATTACAGGCCCGGACAATTATGTGTTGAATATCGGTCGAAAGATGGAGGCTGAGTTATTGTCAAATAATGTGGTGCGTGTGCATGATGGCAGCCTGATCCACCAGGGAAGGCATGTAATTATACCGGAAGGCGAAAGTGAAGAGGTAACAATTGAATATGGTACGCAGGTGGAAAAGAGGATTGATCTGATTGTATCGGTGTACAGAAAGGATACCACAAGCGGAATAGAAACAGAGTTTCTTAAGGCCATCAAGGGAACGCCATCCGTAGACATCCCGGCTATTCCAAGCCATATAGATGGGAATATCAGGGCTGGAGATATATATTCTGAATTCCCTCTGTACAAGGTTACGCTTGACGGAATCAACATAGTGTCAATAGAGCCATTGTATGAAGTGCTTACATCTATGGCAGAACTTAAGATGATGACCGATGAACTAAATAGAAAATTGCCAGCGATTGGCACAAACTATATAAAATATCCTGATGGCGTACAGATA
>ENA-ORUW01001307-ORUW01001307.1-human-gut-metagenome-genome-assembly--contig:-NODE-1307-length-18164-cov-8.162240_pt1 | contig 18164 bp, 17 predicted proteins | sample MGYA00242088_ERZ509227 | MGnify/ENA primary metagenome ERZ509227 (study PRJEB26280, sample SAMEA2338816) | human gut metagenome | biome: human gut; feature: human-associated habitat; material: faeces... | reverse complement strand
CATACCGCCTTTTCTTGTTATCCAGCCCTCCGGCTGTATCGGTTGAGCAAAAGTCCGCGTGGGATTGATGTGGTATCTTTAACTTTGGGAAACTCCACGTTCACAGCCTAAATCTACTGTTGTAAATCCGCTTAATGGCATATAATTCTTATCATCTACATTGATGAATCCCATCATATTTTCGTTTGTTACATTTGACTTGAATACCGCCTTTTTACGAATCCACTCCGCACATTCTTTTGCAATAGCCTTCTGCGTCATCTCATTACGAAGTTTAACTTCAAACTCAGAACCAAACAGATTTTTTTCACGTTCCTGTCTTGGTATATAGAATTCTCTTTTCTCGCGCTTAGCTTTTTCCTTAATGAATGTTGGTGATGTAAAAATAAAACGCAATTCATCTACATTTTTAAGTTCTTTCTTTAATTCAGCAAATGCATAAATAGAAAAGCAAGCTGCAGCAATAGATACTTTACTGCCCTTATGTATTTCAGTTGTCAAATCTTCTTTTAGTGTCTTATTGACATTATCTATTATTTCCAATCCCGTTAGCCTCCTTCGTTTGTACTATGCATTATGCTTATTTTTCTTGTACCTTGCATCCGCTGGCTTCTGTGCAGTATCAGGAATCAACCACATTTTTCCCTTTTTAATCGCACCATCAACTCTTCCCTCAGTGCATAAAACACCTATTCTTCTAGTAGAAATATTCCATACCTTTGAAAGTTCTGTTGCTGTTAAATACTCCATAATTGAAACCTCCATAATAAAAATATTATATTCTATTATCGGAATAATAGCAATCAGAAATATTGTTTGTTTTTTCTTTTAACTCCATCAAATATCAGCAGTATTTATGCAATTTTCACAAACAGATAGGATAAATTAATATCCTATCTGCTACATGACTTCACTATTCACTTTCATTAACTATTAAAGCATCTGTACCAGTTGCAGTAATCCTGCACACAACCCCACCATCAACTACAAAAACTACCTTTCCTTTCGCCTTATCTCCAATCTTATCATACAGCCTTCCAGCACTCATAGACTCACCTTTAACAGTAAAAGGGCTATTAGCCACATATCCTATCTTTCCAAGTCCTTTAACCTTTACCTGTATTGCTTCCTTGTCATACTCATTATCCGGCTCTTTCTCAAGTTTGACTTTCATTCCTTTTTCCATAAAATCACTGCCAAAATAATGGCTGCAACCTGCTATTGTAAAATAAAGTTCTTCCATAGTAGTCTCCTTTCCGTACACTCTATCAGCTTTACCAATCTTCTCCGTACTCATCCATTGCATCATCTACACCATCTGCATAATCGCTGTCTCTGTCATATCTGTCATAGTCATAATCACCATCCATATAGATATCGTCATAGCCATCGTCATAAGAGTCATATGTACTCTTCTTTGTCGTTGTACTTTTCTTTGTGCCGCTGCTATATGATGACTTATTTGTTGAATTTGATTTATTATTGTAACTACTGCTTGAACCAGAGTTACTTGTGCTACTCTTAGAAGTACTGCCAGATGATTTATTACTATTTGACGAACTGCTATGGGATGTACTACTTCCCGTATATGGTTTATGCAGATAACAATAACTGCTTCCACTTGCCTGCTTATTATCACATCCTGCCTTAATGCACTTAGGCTCACTTGCTTCACCTATTGAACCTATTACAAACAGAACACCTATTATCACAAAAAATATTGCCAGTCCCTGTCCATATGAATTCTTTCTCATACAAATCAGCCTCCTTTGCAAAAATTTCAGTCAAAATCATAATCATCCGGGTCTAACCCTGCTTCTTCCAATGCCTCTGCCCGGTCATCAGGATCCATAAGTTCTAATTCATCAACATCAAGTCCTGCTGCCATTGCATCAATCTCAAAATCATCCTTTGCGTCATCCTCGAAGTCTCCGGCATCTCCAAATAATGCTTCATGTTCTTCCCTGCTGGTGCAAAGCATTTCTCCTGCAAACATCATTTCCGCACCATCTATTTTGCCATCGCCATTTAAATCCATCCAATCTCTCATTGCTATACCTCCTCATTTTTGAAATTTTCCTTTAGCTTTGCTAATCGTGGTGATGTCAGCCATCTTTCCATCGCAGGTTCACCTTCCAAGGATAATCCTTCACAATAATCTACTAACATTCTTATTGATTCAAAATTTAATCTTATTATTTCTTCTGTAGTGTTTGTATATGGTACTATTAGCTCAACACATCTTTCCAATTCTTTTACATTTCGTTCAAGTTCGTTCTTTACGATATCTGTCATACTTTTATTTCTCCATTCATTTATGTGATTATTTGTTTTTTCTGATTATATGATACTACCTTAGCTGTCCTATAATCAGCCCTTGTGTATCGAACCTTTGTTTCATTTAAACCGGAACCTCCTATTCTAATGCCCTATCATTTCTGCATACTTCGTAATATTCACACATAATGCAGCATCCTCTGCATTCCTTAGCATGTAATACTGTTTTTCTAATCCAATACCATAACCTTGCCACTTTGCCACCTCACCTGCTCCAAAAAAATAAGAACCAGTAAGAGTTTATCTCTTATCTGATTCTTATTATAAAAACTAAGGTGTCCCATAAACACACCTTGCATATCGAATTTTTGTTCTTATTTTTTATATTGTTTTATCAATCTGTCAATTTCAGCATTCATCATTTCAACCACATTTTGTGGTCCAACAATCGTTACTCCCTCACCAAGACCTATGATCCACGCTAAAAACTGCCTGCTGACTGCAACCTCAACATTGACTACAAAGCGTTTATCATCCAATCTGATCATTGACACATCTTTTCCAAAGCGGTCTATCATTACACCAGCAAAAGAATTGTCGCACTCAATGCGCACCCACTCTTCTTTACCTCCATACATGCCAAACATTTTTCTGGCATATGCAGCCATATCAAATGATTTAAATGCCTGCCTTCCTTCTCTTCCTTTGCCGTTTGACTTGATATAAAGCATTTTATCTACTCGAAAATGTTTAATTATTCCCTCATTACTGTCATATGCAATTAAGTAATAATTCTCATCATCCCAGGATAATGACCATGGGCTAACTTCGTAAAGTGCTCCATCATGGCGCAGTTCCATCTTCTTGTCAACATTCCACTGAAAATACTGGAATGTTATCCTCGAATTTTCTGCTATTGCTGTATGTATCTTGTCAACATTGTAATAAATGCTCTCATTCATCGTCTTTACACGACCAGCAACAAATACCTGCCTGTGTAACTGTGATGCTTCATACTTACTAGCAAGCCCTTCTATCTTTTTTATAAGCTCATTTGATTTCTTAGCTGTGATAAATTTTGCCGACTGCACAGAATCAACCAATAATTTTAATTCTGCAAGTTCAAACTGTCTGTTCCCTATATGATATGAATATGTCCTGTCTTCCTGCGTTCCTATAACATCCATACCATATACCCTTAAATTTTCAATATCATTATACAAGCTTTTGCGTTCCGCACTTATATCATATGCTGCGAGTGCTTCAATAATCTCCGGCATGGTAATACTGTGCGTTTCATCCGTCCGTTCCAGAAGAATTTTCATAAGATATATCAGTTTCAATTTCTGATTTGATGATTTAGGCATAATGCACCTCCAAACTTTCAGATAAAACAAAAAACTTCTCTTATATGATACCATAAATAACCATATAAGAGAAGATATATAATTACTGCAAGTCCTAATGTCGGTACACCATTATATTTAATCTGCCTATGCTACTTTGCAGAGAAAGCTATCACAATTATAACCAGTACCACAATAGCAATTATCAATAAAACAGGCTGGGTAAATAACCATAATACTGCGAATAACAATACAAAAAATCCTACAAACTTACCGATTGCAGCTATTCCTGAATAATCCCCATCACAAGCGGCAATGATTGAACCGACAACAAATATTAAAATAAACGCTAGTATATGCATAACTGCCACCTCCGTATAAGCTCATCTTTAGCTCATGTATCTGTTCCTTATGCTTTATTTATAGCACTTAATACTGTCCAATAATCATCTCTTACACATCGAATTAATGTTCTGTATTTCGATGAAACTGTACAAAAAAAGGACGCAGAATCTCTTCCACGTCCTCAAAACTATCTGGCTTTATCTTCTCTTACCTTCGATACTTCCTTATGTGCCGCTTCCTGCTTCACCTCATCCACACCTCTAGCCTCAAAAGCATCTGCATTATACTGATACGCCTGCGGCTCAGCGACCATCGGTGAATATACAATCTCTGCTTCCACTCGCTCAGCTTCTGCCCTCTCCGGTTCCGTCTGTTCCTGCACCTTAGCATTCTCCATATGCTTTTCCTTATCAAGCTGCACATTCATAGCCAGATTATCCAGCTTATCAATAGATGCATCCAGATGAAGTTCTATTGATACAAGCATCTTTTTCACAGCTTTCATCGGAGCAAGTACTGCCTTTGTAATTGGATGTTTCTGCTCTTTCTGAGAATAATCCACCTCCGACTTGTCAGCAAAAGTGCGAAATGCATTGGCTGCTGTCTGCCCAACTTCACGCAATCCTTTTGCAAGAAGTGCTGTCTTTGCTATATCCTTATCCGTGGTCTTGATTGCATCTCTTACATTTTCTCGGATATCAAGGAGTCTTTTCTTAATTCCTAAGAACTCAGATACCCTGTATAATGCAGCTCTTCCCTTTTCCTTTGCTTCTTCGACTATGCCCTTAGCAGTAGATCTGACATGTTCTTTCACTTCTAATACCTGTGACTTTATCTGCTCACATCTGGTATTAAGTCGCTCCTGTGCTTCTGACAATGCCTTTTTAGCATTATTGACAAGAGTATCTTCCTGCATTTCTTTGATCTGGTTCTGCATATTGGTGAGTTCTTCCGTCATGGAATCAATCTTTTTCTCCAGTCCATCCACATAGCTGCATATCTCAAATACATCGTTTGCCTGCTCTTTCATGGCATTTTTCTTTAATAAGTCGAGAAGTTCTCTTATGACCTCCTCATTGGTAAGTGTTTTTCCTGCTTCCATATCCATTCTGTTTCCTCCATTCTGTAAATGGGGCAGCCTTGGCCGCCCCTGTACTCTGATTACTGATTATCGAAAGGGCGTCGCCTCTTTGTCCTTCTCTTTATCGGGATTGCCATGATGTTTCTCTGCACTCTCTCTTGCCTTTTCGTTGCTCTTATCCTTTGCTTTCTCATATTCAGAGATAATCTCATTATAGAGTTTTTCCCTGAAATCCTTTGTGACCGGATAGCAGACATCCTGGTAGATTGGCTTGCCCTGCTCGTCCACCTGCTTTGTCTTATAAGAAGGCATTGATACAAAGATTTTCTCTTTGCCCTGCACGATATTGATGTTATTTACGATGAAACTGTTTTCAAAATAAATGCGTGCAAGTCCCTTGATGTTACTGCCTTCCCTCTCATAAGGTGTCACAGTTACGGAAAACTCAGGCATTTCACGTGTTCTGTCCTGCTTCTGTGTCTCCTCTTTCTCCGGTTCCTTAATTCTTGCATAGGCATCAAGGATATTGGTATAGAGTTCCTCTCGAAACTCTGCTGTGATAGGATTGCACACATCCTTATAGATCACACCGTTGCTTTCATCACGCTCATTGGAGCGGTATCTTGGCATTGATACAAAAAGCTCTCCCTTATCCTTATTCTCAAGGATTGCAATATTGGTAATCTTAAATGAATCACCAAATACTACTGTTGCAAATCCTTTGATGTTGCTGCCCTCTTTTGCTCTTACTTCGTTTACTTTAATTGAATACTTCATATGCTATTCCTCGCTTTCTTTTTGTTCTTTGTTTTGCTCCGGTATGATAAGCTCACACCAAAGCTGTTCTATCTGTTCACAAGACAATCTGCCATTAAGCCAGTTGCCAAGTGTAACGACCATTCCATCCTGCTCGTAATAGAGCCACTCCTGTGTTTCAATGTTCCCCTCATACACGATAGTCACATCAAAATCAGGCATAAATAATCCTTCCTCTGCATCCCATACACAGGCTATTCCCTGTCTGAGTGTCAGATTCAGGCTTTCGACATACACAGACCAGCCGCTTACGACTATCTGAAAGTCATCATCAATCTCAGCAATATCATCCTCGATGTCAATTAGCTCTTCCATTTCTGCTACTGCCTCTTCTATCTCACCTAATCGGTATCTCTTATTCATCCATCACCGCCTCCTTATAAATGCACCTGACCACAAAACGCATGGTTCCTTTCTGGGAACAGGTAAAAAGAGTTAATTCTTTTTCTGTACCCTGTGTCTTGATGCTGTTATCATACGGATTTACTACCTCTGTGTCTGTTACTTCATAGATATGAGTCTGTCCGTTTTTGTCGATAATTGCCACATCATCTCCTATGGAAATCTGATTCAGTGGTGTGAAAAATGTGCCATATCTGCTGCCATTATGACCGCACAATACACAGTTGCCACTTTCTCCGATTCCTGCAGTCTCTTCTATATGACCAATCCCTGCATTAAGCACTTTACTTGTGGTTCCTTCCATTACCGGATACCTGATATCTAAGCCCGGTATCTCAATGATGCCGATAACACCGCCTTCTTTAAGAATGGCTTCATCCTCTTTACTAATGGAGGTTTGCTCTTCCTCCACATCTGTTTCTTCATCGTAATCATCCTCCAATGTCTGCTCAAATTCACTTATGAGCTGTTCTGTCTGTTTTTCTCCGGTTGTCCGCCAGAAAAAAGGGACTGCCATAATGGCAATCCCTGCTGCAATCAGTAGTCCTGCGACCACTTTTCTTATGCTCATATTATTCACTCTCCTATCGTGTTCTGCCCTCTCTGTCGGCTGGATAAGCACCTTTATCCTCTGCTACAATTGCTGCAGATTCCATTCTGTCATCAGCTTCTCTTTCTTCCTCCGGTCCGCTCAGGTCTGCATCCACAGCCTTTGCGTTCTCAAGGTCAAGCTGGGCATTCAGTTTACACTGCCTAGCCAGCTTTTCTTCCAGTTCTTTGCTGTACGCAAATGGCTTGTCATACTCTGCCTTTGATGCTTCAAGGTCATTCTGGTACTGCTCAATCTTCTTTTCAAAGAAATCAATGTTCTCATGGAGTCCATTGAACAGGTTTTCCAGCTTCACCATGCTGCCGACAGGACTTGTGGAAAGCTCTGCTTTATACTCTGTCTTTCCACGAAGCACCATATAATTGATGCCAAGGAAGTTCTTTTCCACAAGCAGCTCAAATCCGTGGAATTTACCGATTACAGTTGTCTCTCCGGTCTTACATTTACTGATTGCTTCAAGCATCATCGTTCCGCCATCCACACGCTCTGTGTAAGTTACTTTGCCTATGGTAATGGCAAATTCCGGATTATCAATCAGCTCTTTATCCCTTGCCTTTACATCCTCTCTTACATTGGCAAGCTTTTCTGTTGCTGTCTTAATCAGCTTCGGATACTTAATCATAAAGTTATCCTGCAAGCCATATCTCTGATTGTCATAGGATGCCTTTAAGAGCTTTAATCTCTGGACATCATTGTCAATCTCCATCTTTTCCTTGATTAAAGGATTGCCTGTGGCAACCGCTTTAATCTCTGCATAGGAAAGTGTTGCCTCGTCGATATCCTCACAGCTTCGGCTTACTGCCTTGCTTGTCATGACCTGACTGATGAAACGCTGCTTATTTTCAACGAGCGACCAGTTGTATGCATCAAAGGTTCCTTTGGTGACATATCTGTAGATTGCTACTTCTTCATTTTCGTTGCCCTGCCTGATGCCTCGTCCTTCCCTCTGTTCAATGGAGCTTGGCTTCCACGGACAATCCACATGATGCATTGCTACAAGGTGTGTCTGCACATTGACACCTGTTCCACACTTGTCCGTTGAACCGATAAGAACTTTCTTTTTACCTGTCCTCATTTCCTTAAAAAGTACATCCCTCTGTGCATCCGTTTTGGCATCATGGATAAATGCTATCTCATCTGCCGGAATACCATACTGGATAAGTGTTTCCTTCAGATAATCGTAGATGGTAAAGTCCTTATCCGGTCCCGGTGTACCGATATCTGAAAAAATAAGCTGACAGCCTATTTGACCGTTGGCATTTCCTTTCTCATATTCTTTCCAGACATTCTCCGCTACCTTATTGAGCTTTCCATCCGGATTATTTGGTGCATCCTTATCAATCAGTCTTGCATCTGTTCCAAGAAGTCTTGCCTCATGGGTAATCTTTAAGAAGTTATCCTCGCTTGGATCTACTCCACCGCCTCTGATACGCTCTGCCCTCACAACAAAGTCTTCCATGACCTGCTTTACATACCAGTCAGGCTCCGACTCCACAATAATAGGCTTGCCTCCACGAAGTGCTGGCACATCAAGGTCAAGCATATCTGCTGTCTGCACATCTGCTACTTCACGGAAGATATTCATAAGCTCCGGCAGATTCGTAAACTTATTAAATCTGCTCTTAAAACGGAATCCGCTTCCCTCTACAGTAAGCTCCAGTGCTGTTGTCACTTCACCAAAGTTTGCCGCCCATGAATCAAAGTGATAAATCCCCATCTCTTCAAGTGCCGCTTTCTGCAAGTAAAGCTGCATGACATACATCTCACACATGGTATTGGATATTGGTGTCCCGGTTGCAAATACAATGCCTCTGCCATCATTTATCTCTGACAGATACTGACACTTAAGCTGCATATCCGTTGACTTCTTTGCCCCTGAACTACTGATTCCCGACACATTGTTCATCTTTGAAAATATGGCAAGGTTCTTAAAATTATGTGCTTCGTCCACCATAATGGAATCTACACCAAGCTCCTCAAAGGTAATCAGGTCATCTTTTCTACTCTCATCAGTTAAGGATTTCAGCTGTTCCTCCAGCTTTTTCTTCTGACTCTCCATCTGCTTTACGGTCCATCGTTCTCCGTTACGCTCCTTCATCTCATCAATCGCATAGCTGATTTCTTCAATCTGCTCATTAAGCATCCTCTCCTTTCTCTCTGCTGAGATAGGGATTTTCTCAAATTGCGAATGAGACATGATTATACAGTCATAATCTCCAGTCGCAATCCTTGATACAAACTGCTTTCTGCGACTCTTTTCAAAGTCACGTTCCGTAGCAACCAGGATATTTGCTGACGGATAAAGCCTTAAAAATTCACTTGCAGTCTGCCCGATAAGCGGCTTTGGAACTACCATGATTGTCTTATTGGCAAGTCCAAGTCTTTTCTGCTCCATACAGGCTGCCATCATCTCAAAGGACTTTCCTGCACCAACACAGTGCGCCAATAAGGTATTTCCTCCAAGAAGGATTCTAGCCACAGCATTCTTCTGATGAGGCTTTAACTCAATCGCAGGATTCATTCCCGGAAACTGCAGATGGCTTCCATCATATTCTCTCAGGCGGATGTTATTGAATGTTTCATTGTAATACTCCACATACTTCTGTCTGCGTTCCGGCTCTGAAAACAGCCATTCCTTGAACTTTTCCTTGATCATGTTCTGCTTTTCCCTTGCAAGCATTGTCTCATTCTTATTGACTTCGTAATGATACTTGCCATCCCCATCATCAATCCTGTCCCTGACTGTTACAGTTTTCAGATTCAGTGTATCCTCAAAAATAGAATAAGCATCCATGCGGCTTGTACCATAAGTCTTAGTAGCTGCCACTGAATGCTTATCCATGCTTTTATTCTCAATGAACCATTCCATGCTCATTTTATTTAAGTGTACCTGAATACCCGAATTATAATACTGGCTTCTGACTGCTCTTGCTCTCCTTGGTGTATTAAGAAGCTCATAGATAAACTGCTCATAATCAAGCGGCTCAATCCATGTCGTACCAATCTTTACATCAATATCTGAAGCTTCAATCCATTCCGGCTGCACCTTTTCAAGCGCCGCCACATTGCCTGCAAATCTTTCTGCCTGTGGATTGTCTGTATCCGCTGCCATAGCCTTTGCTACACGAAGCTTGTCTCTCACATTTCCGGAAAGATACTCGTCTGCTGTCTCCCAGCCGATATCAGGATTGTTCTCGTTGTAGCGGTCTGGATTTAGGAAAATCAATCCATCCAGCTCTTCCACAAGAACTGCCCTTCTAAGCTCTGCCAAAGCATCATCACTAAATGTTATCTCATCAGCTGTCTGCCCGGACTTTTCTGCAAGTTCTTCCTTTGCATTAGTAATATCCGGCTCATAGATAGAGAGCATATAGGCAAGATTTACATATCCAAATTCATTGACGGATACATTCAATGCTTCCACAGCAGTCTCAACCCTGTCTATGACAGTCTTTGCCTTAATCGTCTGCTTATAAAACATATCCGCTTTTTTCACCTCCCCGTCTTCATTTACTTCTTCAAGACTGCAAAGAAGTGGGTAATCGCTGTCATCTCTGAAAGCTATTCTGTTTGCTTTTGAAGTAATGGCTCCATACTGCTTTACGAAGGCATCATATTTTACATTAAGAAGTCTCTGCTTATCAGAAAGCTCCTCCTCGCTGCAGCCATCCATCTGGATATCAATCAGATCTCTTGTTATCTGTCTGATTTCATCAAGGCTTCTGATTCGCTCCTCGGCAGTCTGTGATACTTCTTTTCTTACCATCTCGGAATTTTCCCTGTAATAGAGTTTTCCTTCAAAAAATGTGTAAGTGTAGTTTCTCACATCCGGATCAGCCGGGATAACTTCCTCCGTCTGCTCCGCCTCATCTGCCACTCTCTCAAAATCTGTCATCTGGGCTTTGATATTACCGATAGCTTTGTTTAATGCTTCATAAATATTGAAGTTCTCATCATCATTCACGCAGACTGTGTATCTGCTGTCCTGTCCGTAAATCCTTGTGTCATATTCCATAGATCCAAGCATCATTTCCGGATGCTCTGCAAAATAAGAGTTGACTGCAATGCCATTCTCAGTTACACCAAGGTGTACCCAGTCCGGCTCAATATCAATCTTTCTCTCCCTTTTCTGCAAAAACAGGATATCTGCTGTCACTTCGGTTCCTGCATTATCTTTAAATGCAGTATTCGGAAGTCTTATCGCTCCCACAAGCTCTGCTCTTTCAGCCAGATACTTTCGGATAGTAGGATTTGCCTTATCAAGTGTTCCCTTTGTGGTAATCACCGCAACCATGCCTCCCGGTCTTACCTGATCAAGTGCTTTTGCCAGAAAATAATCGTGGATACGGAAGTTATACTTGTTGTACTTCGGATCAAAAACCTTATAATCACCAAATGGCACATTTCCGACAACTACATCAAAGAAGTTATCCGGATATGTGGTATTCTCAAATCCTGTGATACTGATATTGGCATTCTGATAAAGCTGCTTTGCAATTCTTCCCGAAATGCTGTCAAGCTCCACCCCATACAGCTTACTTCTCTGCATAGGTGCCGGCATACTCCCAAAGAAGTTACCGATACCCATAGATGGTTCTAATACATTGCCGCCTCTGAAACCAAACTGGACAAGTGCCGAGTTCATGCACATGGCAATCTCCGGTGAAGTATAAAAGGCATTGTTTACTGTTGCCCTAGCTGCAGCATACTCTTCATCCGATAACATCTCTTTGAGTTCTTTGTACTCTTTGCTCCAGCCTGCGTTTTCCTCGTCAAATGCCTGTGACAGTCCGCCCCATCCGACAAACTTCGACAAGGTTTTCTGTTCCTCCGGTGTTGCAAGCCTGTTTTCTGATTCAATCTGCTTTAAAGTACGAATTGCATCCATATTCCACTGATATCTGGTCTTGGCACCGCCTTTTTCCATTTCCCAGAGATTGTAATGGAAGTTGTGCTTCGTCTGCCCGGCAACATTCTTCTCATTTTCAAGACTTTCTACTTGCTGTACTGGTTCCTGCTTTGGTGTAAAATCTACAGTTTCCTGTGATTCTGTATCAGCCTGAATATCATCCACAGATACTGATACCACATCATCTGAAACTACATGTCCATTCTCATCAATCTTGGTTTCCCATCCATTCGCTATTGCTCTTTCCCTGGTTTCAAGACGATTAGCTTTTACACTATCCTCGATGTCAAAGAATCTCTTATAGACCGGATTCATCTTATCCCTGTCAGCCTTCTGCTTTATCTCTTGATAATACTTTTTCTGGTCTTCTCCGCAGTAAAATGGCTGTTTTACCATATAGGATAAAATCTCATATAACTCACGCCAGTCGAGAGCACCTTCCTTACGCACACCATTCCTGTTCTTATAGCTGATCTTCACATATCCACTTCTGATTGAGTACTCCACAAGACCATACTTATTGTTGGAATATGCCTTTCTTTCTGCATTATCTGTCCCTAATGCAATATCCCTGATAAGGTCAAGTTTATTGGGCATAAATGCAAAATCAGACTGCACCACATCCATAAGGAATGCCCTAAACGGAGTGTAGCAGCTGCAATCTGTTACAAGAATCTCCGCCGCATCACGCAGGTCTTCATCAAGCTCTGCAATACGCTTGGCATAATCAATCGGTGTAATATACTGAAGCTCTGATGGATCTTTTTCAGTTGTTTCAGCTTCTATCTCTGCACCATATTCTGCCTGTGTTACCATGCGGTCTTCATCGGCAGTTTCCTGTGGTGTCATGCCTTTTGCACTTACATAATCTCTGTTAGAAGCATAGCTCTCCGGCTCATCCGGTATTGCATAATCATCAATCTCTGATTCTGCCTCCTCCGGTTCCACTTCCCGGTATTCGGCATCAATGACCTCATCATCCTCACGGAGTCCGTCCATCGCAAGCTCATCAATACGAGGTGTCTCAGGCTGGTATTCCCCTGTAAGAATAAGGACACCAAGCTCTTTTTCGATATCTTTCCACGAAACATATCCTTCAACCTCTCCATCCTCATCTCGCCACTGAAAACGCAGTCCATTCCCATGAAATGTGTCATATCCGTGCAGTCCCAGTCCGTCAACCGGCCAGCCTGCACCTCCCTGACCATACTCTGCTTTGATACGCTTTGCCCTGGTTCCTGCATCAATCTCAGTTTCAAAAATCTTGCATACCCTGCCCTTGCCACCGATAAAACCTGTACCTCTCATAAGCACCTGTTTGATATACTCACTTGGTACTGTTGCAGACTTTTTGGGATTCAGGTAATTGTATTTACCTGCTAATGCAGCTTTTCTGTCCTGCTCGAACTGACGCATAAACTGATTATTGTTTTCGTCCTCAGTATGAATAGTGCCAATGCTTGCCTGCCCATTCTGGTCGAAAAAAAAGGAAGCCTGTGTATATTCGGCTTCCTTACTAACACCCAATGAATTGATTTCATCAAGTTCCCTATTCAGTTCTGTATCATCTGATTCTAGTGGAATCGCATCACTATCTGATTCAGTACCACTTCCTCTGCCTGCTTCTTCGCCTGATCTCTTATCTTCCACATCTCCATTGTCGATGACGGATTCTGTGGCTTGTGCTTCGCCAGATACTGCATCTCCAGCTGGTCGTACAGCTGGTTCGCTTCCTCCTCTACCGCTGACATCTTCTCGTACATCTTCCCGAATCTCATCAGCGTCTTGTATCTTGCCGGCTCGTTCTCCTTTAGATAGTTCATCGCCATCCTTCCGTATTTGCCCAGCTTCGTGAGATCCTCCGTCTCGTCCGGCATCTCTATCTGCGGATAAAGCAGTCCGTCCACTTCCTTGTAAGTCATTTCTTCTAACATATCCAATTCTCCTTTCGCTCTCGATTGCCTTTAAGTTACGACTAAATTCTCTAAGAACACTACAGGAGACATCGCATACAATGGAACCAAGACGGTAAATGATCTCTTCGTCTTTGATATTTACGATCTGACTAAAATCCTGTTCTTGCACAGATAAGTCAAATCCGCATCTCGTCCCTACAGCATACATGACACTTGCATATACAAGCTGCTCCATGTCCATTTCCTGCTGTAAGCCATCGCGTTTCTTACTTTCTTCCTTTATCACACTACCTGATAGCTGCATAAGTTCGGTCATTCGGTCTCCGAACTCTTCTTTTATTATAAGCCAAACATCTGTTCCTGTAAACTGTTTTAATATATTTTTTAGAGACTCCCTGTCGCTGTTATCGTACTGCTCAATCTGACCTTCTGACACAAGAAAATCCACATAATCCTTAAGATTTTCTCCCTCAAGGTCCCATGTCAGCTTAACATTCTTCCCTCCGGTATCACTGATATCAAAGATATACCTCATGCGTGGATTCAGTGCCCTTGACGGGAAGATAGCGCAGCCTTTCGCACCACGCTTTACATATCTTCCCACCTTTTTCCAGGTATCATAATCTGCCATGAGTGTGCTTTTTTCCGGAGGTCTTTGCGCTGTTACCATAACGATATTGTCAAATTCATAGCGGTATAACTGACCTGCGACCTTTAACACATCCTTCCAGTTCTTTTCTGATCTGGTGATGTTACCAATCTCAGAATCGTATATCGCTTTGACCTTCATATCAACGCCCATACCTTTGTCCTCCTCTACTTGAACATCTCTGCAAACAATCCCTTCAATACCTTTAACTCATCCTTATCCAGCTCGATTGCAAATTCATTGTCGATTGCCTGTTTTTCGCATTTATCCTTTTTCTTTGCAATCTTACGCACCACACGAAGAAGCACATAGCACTCCTTGGACTTTGCAATGCTCTGTTTAAAGGTCAGCTCATCCTCATCGACTGACTTCTGTGTCTGATAGATAATCTCTTTTATCTTATCATTGATACCATCTACTTCCTCAATGGAAATAATAACGGATGCCTTAGAAGCACCCGATCTGTCCCACTCCTTATGAAGTTCCTTTACTAAAAACTCCATGTTCTTAATTACTGTTGTTGAATCACTTTTCATCTTGCTCTTCCTCCGTTTTCTTTTAATGAAGAAGGGAGCTGACCTTCGCTGATAGGTGCAAAATCAACTCCCTTCATGTCCTCTGCTCCAAGGACTATCTGCTCTGCATAATACATATCCATTGCCTTATTGATGGCATCGTCAAGCGACTCTGCCTTTACTTTCTGTACTCGTGAAAGCACTTCTTTTATCTCAACATCAAATTCCTGTTCCATATGATATCGCCTCCTGTAAAAATCTCATCACCGGCTCTTTTCTTCCTTTACCTGTCTTTCCTTAAAGCCTCCATCGAACTTTCCATCTTCCAGCCTGTCGTAAAAACAGTCCTCTTCAATCGTTCCAAAATCCTCATACATCTGGTGAAGGAAGTCATTCTGCAGCTTCTTCGGTACATCATCATCCTTTGACATATCCTGATAAAAATAGAACTTCTGCTTTAGCTTTGCCCTGTAATCATAGATATCCTCTATCTTTTCCGGTGTGCCATACTCCCTCTTGTATGCCTTGAAATTCGTGGTTGAGAGTGTGGAACCAAGATAAATGCCATGCTCCCACGATACCCCGATTGTGGTATTGTCCTTTGTAGGCTTCTCATCCTTCGGATAACGCTTATACTCTGTCGCACCAAGGGCGATTGTAAGGGAACCTGACTTCATATCCATCACCACAAGATTTCTTGGTGATAATGCTTCAAGCACCATGTAATCATGGTCATTGAAGTTATGGAATGTCTGTCCCCTTTCAAATAATCTGTCCACACTTTCATAATGCAGGTTAAAATCATCTACCCAGCCCTTATCGGTCATTCCAATCTCCTTAAGCTTTGCAACACATTCATAAGAACTGGCTTCTTTATCAAACCGAAATTCTTTGGAATCGTTATAAAATCCCTGAAGAAAATGTCCCAGCTGAATATCATCCAGACAGAATCTCGCAGATACCGTTACATTTGCTGCCCTGTAATACTCTGCGAAGTTATCAGCATCACCAAGCGTCCTTCCCAGCTGTAACAAATTGTCTGCAAGCTCTGACATGTCATCAATTGCAATAAAACTCTTATAATCATCCAGAGTCATCAGCATATTTATCTCTGTTCCCCTGTCGTTTTCTGTTACCAGTATCATATCTTTTAATTCCATTCTTACCTCCAGTCTCAGAGAGGGACTATGCCCTCTCTGCAAATTTCCTGTTATGGTCTTCCTATCACAACAATCTTTCCTGTGCTTGCCACATCCCTGTAGACCACACCAAGACTTTCATTAAGTGCCTCTACCACCTTGCCATTTCCGACATATACTGCCACATGGCTGATGTTCTGATATCTTCCGTTGCTTGTAAAACTGTAGAAGATAAGGTCTCCCGGCTGTAACTCATCAAAGGAGACAGTCTTTCCGGCTTCATCAAGTCCTTGTGCCTCCGCTGCCGCTGTGGTTGCACCGCCATAACTGATATCCACGCCTGCATCTTTCCATGAGTAATATGCAAGAGAACTGCAATCATAATAATTGCCGGAATCTCTCATATCCTGACTGTATGGAAAACCAACTCTGTGAAGTGCGTATGAGCAGACTTTTTTCTGCCTGCTGTCAGTGATTCCACTAAGAATAGCATTGATTTCATCCTCTGTCATGGAACTTACTCCCGGACTGCCGCCTCCACCACCGCTTCCGCTGCCAACGTACCCAAGCTGTCCCATAAAGTCAGCACTCATAATCTGCTCAAGCATTTCCACCTGGTTAGCGTCAAATCCATACACCGAAATCATATCCCGATAAGATTTGAGTGTGACATTCACATACAGAACCGACTTCGTGACAGTAGTTACATTACCGTCTGCATCTGTTTCTTCCACATCCTTTGTTCCGGTGCTTGTGGTGTATGAACACATATCATTTACAACTGCCTGCAGCCAGCCTTTAGAAGTATCATTCATGACTGTTGCAGTATCTCCGACACCATGCTTGACCATATAGACTGCCATGATGTCATAGTAATTGCTTGGATTTTCTTCCATACCTTCATAATCCACATAGACAAGCTCTCCAAGGTCATATCCGGTATGCTCATTCACTTTCGTGTTCACATCCCGGTTAAACTCCTGCACATAGGCACTCGTTACTGTCTGCACGGTATCTCCTGATTCAAGTGGTGGCAGGAATAAAGCAAATGGAGAATTGTAAAGGATTGCTATCACCGCTATAACCGGAACCGCAATCATGGCAACTACAAGAACAAGTAATAAAAGCACCAATCCGATAATCGGTGCAGCTGCCTTTACCCAGGTAATCGCTTTTCGCACAATCAGATCCTTTACCAGCTTTGCCACACTATCCGTCTGATTCTCCTGTGCTTTCATCTTATCCAGAAAGAACTTTATCTTCCTGCTCCGGTTTGTCATCTTTTCATCCTTGACCTCTATGGACACACCTGCCGCATATCCGGCTGCCATGCCGATTGCCGTGCCTGCTCCCGGTGCAACCGCTGTTCCTGCCGCCGTAGCAGCTGCCTTTGTCGCAGTTTTCGTAGCAACCTTGGCTGTTGTCTTGGCTGTTTCTTTTGCCGTCTCTTTAGCTACCGCCTTGGCTGTATCTTTGGCAGCTTTCTTTGCTGTCTTTTTTGCCAGCTTCTTCCCTGCCTCTACCTTCTTGATTCGCTTTCTTGCCTCGGCTGCCGCCTTTTTTCTAAAAAGTGCTGCCCCCTTGGAAGCCGTTCCGGTAACAGGTCGGCTTGCTTCATATGCAAGATATGCTGCCTGCGATACCTCCTGACCACCTTCCACATGCTCCGTTACTGCCCCGGCTGCAAGTGCACCTGTTCTTCCTGCAATGTGAAGATTCGTGTTCTTGGTCTTGATGGAAGTGTTAGATTCTCTATAGTTTCGCTTAAATCTTGATAATCCTTTATTCTTCGACTCTGACTGATGAATGGTACTCTTGCGATATGACTTCTTTCTATCCGTATTAGTTACCTTTGCACCAGCTGTCTTAGGACCTCTCTCTACTGTATAGATGTTACTCCCCTTAATCTTGGCTCCCTTCGGTTCGTGGGCATGAATCTTGGCTTTCTCCTTGGTGTGAATGACCATCGGTTTGTCATCAACCTTTCTAATTTTCAATTTTCTCACCTCCTACTTTGAAAAATAAAATAAGCCGCTAGGGAGCAAAAATTACTCCTTAACGGCTATGTAAAATCATTCAATATTCAATTATTAAAAGCAACACGAAACTGAAATTTTACTTTTCCTTATATTCATCTGGTATTGCTATTTGAAATGTTT
>ENA-ORUW01001293-ORUW01001293.1-human-gut-metagenome-genome-assembly--contig:-NODE-1293-length-18362-cov-3.401704_pt1 | contig 18362 bp, 16 predicted proteins | sample MGYA00242088_ERZ509227 | MGnify/ENA primary metagenome ERZ509227 (study PRJEB26280, sample SAMEA2338816) | human gut metagenome | biome: human gut; feature: human-associated habitat; material: faeces... | reverse complement strand
AAAATCATATCTTATATCGCTAGAGCTCAGCCAAGAACGATCAAGATCATCAATGCTTATAACTATCCTAAACTGTCCAACTTCAGAAAACTCTTCATTTAATATTTTTATTAATTCCTTTTGTTTTCTGATTAACTCTCTGCTTACATAACTGGATGTTTCAGACTGCACTTTCTGAGTGTCTTCGCGACCAAGTTTACCTCCAAGATCTATACCTTTTATACCTATCTTAGAAGATAATTCACTCTGCATTTTGTTGCTTATTTCCACTAAAGCCTTGTCATTAAAAAATACGTCCTTAAATTGTTCGATATATTCATTTGCCAACTCTGGATTATATGACTTCTTTTTCCCACCAATTAAGTCTTGAATTTTATTAAAAAAGCTTTGATAAGTTGACCGATGTAAGGCTGGAATGACTTTTATTAGTAGCGCATGTAACCATAAAGACTTATAAAAAACTCTCAAGTCAATTCCACTATCATTTAGGGATGAAATAAAGACATTGTTTTTAACATGTTCAAAAATAGTGTTTTCTGCTTCAATCTTATCAGAAAACTTTATGCTTTCTTCGTCGATAATCTTCCTTAAAATCGCTGACTTTCCGCTACCAGTTCTTCCAACGATGATTCTTTTCGTAAAATCTGGATTTTTCTCAGATGGATCAAAGTTCATAATACCTTTGAATATGTTTGTCTCTAAAAAACATGAGTCTAAGTAATTGTCTGATTCTGCCTCTAACTTCCCGATTTCATCATTATTTCTGAATATGAAAGTGTTCAATTGTCTTGTTCCTTTGAATAACAAATAATTATACTTGTGAGCTAGTCAAACATTAAAACCTAATTAATTGAATCCATTAGGATTTCAAACAACAAACCATATTTTATTACCCCATCAATTTAATGCTGGCAACTTCTGCTTCTGGCACAACACAGGCCTAAATATTAGCAAGCATCCACCAACATTAATCATGAAAAGCAGAGAAATTCGTAATGAAAAACTAACGCGCTTAACCCCCCCCCTCTCACCGCCAACTACCAAGGGTTTTGATAACTTGTTTTGATAAAATTTTGATAACCGTTAGCAGGCTAACAAAAAATAACGGACGTGTTATACGCCCGTTACAATATTTAACATATGTAGTAATTACATGTTCTTGATGATCGCATCACCAAACTCTGAACATTTCAGCAGTTTAGCGCCTTCCATCAGACGTTCGAAGTCATAGGTTACGGTCTTGGCATTGATTGCGCCTTCCATACCTTTAACAATCAGGTCTGCAGCTTCAGTCCAGCCCATATGGCGCAGCAGTATATAAAAATTATGTATTCAACTCGCTGATATTTAATCATAAATATTATTTTCTTGTCTTTGTATTAGCCAAAATCAACTTTATTCAACCGTTTGATTTCATTGACGTTCGTTTTTATTTTGGGGAAAGATTTTCTCTACCATTTATATCAAAATTACAAGTCTACATTTTATTAACATCTCAATACATGTGTGGCCTTGCAAGCCATTGCGAGGCCTTATGTGTCTCAGTTTTGTCCCGCCTTGTATTACGACTTGCATAGCCAATGAAGATAAACGTGACGACAAACAAAGCAGCTGTCTTCTTTTCTTTCACACTTTCCCCACTCAGCAGCATGCATACCTTCTACTATAACTGTAGTGAATGTCTATTATGAGCGAACTGCGGACATCGTGGAGACAACATGCTGCTGGGTGCGGATATCCCATGGCACGTCATATCGCTCGCCGTATTACTTGTTATTTTTTTGAAACGAGAAGTTGATACAATTCCTTCAGGGATAAGGCTAATAACTCATTCTTCCTGATGAGATCTTTATCAGCGTCTATACCCTCTGCGCATGATTCATTTAAATAGTTCAGTGTTTCCTGATCATCATCCAAGCATTCATAGCTGCCTGAATAAAATTCATCGCAACTTGCTTTGTTATTTTTGTCAATGTAACCAATGCATTGAATCACGCCTTTAACAACTTTAGCAGCAGAAAAAACAAAGTAACTGCAGTCATTTATATAGCGTTCAATATCAAAAATCATATAAAAATAGTGCATAGAGTGTTTTTCAATTTCAAACTCACTTGAAATCATAGCTATTTCACATTCAAGGTCTTTCAGACCATCTAACATTATGGAAAGTTTACATTGTTTTTCTTGCACAGTTTCATACTTAAATGACTCTCTCCCCTTTGCCCTGACATTTATTCTTTCTTCAATTGCATAAATATAAGCAGGATATACACGCGACCACACTTGGTTTATTTTTAGGATTAACCGGCCTCTTTTCAGCCTTTCTTTTGTAGCTATAAATTCTGCATATAGCGCAGCATCCTCTTCGCACCATACATCAACTTTTCGTTTATAACCCAACTTTAATTCTTTCCCTACGCATTCAGGAAACAAAGGATCAAAGTCCTTTAAGTATTCAAACTCACTTAGATAGAATCCTGTCTCATAACGATTAAATAATTTCCTAAACTCTTTCCCACTTAAGGTTTTCATTGTATCAATCACTCTGTTTTCATAAAAGCAAAGTCAACAAGATAAAACAATAAAAACTCTTACACAACCAGCTGATGTTTTTAAAATAGAGGATAATATAAGACAAGCATAACCTCGTTCACTTCAATGCTACTCCTATCGTTCTTTTGCGTCACAGAGCGCCTGCCGGACAACTGCATCATAGACCAAACGGAACTGCTTCCGTCGATTAATCAGATGGCAGCGCATAAACACGCTCAACAACCCGTTTGACTGCTTCAATTTTAAGCTCTTCGGAATAACGCTTACCGTGTAAGTCTCCCTGCAAAACGAGCTATCAACTTTTAAGGAGTCTCTGGCCCCCCTGCTTCCGCTCCTGGCACACAGCAGCCCTAGAGACAATGGAGTAAAGTCATGGAGGCTCGGTGGGGAGAGGTGCAAATCCTCCCATACAAAAAATACGAAAATCAGTAACGGCTAGAAATCATTCAATACATGCACTCTCGAAATTGCATCAGCCAACCGCAAAACGTTATTTCAAAGCCTACTAGCTGCCTTACTTTTTTCCTCAATAACGCGTCGCCAGCCGGAAACAACCTAATCCCTGTTTTGGGCCTCAAAACCGCTAATGATAATCATTTTCATTTTGTATAGGTTGTGCTATAAAACATAGCCGTTGCTATGTTTGTTCTAATTTTGCTCACTATAGGTACTAAATTATGCACTCGATAAAAAAAGTAACCATGCTCTTGGGGGGCCTCGCACTCACCTGCTCGATCGCATTTCAGGCAAGTGCAACTGAAAAATTCAAGGTCATTACAACTTTTACCATCATCGCAGATATGGCCAAAAACGTGGCTGGAGATGCTGCAGAAGTCTCATCCATAACCAAGCCTGGTGCAGAAATTCATGAGTATCAGCCTACCCCTGGCGATATTAAACGTGCGCAGGGGGCACAACTGATTCTCGCCAATGGTATGAATCTGGAATTGTGGTTCCAACGCTTTTACCAGCATCTCAATGGGGTTCCAGAAGTAATTGTCTCTTCGGGTGTGACGCCAGTAGGGATCACCGAAGGGCCCTATGAGGGCAAACCTAACCCCCATGCCTGGATGTCGCCAGATAATGCTCTGATTTACGTCGATAATATTCGTGATGCGTTGATAAAATACGATCCGGCAAATGCACAAACCTACCAACGTAATGCCGATACTTATAAAGCCAAGATTACCCAAACCCTTGCCCCCCTGCGTAAGCAGATTGCGGAACTCCCTGAGAATCAGCGATGGATGGTCACCAGTGAAGGGGCTTTTTCTTATCTCGCACGCGATTTGGGGCTAAAAGAGCTTTATCTGTGGCCGATTAATGCCGATCAACAAGGAACACCGCAGCAGGTACGTAAGGTTGTTGATATAGTTAAGAAAAATCATATCCCGGCAGTCTTTAGCGAGAGTACGATTTCCGATAAACCAGCGCGTCAGGTTGCGCGTGAAACCGGCGCGCACTACGGTGGTGTGCTCTATGTCGATTCCCTGAGCACAGAAAACGGCCCGGTACCTACGTATATCGACCTTCTGAAGGTTACTACCAGTACGCTGGTACAGGGAATTAAAGCCGGAAAAAGGGAGAAATAATGATGCAATCTGCAGGCATTGTCGTTAATGATGTTACTGTCACCTGGCGTAACGGGCACACAGCACTGCGCGATGCATCCTTCACAGTACCAGGCGGATCTATTGCCGCTCTGGTTGGGGTAAACGGTTCCGGAAAATCGACGTTGTTTAAAGCGATTATGGGATTTGTGCGTCTGACCAGCGGGAAGATATCTGTTCTGGGTATTCCCACACGACAGGCGCTACAGAAAAACCTGGTTGCCTACGTCCCTCAGTCAGAAGAGGTTGACTGGTCATTTCCTGTACTGGTGGAAGATGTGGTGATGATGGGCCGCTATGGGCATATGGGTATGTTGCGTATCGCCAAAAAGAGGGATCGTCAGATTGTCACCGATGCGCTGGAACGTGTCGATATGGTGGATTTTCGCCATCGACAAATCGGCGAGCTTTCCGGTGGACAAAAGAAACGCGTCTTTCTGGCGAGAGCGATTGCACAGCAGGGTGATGTGATCCTGCTGGATGAACCTTTTACCGGCGTTGATGTGAAAACCGAAGCGAAAATCATCAGCCTGTTGAGGGAGTTACGCGCGGAAGGCAAAACGATGCTTGTCTCAACGCACAATCTCGGATCCGTCACGACATTTTGCGATTATACGGTCATGGTCAAAGGCACCGTCCTGGCAAGCGGGCCGACAGACACCACTTTTACAGCCGAGAACCTGGAGCTGGCTTTTAGCGGCGTACTGCGCCATGTCACACTTAACGGCTCGGAAGAAAGCATTATTACTGACGATGAACGCCCTTTTGTGGCACATCGACCGTCAGCGGTGCAGAGGGAAGAAAGATGAACGTGCTACTGGAACCCTTCAGCTATGAATATATGCTCAATGCGATGTGGGTCTCGGCGATGGTCGGCGGTCTCTGCGCTTTCCTGTCATGCTATCTGATGCTAAAAGGCTGGTCGCTGATTGGCGATGCGCTGTCGCACTCTATTGTCCCGGGTGTTGCGGGGGCATATATGCTGGGGCTTCCGTTTTCTCTGGGAGCCTTCTTTTCCGGCGGACTGGCAGCGGGCAGCATGCTGTTTCTTAACCAACTCACTCGCTTAAAAGAAGATGCCATCATCGGCCTGATCTTCTCGTCCTTTTTTGGCCTGGGGCTGTTTATGGTGTCATTGAACCCGACATCCGTGAACATTCAGACCATCGTCCTGGGCAATATTCTGGCAATCGATCCGGCGGATATCCTGCAACTCACTATCATTGGCATTCTCTCGATCATCGTGCTTTTTTTCAAATGGAAAGATCTTATGGTGACCTTTTTCGACGAGAATCACGCCCGTGCTATTGGATTGCATCCGGGCAGATTAAAACTCATCTTCTTCACCCTGCTGTCGGTTTCGACCGTTGCGGCGCTGCAAACGGTTGGTGCCTTTCTGGTGATCTGTCTGGTGGTGACTCCCGGTGCAACAGCATGGTTGTTAACCGATCGTTTTCCCCGCCTGCTCATGATTGCTGTAACTATTGGCAGTGTGACCAGTTTCCTCGGCGCGTGGGTCAGTTACTTTCTGGACGGCGCGACAGGTGGAATCATCGTGGTGGCGCAGACACTGCTGTTTCTTTTAGCATTTGTCTTTGCGCCCACCCATGGGCTTTTGGCAAATCGTCGGCGTGCGCATAAAGCGCTGGAGGATCGCTCATGATGGCATTATTACTGGAGCCACTGCAGTTCACCTTTATGAGTCACGCACTGCTGATTTCACTGGTTGTTTCCATACCCTGTGCGCTGCTGTCGGTCTTTCTGGTCCTGAAAAGTTGGGCACTGATGGGTGACGCGATGAGTCATGCGGTTTTTCCTGGCATCGTGCTTGCCTGGATTCTGGGGTTACCTCTGGCTACAGGGGCATTCGTCGCCGGAGTATTCTGCGCGGTGGCGACGGGATACCTGAAAGACAACAGCCGAATCAAGCAAGATACAGTGATGGGGATTGTTTTTTCTGGCATGTTTGCCGCAGGTCTGATCTTGTATATTGCAGTCAAACCAGACGTACATCTTGATCATATTCTTTTCGGCGACATGCTCGGGATAACCATCGGCGATATAATCCAGACGATGATTATTGCCGGGCTGGTTACACTTGTTATTAGCGTAAAATGGCGGGATTTTTTGCTGTTCAGCTTTGATTATCAACAGGCGCAGGCAAGCGGTTTGCATACGAGATGGCTGCATTATGGGCTGCTGTGCATGGTCTCCCTGACCATTGTGGCGACGCTGAAAGCGGTAGGTATCATTCTCTCTATTTCTCTTCTCATTGCGCCTGGTGCCATTGCGGTACTCCTGACACAACGCTTTCATATTGCGCTCCTGCTGGCGACTGGCATATCGATATTGGTCTCAATGACTGGTGTCTGGCTGTCCTTTTTTATCGACAGCGCGCCAGCTCCGACAATTGTTGTCTTATTCGCGGTCATGTTCATCATGACGTTTACCGTTACCAGCATCAACGCACGCACAAAGGAAAATGCCGAACCACGGGATTTGTTATCATCCGATTAGCAGAACACTCGGCCAGCAACATCCGCTTATTGGCGATGCGCTTGAACGAATAATGCACAGACTTATGATTCTGATAAGTTTTGTTGCCAGAGAGTTGCTGCGGACTGGATAGCAAGTAATGTCGATTCTCAGGGGTAGCAAACAGCGCAGTAAAATGAGGGAAGTAGTGGCAAAACATAGAGAAAATTGGGGGGCGAGGGCCAGTGATGTAAAAAACCACGCTAAGAGTTTAATTAATTGTTTGTATTGAAGTTTAATGATCTTAACTCACCCTTAAGAATATCTTCCGGTAACGAAGACGTATAATGCCCCAGCATATTTATATGGCTATGTATCAGCAGCGATAATCTTGCCGGATGCTACTCCTCAGGAGTTTCTCCCGATTTGCGAAGATGTGACAACGCCTCCTGCATGTAAAGTGTGTTTCACAGCACAACCGCATTGGTCACCAGCCCCAGAGCACCTAGTTGATCTTCCTGCCCTTAACGGTAGCTGAAGATGACTGGGCTGGATGGAAAATCCTGCATGGTGCATTGGGAGAGCAGATAGAATTGGTTGGCGACGATCTGTTTGTGACCAACGTAAAGTATATTCAGCGCGGCATTGACGAAAACCTTGCCAATTCAGCATTGATTAAACTCAACCAGATTGGTTCCCTGAGTGAAACCTTTGATGCGGTACAACTTTGCCATGACAACAACTGGGGCACCTTTATCTCACACCGCAGTGGTGAGACAGTGGACAGCTTTATCGCCGATATGACAGTTGCAATGCGCGCAGGTCATCTCAAAACGGGAGCTCCATGCCGGGGTGAGCGTATTGAAAAATATAACCAGCTTATGAGAATTGAGGATGAACTGGGTTCATCGGCGCAATTTGCCGGAAAGTCTGCCTTTAAATGACATTATTGTGCCAATCCCCCAGGCTTACACGTCGGGGTTATTCTGGAGGAATGATGAAAGCTCACGTTTTTGTTATTTCTATGCTTACTGGCATTGTCGTCACCTATGCCGTGTTACTTCTTGGTTGCTTGTTCATCGATAAAACGCTCCCCACTGTAGATGTTGTCATTCTGTCACTTGTCGTGGGGGCTTCTGCTCAGCAATTGTCGAGGGTATTAATGTCAATAAATAGAACCTTCCCTTATCTTGCATGTAGTCAAAGGATATAAATTAACAATATCAGTCAAATGAGAACATATTCTGATATTGTTACGATAAAAAATTATTTTATGAGGGGTACATGATTAAATCACTTTTTGCCGTCATTATCGGCAGTTCTGTTGGATGTACTCTGCGCTGGTTACTGTCCACACGCTTTAACAGTCTTTTTCCAAATCTACCTCCAGGTACACTGGTGGTGAACCTCCTTGCCGGGTTAATTATTGGTACTGCGTTGGCGTACTTTTTACGACAACCACACCTTGATCCTTTTTGGAAATTAATGATAACAACGGGACTTTGTGGAGGTCTGAGTACTTTCTCTACATTTTCTGTTGAAGTATTCGCATTACTCCAGGCGGGAAATTATATATGGGCTTTGACGTCTGTACTTGTTCACGTCATTGGCTCCCTCATCATGACAGCTTTAGGCTTTTTTATCATAACCATACTTTTCGCATGAGAATTCATTAACGTTACAGGTTTATCAACTAATGTGACGCTTAGGATAGAATTTCGCTCCATGGTATGCGTTTGCAGTCATTACAGTCTCCATGACGACTGTAATGACTGCAAACGCATTACCTGACATATCAGTATAAACAATGAATTAACCTCTTGGCGTATTTTTTACATCACTGGCCCTCACCCCCCAAAATTCTCTCTGAAAAATTGTTGCGGTTAACGTTGCCAATGTATCCACCCATTTCAGAAGACGATCTGGCATCCTGGTGGCATGCTGCGATGTGCTTCAGGTGAGTGCACTGGGCGGTCAGCACAGGCGGTTTCGACAGCGAAATTGCACAGGACGTTATGCCAGCTGTGAGTACAACATCATAGCCTTACTTGATTGTACGGTAATGCCAAATACATGCAGACACTATGGTAAATAATACAGCGGCAAATAATGCCGTCACAATCAGCGCGATTGAGACACCTGTTTTCGACGCCAGTGGCACCAACAATGCGCACAGCCCATAGCCAAGTGTGTGACTGGCCGCAAGCCAGCCCGCGCCTGCGCCGTCGGCCAGCTTATCATTCAGTAAAAGTTGATAAGCGGGTGTTGCCAGAGCGGCCCCAAATGACAGCACTGCACAGCCCAGGTAAAACAACCATAGCTGTTCAGTGAGCATGATAGCCAGACCACTACTCATCAACACCCCGGCACTCAGGAGCAGAGCCACTGGAGTCAGGCGCTGTGGACGGAGTACCACGAACTGCGCGATAAGCGCAGCTATTGCGGACAGCCCCAACAACCACGCCACCTGTTGGCTAATAGTGGTGGTATCAGTATCGAACTGGCGAGTAAGGGCTGGCGAAAGTCCAAGCTGCATCATGCTCATTGCCGCAGCCAGTAACATTGCGCAAAGCAGATAAGGCAGGCAATCCCGCTTCAGGCTGACGCTCTTGCGCTCCGGTGTGGGCTGTGGTGGTGTGCCGGGCAACCGCAGAAGCATCACCACAGCCCACACCGGAGCTGCCATCAGCATCCACACTGGCGCCAGAGGGTGAATGACCAACATTGCCCCCGCGCACAGCGGCCCGAATAGCCTGCCGCAGCTCAGGCCGGAGCTGATGGTTGCCAGAGCGGCCATGCGATTCCCTTCTCCCGCTCTCTGCAATGCCCAGACCTGACAGGCTGGCACCATTGCTGACACGGTCAGACCGTAGACGATCCGGGCGATGATTAATATTCCCAACCCCACCGCTGTTGTTACGGCACCGGTAGCCATCAGCACGCTTCCCAGCCCAAGCAGGGTAAAGCTTACGCCATATCCTCCCAGAGCCCACAGCACCACAGTCTTACTGCCAGTAAGGGAAATTTGCTTTCCCCACCATGGGGAAGATGGCAGAAACAGCATTGAGCCCAGCATCAGCAGGGCAGCCCATACAGACAGACTCAGATTTGTCTGTATGACCAGAACAGGGAGTACAACCAGCAGACCGTTCTGTCCGATACCGAGAAGACCGGCACTGAACGCCAGTGGCCAGCAGGACAGGGTTTTTTGGGGCGTATCTTCGATCTTAGATGACATTGTAATGTTTCAACACCATGTATTAATTGTGTTTATTTGTAAAATTAATTTTTCTGACAATAACATTTCTCATTGATAATGAGAATCATTATTGACATAATTGTTATTATTTTACTGTGTAGGAGCTGTTTGATTATGATCCTGCCCTCTGAAAAATCCGCCACAGATGTGGCTGCGCAGTGCTTCCTGAATGCCTTGATTCGTGAAACCAAAGACTGGCAACTGGCGGAATACCCGCCAGACGAATTGATTATCCCGCTGGACGAACAGAAGTCGCTCCATTTCAGAGTGGCTTATTTCTCCCCAACCCAGCATCACCGCTTTGCATTTCCTGCTCATCTGGTCACGGCATCAGGCAGTTATCCTGTCGACTTTACCACTCTCTCCCGGCTTATTATTGATAAGCTCCGGCATCAACTTTTTCTGCCAGTTCCCCTCTGCGAAACTTTCCACCAACGCGTGCTGGAAAGCTACGCCCATACGCAACAGACAATTGATGCCCGCCATGACTGGGCCATCCTGCGTGAAAAAGCGTTGAATTTTGGCGAGGCTGAGCAGGCACTGCTGACAGGACACGCTTTCCACCCTGCACCTAAGTCTCATGAACCGTTTAACCGCCAGGAAGCTGAACGATACCTGCCTGACATGGCACCTCACTTCCCGCTGCGGTGGTTTTCGGTGGATAAAACGCAAATCGCTGGTGAAAGTCTGCATCTTAACCTTCAACAGCGGTTGACGCGATTTGCCGCAGAAAATGCGCCCCAGTTACTCAACGAATTAAGTGACAATCAATGGCTGTTCCCGCTGCACCCGTGGCAGGGAGAATATCTTTTGCAGCAAGTGTGGTGCCAGGCACTTTTTGCTAAAGGACTTATCAGAGACTTAGGCGAGGCCGGCCCGTCGTGGCTGCCGACCACCTCTTCCCGCTCCCTCTACTGTGCTACCAGCCGCGATATGATCAAGTTCTCCCTGAGCGTTCGGCTGACCAACTCCGTCCGTACTCTGTCTGTGAAAGAGGTGGAGCGAGGAATGCGCCTGGCACGTCTGGCGCAAACCGACGGCTGGCAGATGCTACAGGCCCGCTTCCCTACTTTCCGGGTAATGCAGGAGGACGGCTGGGCCGGGCTGCGCGATCTTAACGGCAACATCATGCAGGAAAGTTTGTTTTCCCTGCGTGAAAACCTGCTGCTGGAGCAGCCGCAAAGCCAGACCAACGTTCTGGTTTCCCTGACTCAGGCCGCACCGGATGGCGGTGATTCGCTGCTGGTTTCGGCGGTAAAACGCCTGAGCGATCGCCTCGGTATCACTGTGCAACAGGCCGCCCACGCATGGGTCGATGCTTACTGTCAGCAGGTGCTGAAGCCTCTGTTTACGGCTGAAGCGGATTACGGCCTGGTGCTGCTGGCGCATCAGCAAAATATTCTTGTGCAGATGCTTGGGGATCTGCCGGTCGGATTTATTTACCGTGACTGCCAGGGCAGCGCGTTTATGCCTCACGCGACAGAGTGGCTCGATACCATTGACGAGGCGCAGGCGGAAAATATTTTCACCCGTGAGCAGTTGCTGCGCTATTTCCCTTATTACCTGCTGGTTAACTCCACTTTTGCCGTAACTGCTGCGCTGGGTGCTGCCGGGCTGGACAGCGAAGCGAATCTGATGGCTCGTGTACGAACATTGCTGGCTGAAGTGCGTGACCAGGTGACTCATAAAACCTGTCTCAACTATGTTCTGGAAAGTCCGTACTGGAACGTAAAAGGTAACTTTTTCTGTTATCTGAACGATCATAACGAGAACACCATCGTTGACCCTTCGGTGATCTATTTTGATTTCGCTAACCCGCTGCAGGCTCAGGAGGTCTGAATGTCTGGGGCAAACATTGTTCACAGCGGATATGGACTGCGCTGTGAAAAACTCGACAAGCCTCTGAATCTTGGCTGGGGGCTGGACAATAGCGCGGTGTTGCACTGGCCCGGGGAGCTGCCAACAGGGTGGCTGTGCGACGCGCTGGATCAGATATTTATCGCCGCACCACAACTTTCAGCAGTGGTTCTTCCCTGGTCCGAATGGTGTGAGGAGCCACAGGCGCTGACGCTTTTCGGACAGGTACAAAGCGACATTATCCATCGTTCCGCTTTCTGGCAGTTACCGTTATGGCTGAGTTCTCCGGCAAACCGGGCCTCCGGTGAAATGGTTTTTGATGCAGAGCGTGAGATTTATTTCCCGCAGCGCCCCCCCCGTCCGCAGGGTGAAGTTTATCGTCGTTACGATCCACGCATTCGCAGGATGCTGAGTTTCCGCATTGCCGATCCCGTTTCTGATGCAGAACGTTTCACTCGCTGGATGAACGATCCGCGCGTTGAGTATTTCTGGGAGCAAAGTGGCTCACTGGAGGTACAGATCGCCTATCTGGAACGCCAGCTCACCAGTAAACATGCATTCCCGCTGATTGGTTGTTTCGACGATCGGCCGTTCAGTTATTTCGAAATCTACTGGGCGGCGGAAGACCGCATTGGTCGCCACTATTCGTGGCAGCCCTTTGACCGTGGCCTGCATCTGCTGGTTGGTGAACAGCAATGGCGCGGAGCCCACTATGTGCAAAGCTGGCTGCGCGGGGTGACACATTACCTGCTGCTGAATGAGCCACGTACGCAGCGCACAGTACTGGAGCCACGCACCGATAACCAGCGCCTGTTCCGCCATCTTGAGCCTGCGGGATACCGGACAATTAAAGAGTTCGACTTCCCACATAAACGCTCGCGCATGGTGATGGCGGATCGTCATCACTTCTTCACGGAGGTCGGTCTGTAATGAATCACAAAGACTGGGATTTGGTCAACCGCCGCCTGGTGGCAAAAATGTTGTCTGAGCTGGAGTATGAGCAGGTTTTCCACGCGGAATCTCAGGGCGATGACCGCTACTGCATTAACCTGCCGGGAGCACAATGGCGCTTCATCGCTGAACGTGGTATCTGGGGCTGGCTCTGGATTGATGCTCAAACTCTGCGCTGCGCGGACGAGCCAGTACTGGCTCAGACGCTGCTGATGCAGCTAAAGCAGGTACTGTCAATGAGCGATGCAACCGTTGCTGAGCATATGCAGGATTTGTATGCCACGCTGCTGGGCGACCTGCAACTACTGAAAGCCCGTCGCGGGCTGAGCGCCAGTGACCTGATTAATCTTAATGCCGACCGCCTGCAATGCCTGCTGAGCGGTCATCCTAAATTCGTTTTTAATAAAGGTCGCCGTGGCTGGGGTAAAGAGGCGCTGGAACGATATGCGCCAGAGTATGCCAACACCTTCAGACTGCACTGGCTGGCGGTAAAACGTGAACATATGATCTGGCGCTGTGATAACGAGATGGATATTCATCAGTTGTTGACGGCCGCAATGGATCCGCAGGAGTTTGCCCGCTTCAGTCAGGTCTGGCAGGAAAACGGACTGGATCATAACTGGCTGCCGCTGCCGGTACATCCGTGGCAGTGGCAGCAAAAAATCGCTACCGACTTCATCGCTGATTTTGCCGAAGGCAGGATGGTGTCTCTCGGCGAGTTTGGCGACCAGTGGCTCGCCCAGCAGTCGCTGCGTACCCTGACCAACGCCAGTCGCCGGGGCGGGCTGGATATCAAGCTGCCGCTGACCATCTACAACACCTCATGCTACCGGGGGATCCCTGGCAGATACATCGCTGCCGGACCACTGGCTTCACGCTGGCTACAACAGGTTTTTGCGACCGACGCCACCCTAGTGCAAAGCGGCGCAGTGATACTTGGTGAACCGGCTGCAGGCTATGTCTCCCATGAAGGCTATGCCGCGCTTGCCCGGGCTCCCTATCGCTACCAGGAAATGCTTGGTGTTATCTGGCGGGAGAATCCGTGCCGCTGGCTGAAACCGGATGAAAGTCCGGTTCTGATGGCAACACTGATGGAGTGCGACGAAAACAATCAGCCGCTGGCAGGCGCATATATAGACCGCTCCGGGCTGGACGCTGAAACCTGGCTTACGCAACTGTTCCGGGTGGTCGTGGTTCCTCTGTATCACCTGCTTTGCCGCTACGGTGTCGCGCTTATTGCACATGGACAAAATATAACTCTCGCCATGAAAGAGGGGGTTCCACAGCGTGTTCTGCTGAAAGACTTCCAGGGCGATATGCGACTGGTGAAAGAAGAGTTCCCCGAAATGGACTCTTTGCCTCAGGAGGTTCGTGATGTTACATCCCGCCTGAGTGCGGACTACTTAATCCATGATTTGCAGACGGGTCACTTCGTGACAGTACTGCGTTTTATTTCGCCACTGATGGTTCGTCTTGGCGTACCTGAAAGGCGATTTTATCAACTGCTGGCAGCAGTGTTGAGTGATTACATGAAAAAACATCCACAAATGTCAGAGCGTTTTGCGCTTTTCTCACTTTTCAGGCCACAAATCATTCGCGTGGTGCTGAACCCGGTAAAACTGACCTGGCCTGATCTGGATGGCGGCAGCCGCATGCTGCCGAATTACCTTGAGGATCTGCAAAATCCGCTGTGGCTGGTAACTCAGGAATATGAATCATGAAAAAAAGTGTCGATTTTATTGGTGTAGGGACAGGGCCATTTAATCTCAGCATTGCTGCGTTGTCACATCAGATCGAAGAACTGGACTGTCTCTTCTTTGATGAACATCCTCATTTTTCCTGGCATCCGGGTATGCTGGTACCGGATTGTCATATGCAGACCGTCTTTCTGAAAGATCTGGTCAGTGCTGTTGCACCTACAAATCCCTACAGTTTTGTTAACTATCTGGTGAAGCACAAAAAGTTCTATCGCTTCCTTACAAGCAGACTACGTACAGTATCCCGTGAAGAGTTTTCTGACTACCTCCGCTGGGCTGCTGAAGATATGAATAACCTGTATTTCAGTCATACCGTTGAAAACATTGATTTCGATAAAAAACGTCGATTGTTTCTGGTGCAAACCAGCCAGGGAGAATATTTTGCCCGCAATATCTGCCTTGGTACAGGAAAACAACCTTATTTACCACCCTGTGTGAAGCATATGACACAATCCTGTTTCCATGCCAGTGAAATGAATCTTCGTCGGCCGGACCTTAGTGGAAAACGGATAACCGTGGTTGGTGGAGGACAGAGTGGTGCAGACCTGTTCCTTAATGCATTACGCGGGGAATGGGGAGAAGCGGCGGAAATAAACTGGGTCTCCCGGCGTAATAATTTTAACGCACTGGATGAGGCTGCTTTTGCTGATGAGTATTTTACACCTGAATATATTTCAGGCTTCTCCGGACTGGAGGAAGATATTCGCCATCAGTTACTGGATGAGCAGAAAATGACATCGGATGGCATCACTGCCGATTCTTTACTGACCATTTATCGTGAGTTGTACCACCGTTTTGAAGTTCTGAGAAAACCAAGAAATATCCGTCTGCTACCCAGCCGCTCGGTAACAACTCTGGAAAGTAGTGGTCCTGGCTGGAAGTTGCTGATGGAGCATCATCTGGATCAGGGCAGGGAGAGCCTGGAAAGTGATGTGGTGATTTTCGCCACAGGTTACCGTTCTGCGTTGCCACAAATACTTCCCTCACTGATGCCCCTGATCACCATGCACGATAAGAACACCTTTAAAGTGCGTGATGACTTCACTCTGGAATGGAGTGGCCCGAAAGAGAACAACATCTTCGTGGTCAACGCCAGTATGCAAACCCATGGCATCGCCGAACCCCAGCTCAGCCTGATGGCATGGAGATCTGCACGTATTCTTAATCGCGTAATGGGACGTGATTTATTCGATCTCAGTATGCCGCCCGCCCTGATTCAGTGGCGCAGCGGCACCTAGGGAAAACGCAGCCGGAGGCTGCTTCTTTAACTCGCTACACAGCATCTTTGGGCTGATTTTTTCCGCCCGTATGGAGGAATAATGATGATAAGCAAAAAGTATACGCTTTGGGCTCTCAACCCACTGCTTCTTACCATGATGGCGCCAGCAGTCGCTCAACAAACCGATGATGAAACGTTCGTGGTGTCTGCCAACCGCAGCAATCGCACCGTAGCGGAGATGGCGCAAACCACCTGGGTTATCGAAAACGCCGAACTGGAACAGCAGATTCAGGGCGGCAAAGAGCTTAAAGACGCACTGGCTCAGCTGATCCCTGGCCTTGACGTCAGCAGCCGGAGCCGCACCAACTACGGTATGAATGTGCGTGGCCGCCCGCTGGTCGTGCTGGTTGACGGCGTGCGTCTCAACTCTTCACGTACCGACAGCCGACAACTGGACTCTATAGATCCTTTTAATATCGACCATATTGAAGTGATCTCCGGTGCGACGTCCCTGTACGGCGGCGGCAGTACCGGTGGCCTGATCAACATCGTGACCAAAAAAGGCCAGCCGGAAACCATGATGGAGTTTGAGGCTGGCACCAAAAGTGGCTTTAGCAGCAGTAAAGATCACGATGAACGCATTGCCGGAGCTGTCTCCGGCGGAAATGAGCATATCTCCGGACGTCTTTCCGTGGCATATCAGAAATTTGGCGGCTGGTTTGACGGTAACGGCGATGCCACCTTGCTTGATAACACCCAGACCGGCCTGCAGTACTCCGATCGGCTGGACATCATGGGAACTGGTACGCTGAACATCGATGAATCCCGGCAGCTTCAGTTGATCACACAGTACTATAAAAGCCAGGGCGACGACGATTACGGGCTTAATCTCGGGAAAGGCTTCTCTGCCATCAGAGGGACCAGCACGCCATTCGTCAGTAACGGGCTGAATTCCGACCGTATTCCCGGCACTGAGCGGCATTTGATCAGCCTGCAGTACTCTGACAGCGCTTTTCTGGGACAGGAGCTGGTCGGTCAGGTTTACTACCGCGATGAGTCGTTGCGATTCTACCCGTTCCCGACGGTAAATGCGAACAAACAGGTGACGGCTTTCTCTTCGTCACAGCAGGACACCGACCAGTACGGCATGAAACTGACTCTGAACAGCAAACCGATGGACGGCTGGCAAATCACCTGGGGGCTGGATGCTGATCATGAGCGCTTTACCTCCAACCAGATGTTCTTCGACCTGGCTCAGGCAAGCGCTTCCGGAGGGCTGAACAACAAGAAGATTTACACCACCGGGCGCTATCCGTCGTATGACATCACCAACCTGGCGGCCTTCCTGCAATCAGGCTATGACATCAATAATCTCTTTACCCTCAACGGTGGCGTACGCTATCAGTACACTGAAAACAAGATTGATGATTTCATCGGCTACGCGCAGCAACGGCAGATTGCCGCCGGGAAGGCTACATCCGCCGACGCCATTCCTGGCGGCTCAGTCGATTACGACAACTTCCTGTTCAACGCCGGTCTGCTGATGCACATCACCGAACGCCAGCAGGCATGGCTCAACTTCTCCCAGGGCGTGGAGCTGCCGGACCCGGGTAAATACTATGGTCGCGGCATCTATGGTGCTGCAGTGAACGGCCATCTTCCTCTAACAAAGAGTGTGAACGTCAGCGACAGCAAGCTGGAAGGCGTGAAAGTCGATTCTTATGAGCTGGGCTGGCGCTTTACTGGCAATAATCTGCGTACCCAAATCGCGGCCTACTATTCGATTTCTGATAAGAGCGTGGTGGCGAATAAAGATCTGACCATCAGCGTGGTGGACGACAAACGCCGTATTTACGGCGTGGAAGGTGCGGTGGACTACCTGATTCCTGATACTGACTGGAGTACCGGAGTGAACTTCAACGTGCTGAAAACTGAGTCGAAAGTGAACGGTACCTGGCAGAAATACGATGTGAAGACAGCAAGCCCATCAAAAGCGACAGCCTACATTGGCTGGGCACCGGACCCGTGGAGTCTGCGCGTGCAGAGCACCACCTCCTTTGACGTGAGCGACGCGCAGGGCTACAAGGTCGATGGCTATACCACCGTGGATCTGCTCGGCAGTTATCAGCTTCCGGTGGGTACACTCAGCTTCAGCATTGAAAACCTTTTCGACCGTGACTACACCACTGTCTGGGGGCAGCGTGCACCACTGTACTACAGCCCGGGTTACGGCCCAGCGTCACTGTACGACTACAAAGGCAGGGGCCGAACCTTTGGTCTGAACTACTCTGTGCTGTTCTGACCGGTATTCCTTTACAACAAAGGTACGCTGATATCAACATGGCCGCTGACAGCCAAGTTGATATCATATAATACACGACATAATCTGTAGTCAGGGAGGATAGACTCTTTACTGACTACAGATTATGTCGTGTTCCGTGCTCATTTCCTCAAAAAAATACAAGAAAAGAATTAGTATTCTAACAAAAAGTGAAATAAATTGTATCAAACTCCCTCTTTTAATCCTGTTGAGTAAATCAGCTTTTGCAATAGGATTGAAAGAGTGTAAGTGGAATCTCTTCCGGATACTCGTTACCACCGTGGCTAGAATATCTACGGCTGCGGGGGTGATGCTGCCAACTTACTGATTTAGTGTATGATGGTGTTTTTGAGGTGCTCCA
>ENA-ORUW01001284-ORUW01001284.1-human-gut-metagenome-genome-assembly--contig:-NODE-1284-length-18453-cov-2.177356_pt1 | contig 18453 bp, 12 predicted proteins | sample MGYA00242088_ERZ509227 | MGnify/ENA primary metagenome ERZ509227 (study PRJEB26280, sample SAMEA2338816) | human gut metagenome | biome: human gut; feature: human-associated habitat; material: faeces... | reverse complement strand
TGAATATGGCGGCAGCGTATACGATATTGATAACTTACGAATTGTTACCCCCAGACTACACGATGAGATTCACTACAGGAGATAAATATGTTTAAAGAAAAGCTCCAGGATTATACCGAGGATGAATTTCTTAATTTTTTAGGCGGATTGAGATCATCTATGAAAGATGGAAAATCCTTAAAAGGTAAGGAGCTAGAAATGTACTGGGATTCATTAGTAGATCATTTTATTGAAATTACACAGCATCCGTCAGGGAGCGATCTAATTTTCTACCCTAAAAGTCAAGGAGATGATAAGCCTGAAAACATCCTGAAAATCGTCAAAGAATGGCGGCGTTCACAGGGGCTACCCTTGTTTAAAGACTCTAAATAAAGTAGATAATAAAACTATATATGGAACATCATCGCATCTGGCTAATGCGATGATATTAATGACATAAAATAATAATGTGATTGCTCTTAAAAAACAGGTAAAAATACTGAAGCCTCATTAGGTTATTTTATCATTTTCCCGCTTTTACCGATACCCTTTGGCTGGAGGTGAGTCAGTATCCGGAGTTGATAGCGCAGTTTTCAAGCGGTAATCAAACACGTATAAAACAAGGATTAATCGCAAAAGCACCACTTGAAGGTTGGCATTATGGCACTAAAGAAATCGTTAAAAAATTCCACATATATCATCGTGTTGCGATTGAATATAGTGGCGGAATTTACGATATTGATAATTTAAGGAGGGCACACCTCATTTGCATGATGAAATTTATTACAGGAGATAGTTAAATGTATAATTTTAAAGATAAAATAGAAGATTACACAGAGCGGGAATTCATTGAGTTGCTTGGCGAGTTTACAAATCCAACCGGGGATAACGCTCAATTAAAAGGGGAAGTGCTTGACAAATATTGGGATGATCTAGAAGAACATCTTACCAGAATTACACAACATCCGTTGATGAGCGATCTTATCTACTATCCTGCAAAGAAGGGAGATGATGAACCTGAAAACATCCTGAAAATCGTCAAAGAATGGCGGCGTTCGCAAGGATTGCCTTTGTTCAAAGATTCAGAATGAACTCTAAACAGAATCTGTCACCTGAAAATCATCACGTTCTGGTTAAGTGATGATTTTCGCTACGAGAAGGTTACGGTGGCGATTGCAGTGATAATAAGCAATGTAAAAAGAAAACATAGGTAAATACTACCTTTCTCTCCTTCCCTGAACATTCATTTTACATATTAATTCACATAATTGAATTGTTATGCGTTTTGTTGCTTGGTGAATCGGTTCAGAGGAAATATTTTTTCGTTTCAATTCTGTTAAGGTCACCCCTTGATGGGTAAATTTAACATTTGTGCATAGTTACAACTTTGAAACGTTATATATGTCAAGTTGTTAAAATGTGCACAGTTTCATGATTTCAATCAAAACCTGTATGGACATAAGGTGAATACTTTGTTACTTTAGCGTCACAGACATGAAATTGGTAAGACCAATTGACTTCGGCAAGTGGCTTAAGACAGGAACTCATGGCCTACAGCAAAATCCGCCAACCAAAACTCTCCGATGTGATTGAGCAGCAACTGGAGTTTTTGATCCTCGAAGGCACTCTCCGCCCGGGCGAAAAACTCCCACCGGAACGCGAACTGGCAAAACAGTTTGACGTCTCCCGTCCCTCATTGCGTGAGGCGATTCAACGTCTCGAAGCGAAGGGCTTGTTGCTTCGTCGCCAGGGTGGCGGCACTTTTGTCCAGAGCAGCCTATGGCAAAGCTTCAGCGATCCGCTGGTGGAGCTGCTCTCCGACCATCCTGAATCACAGTATGACTTGCTCGAAACACGACACGCCCTGGAAGGTATCGCCGCTTATTACGCCGCGCTGCGTAGTACCGATGAAGACAAGGAACGCATCCGTGAACTCCACCACGCCATAGAGCTGGCGCAGCAGTCTGGCGATCTGGACGCGGAATCAAATGCCGTACTCCAGTATCAGATTGCCGTCACCGAAGCGGCCCACAATGTGGTTCTGCTTCATCTGCTAAGGTGTATGGAGCCGATGTTGGCCCAGAATGTCCGCCAGAACTTCGAATTGCTCTATTCGCGTCGCGAGATGCTGCCGCTGGTGAGTAGTCACCGCACCCGCATATTTGAAGCGATTATGGCCGGTAAGCCGGAAGAAGCGCGCGAAGCATCGCATCGCCATCTGGCCTTTATCGAAGAAATTTTGCTCGACAGAAGCCGTGAAGAGAGTCGCCGTGAGCGTTCTCTGCGTCGTCTGGAGCAACGAAAGAATTAGTGATTTTTCTGGTAAAAATTATCCAGAAGATGTTGTAAATCAAGCGCATATAAAAGCGCGGCAACTAAACGTAGAACCTGTCTTATTGAGCTTTCCGGCGAGAGTTCAATGGGACAGGTTCCAGAAAACTCAACGTTATTAGATAGATAAGGAATAACCCATGTCAGAACGTTTCCCAAATGACGTGGATCCGATCGAAACTCGCGACTGGCTCCAGGCGATCGAATCGGTCATCCGTGAAGAAGGTGTTGAGCGTGCTCAGTATCTGATCGACCAACTGCTTGCTGAAGCCCTCAAAGGCGGAGTCAACGTAGCTGCAGGCACCGGTATCAGCAACTACATCAACACCATCCCCGTTGAAGAACAACCGGAGTATCCGGGTAATCTGGAACTGGAACGCCGTATTCGTTCAGCTATCCGCTGGAACGCCATCATGACGGTGCTGCGTGCGTCGAAAAAAGACCTCGAACTGGGCGGCCACATGGCGTCCTTCCAGTCTTCCGCAACCATTTATGATGTGTGCTTTAACCACTTCTTCCGTGCACGCAACGAGCAGGATGGCGGCGACCTGGTTTACTTCCAGGGCCACATCTCCCCAGGCGTTTACGCTCGTGCTTTCCTGGAAGGTCGTCTGACTCAGGAGCAGCTGGATAACTTCCGTCAGGAAGTTCACGGCAATGGCCTCTCTTCCTATCCGCACCCGAAACTGATGCCGGAATTCTGGCAGTTCCCGACCGTATCTATGGGGCTGGGTCCGATTGGTGCTATTTACCAGGCTAAATTCCTGAAATATCTGGAACACCGTGGCCTGAAAGATACCTCTAAACAAACCGTTTACGCGTTCCTCGGCGACGGTGAAATGGACGAACCGGAATCCAAAGGTGCGATCACCATCGCTACCCGTGAAAAACTGGATAATCTGGTCTTCGTTATCAACTGTAACCTGCAGCGTCTTGACGGCCCGGTCACCGGTAACGGCAAGATCATCAACGAACTGGAAGGCATCTTCGAAGGTGCTGGCTGGAACGTGATCAAAGTGATGTGGGGTAGCCGTTGGGATGAACTGCTGCGTAAGGATACCAGCGGTAAACTGATCCAGCTGATGAACGAAACCGTTGACGGCGATTACCAGACCTTCAAATCGAAAGATGGTGCGTATGTTCGCGAACACTTCTTCGGTAAATATCCTGAAACCGCAGCACTGGTTGCAGACTGGACTGACGAGCAGATCTGGGCACTGAACCGTGGTGGTCACGATCCGAAGAAAATCTACGCTGCATTCAAGAAAGCGCAGGAAACCAAAGGCAAAGCGACAGTAATCCTTGCTCATACCATTAAAGGTTACGGCATGGGCGACGCGGCTGAAGGTAAAAACATCGCGCACCAGGTTAAGAAAATGAACATGGACGGCGTGCGTCACATCCGCGACCGTTTCAATGTGCCGGTGTCTGATGCAGATATCGAAAAACTGCCGTACATCACCTTCCCGGAAGGTTCTGAAGAGCATACCTATCTGCACGCTCAACGTCAGAAACTGCACGGTTATCTGCCAAGCCGCAAGCCGAACTTCACCGAGAAGCTGGAGCTGCCGAGCCTGCAAGATTTCGGCGCGCTGCTGGAAGAGCAGAGCAAAGAGATCTCTACCACTATCGCTTTCGTTCGTGCTCTGAACGTGATGCTGAAGAACAAGTCGATCAAAGATCGTCTGGTACCGATCATCGCCGACGAAGCGCGTACTTTCGGTATGGAAGGTCTGTTCCGTCAGATTGGTATTTACAGCCCGAACGGTCAGCAGTACACCCCGCAGGACCGCGAGCAGGTTGCTTACTATAAAGAAGACGAGAAAGGTCAGATTCTGCAGGAAGGGATCAACGAGCTGGGCGCTGGGTGTTCCTGGCTGGCAGCGGCGACCTCTTACAGCACCAACAATCTGCCGATGATTCCGTTCTACATCTATTACTCGATGTTCGGCTTCCAGCGTATTGGCGATCTGTGCTGGGCGGCTGGCGACCAGCAAGCGCGTGGCTTCCTGATCGGCGGTACTTCCGGTCGTACCACCCTGAACGGCGAAGGTCTGCAGCACGAAGATGGTCACAGCCATATTCAGTCGCTGACTATCCCGAACTGTATCTCTTACGACCCGGCTTACGCTTACGAAGTTGCTGTCATCATGCATGACGGTCTGGAGCGTATGTATGGTGAAAAACAAGAGAACGTTTACTACTACATCACTACGCTGAACGAAAACTACCACATGCCGGCAATGCCGGAAGGTGCTGAGGAAGGTATCCGTAAAGGTATCTACAAACTCGAAACCATTGAAGGTAGCAAAGGTAAAGTTCAGCTGCTGGGCTCCGGTTCTATCCTGCGTCACGTCCGTGAAGCGGCAGAGATCCTGGCGAAAGATTACGGCGTAGGTTCTGACGTTTATAGCGTGACTTCCTTCACCGAACTGGCGCGTGATGGTCAGGATTGTGAACGCTGGAACATGCTGCACCCGCTGGAAACTCCGCGCGTTCCGTATATCGCTCAGGTGATGAACGACGCTCCGGCAGTGGCATCTACCGACTATATGAAACTGTTCGCTGAGCAGGTCCGTACTTACGTACCGGCTGACGACTACCGCGTACTGGGTACTGATGGCTTCGGTCGTTCCGACAGCCGTGAGAACCTGCGTCACCACTTTGAAGTTGATGCTTCTTATGTCGTGGTTGCGGCGCTGGGCGAACTGGCTAAACGTGGCGAAATCGATAAGAAAGTGGTTGCTGACGCAATCGCCAAATTCAACATCGATGCAGATAAAGTTAACCCGCGTCTGGCGTAAGAGGTAAAAGAATAATGGCTATCGAAATCAAAGTACCGGACATCGGGGCTGATGAAGTTGAAATCACCGAGATCCTGGTCAAAGTGGGCGACAAAGTTGAAGCCGAACAGTCGCTGATCACCGTAGAAGGCGATAAAGCCTCTATGGAAGTACCATCTCCGCAGGCGGGTATCGTTAAAGAGATCAAAGTCTCTGTTGGCGATAAAACCCAGACCGGCGCACTGATTATGATTTTCGATTCCGCCGACGGTGCAGCAGACGCTGCACCTGCTCAGGCAGAAGAGAAGAAAGAAGGCGCTCCGGCAGCAGCACCAGCGGCTGCAGCGGCAAAAGACGTTAACGTTCCGGATATCGGCAGCGACGAAGTTGAAGTGACCGAAATCCTGGTCAAAGTGGGCGACAAAGTTGAAGCTGAACAGTCGCTGATCACCGTAGAAGGCGACAAGGCTTCTATGGAAGTTCCGGCTCCGTTTGCAGGTACCGTGAAAGAGATCAAAGTGAACGTGGGTGACAAAGTGTCTACCGGCTCGCTGATTATGGTCTTCGAAGTCGCGGGTGAAGCTGGCGCGGCAGCTCCGGCGGCTAAACAGGAAGCGGCTCCGGCAGCGGCCCCTGCACCAGCAGCTGGCGTGAAAGAAGTTAACGTTCCGGATATCGGCGGTGACGAAGTTGAAGTGACCGAAGTGATGGTGAAAGTGGGCGACAAAGTTGCCGCTGAACAGTCACTGATCACCGTAGAAGGCGATAAAGCTTCTATGGAAGTTCCGGCTCCGTTTGCAGGCGTCGTGAAGGAACTGAAAGTCAACGTTGGCGATAAAGTGAAAACTGGTTCGCTGATTATGATCTTCGAAGTTGAAGGCGCAGCGCCTGCGGCAGCTCCTGCGAAACAGGAAGCGGCAGCGCCGGCTCCGGCAGCAAAAGCTGAAGCCCCGGCAGCAGCACCGGCTGCGAAAGCCGAAGGCAAATCTGAATTTGCTGAAAACGACGCTTACGTTCACGCGACTCCGCTGATCCGCCGTCTGGCACGCGAGTTTGGCGTTAACCTGGCGAAAGTGAAGGGCACTGGCCGTAAAGGTCGTATCCTGCGCGAAGACGTTCAGGCTTACGTGAAAGAAGCTATCAAACGTGCAGAAGCAGCTCCGGCGGCAACTGGCGGTGGTATCCCTGGCATGCTGCCGTGGCCGAAGGTGGACTTCAGCAAGTTTGGTGAAATCGAAGAAGTGGAACTGGGCCGCATCCAGAAAATCTCTGGTGCGAACCTGAGCCGTAACTGGGTGATGATCCCGCATGTTACTCACTTCGACAAAACCGATATCACCGAGTTGGAAGCGTTCCGTAAACAGCAGAACGAAGAAGCGGCGAAACGTAAGCTGGATGTGAAGATCACCCCGGTTGTCTTCATCATGAAAGCCGTTGCTGCAGCTCTTGAGCAGATGCCTCGCTTCAACAGTTCGCTGTCGGAAGACGGTCAGCGTCTGACCCTGAAGAAATACATCAACATCGGTGTGGCGGTGGATACCCCGAACGGTCTGGTTGTCCCGGTATTCAAAGACGTCAACAAGAAAGGCATCATCGAGCTGTCTCGCGAGCTGATGACTATTTCTAAGAAAGCGCGTGACGGTAAGCTGACTGCGGGCGAAATGCAGGGCGGTTGCTTCACCATCTCCAGCATCGGCGGCCTGGGTACTACCCACTTCGCGCCGATTGTGAACGCGCCGGAAGTGGCTATCCTCGGCGTTTCCAAGTCCGCGATGGAGCCGGTGTGGAATGGTAAAGAGTTCGTGCCGCGTCTGATGCTGCCGATTTCTCTCTCCTTCGACCACCGCGTGATCGACGGTGCTGATGGTGCCCGTTTCATTACCATCATTAACAACACGCTGTCTGACATTCGCCGTCTGGTGATGTAAGTAAAAGAGCCGGCCCAACGGCCGGCTTTTTTCTGGTAATCTCATGAATGTATTGAGGTTATTAGCGAATAGACAAATCGGTTGCCGTTTGTTGTTTAAAAATTGTTAACAATTTTGTAAAATACCGACGGATAGAACGACCCGGTGGATAATGGGCGTCATAAAAAAAACGTCAGACCCGCCGGAGATAAATATATAGAGGTCATGATGAGTACTGAAATCAAAACTCAGGTCGTGGTACTTGGGGCAGGCCCCGCAGGTTACTCCGCTGCCTTCCGTTGCGCTGATTTAGGTCTGGAAACCGTAATCGTAGAACGTTACAACACTCTTGGCGGTGTTTGCCTGAACGTCGGCTGTATCCCTTCTAAAGCACTGCTGCACGTAGCAAAAGTTATCGAAGAAGCCAAAGCGCTGGCTGAACACGGTATCGTCTTTGGCGAACCGAAAACCGATATCGACAAGATTCGTACCTGGAAAGAGAAAGTGATCAATCAGCTGACCGGTGGTCTGGCTGGTATGGCGAAAGGCCGCAAAGTCAAAGTGGTCAACGGTCTGGGTAAATTTACCGGGGCTAACACCCTGGAAGTTGAAGGTGAGAACGGTAAAACCGTGATCAACTTCGACAACGCGATCATTGCAGCGGGTTCTCGCCCGATTCAACTGCCGTTTATTCCGCATGAAGATCCGCGTATCTGGGACTCCACTGACGCGCTGGAACTGAAAGAAGTACCAGAACGCCTGCTGGTAATGGGTGGCGGTATCATCGGTCTGGAAATGGGCACCGTATACCACGCGCTGGGTTCACAGATTGACGTGGTTGAAATGTTCGACCAGGTCATCCCCGCAGCTGATAAAGACATCGTTAAAGTCTTTACCAAGCGTATCAGCAAGAAATTCAACCTGATGCTGGAAACCAAAGTTACCGCCGTTGAAGCGAAAGAAGACGGCATTTATGTGACGATGGAAGGCAAAAAAGCACCCGCTGAACCGCAGCGTTACGACGCCGTGCTGGTAGCGATTGGTCGTGTGCCGAACGGTAAAAACCTCGACGCAGGCAAAGCTGGCGTGGAAGTTGACGACCGTGGTTTCATCCGCGTTGACAAACAGCTGCGTACCAACGTACCGCACATCTTTGCTATCGGCGATATCGTCGGTCAGCCAATGCTGGCACACAAAGGTGTTCACGAAGGTCACGTTGCCGCTGAAGTTATCGCCGGTAAAAAACATTACTTCGATCCGAAAGTTATCCCGTCCATCGCCTATACCGAACCAGAAGTTGCATGGGTAGGTCTGACTGAGAAAGAAGCGAAAGAGAAAGGCATCAGCTACGAAACCGCCACCTTCCCGTGGGCTGCTTCTGGTCGTGCTATCGCTTCCGACTGCGCAGACGGTATGACCAAGCTGATTTTCGACAAAGAATCTCACCGTGTGATCGGTGGTGCGATTGTCGGCACTAACGGCGGCGAGTTGCTGGGTGAAATCGGCCTGGCAATCGAAATGGGTTGTGACGCTGAAGACATCGCACTGACCATCCATGCGCACCCGACTCTGCACGAGTCTGTGGGCCTGGCGGCAGAAGTGTTCGAAGGTAGCATTACCGACCTGCCGAACCCGAAAGCGAAGAAGAAGTAATTTTTCGTTTGCCGGAACATCCGGCAATTAAAAAAGCGGCTAACCACGCCGCTTTTTTTACGTCTGCAATTTACCTTTCCAGTCTTCTTGCCCCACGTTCAGAGAGACGTTCGCGTACTGCTGACCGCTGCTCGTTATTCAATCGGGCAGTACGGTTACTGTCGTTTAGACGTTGCGGGCGGCTCTCCTGAACTTTCTCCCGAAAAAACGGACGTTGTTCAGGTGATGCCGATTGAACACGCTGGCGGGCGTTATCACGTTGCTCCAGTGGGCGCTGCTGTACTTTTTCCTTAAACACCTGGCGCTGCTCTGGTGATGCGGACTGAATGCGCTGGCGCGCTGCCTCTCTTCGCTGCTGGTTCTGCGGGTTAGTCTGCATTTTCTCGCGGGCCGCCTGGCGCTGCTCAGGTGAGGCAGACTGATAACGCTGGCGAGCGGCGTCCTTTTGTTGCTGGGTCAGTGGCTGGCGACGGCTGAAGTCGCGGAAGTCGTCATAGCTCCCATTGTGTTCAGCTTCATTAAACCGCTGTGCCGCTGCCTGACGTTGGGTATCTCGCGTAATGACGGGAGCGGCGTGTGTTCGTTGCTGAAACTGACTTGCTGCCGCCTGACGCTGGCTGTCGCGCGATAGAGCAGGTAACTGCGTGGCGCTCATTCCGCCGTTGACATCGGTTTGATGAAACCACTTTGCCATATCCTGATCGGTCACACCATTACGGTAGTTTGGATTGTGCCGCCATGCCATATTCTTATCAGTAAGATGCTCACCGGTGATACGGTTGAAATTGTTGACGTCGATATTGATGTTGTCGCCGTTGTGTTGCCAGTCATTACCGTCACGATGACCGCCATCGTGGTGATGATAATCATCATCGTCATGATGATGATGGTCATGATCGTCGTCGTCCCAGTCGATGCTGCTGAATAGTGCGTATGTGGTAGCAACGCCCATGCTATAGCCGAATCCGCGCACAAAGCTGTCAACAAACGGTTCTCCGGCTGGCGGCGGCAGATAAACTGGCGGATAAGCGGTATTGGCCCAACTGCCGTAAACCACGTTTGGGTTGTAGTTCGGAATATAAACCACATCCGGATTGGCTGGCTCAATGGTTATTACGGTCGGTGCAGGTTCTGCGACGACGGGGCTGGACGTAGAAACGGTATTTGATTGTGTGGCAGGGGCGTTGGCGGGCTGATTTACCGGTACGACTTTTTTCGTTGTCGTGATGATCTTTTGTTCAGTTGATGACTTCAGCGAGCCGGTTTGTTGCGCCAGTTGCCGCAATCGCTGTACCGAGTCCATCACGTCCTGCGGCTGCGCCAGAAAAGCATCGCCCAGGTTTTGCACCCATTGCGGGTTTTCGCCCATCAATGCCATCAACTGTGGAAAGGCCACCAGTGATTTGACGCTGGCGTCCCAGGGCTGGTCAGATACCGCCTGAATAGCAGCATCGCCTTGTTTAAGTGGATTATCGTGCGACCATTGCACTGCTTGAGCAACGTTTGTCGGATAGGTTGATGCCATCAGCACCTGCGAAAGTAGGGCGTCGGGATACAGCGCGACGGGCGCGACCCATTGATCTATTTGAGCAGTGCTGAATGCGGATTTGACGACGGCAGGTGTTACAGGAGGCACGGAAACCGTTGCTGGAAGCGTAACTGCGGAGATGTCAGGCGCAGTCTGTTGTGTCGATTGCACTTCCACAGGCGCTTCCACTGTGCGGCTTTTTATATATAGCCCGGTAGAGGCGGCACAAAGCCCGGCACTGCAAATTAGCGCCAGCACATGGGGTTTAAACGGCAAAGTCATTTTCATAATTCGGATCTCAAGGAAATCGCAATGGTCGGCGAACTGCCACCCGCAGGTGCTGTGAATCCGAGTATAAAGAGGCCGTAGTTTAAATTTTGACTAATCTTGGGATTCGTTGATAAAGGTGATTATCACCATGCGAATTAACGAAGTTTTTACGGAGGGAAACAATCTCTAGACCATCCTTAACGATTCAGCCACTTTTTTATGTTGCTTTTTTGTAAACAGATTAACACATCGTCAAAATCCTGCTATTCTGCCCGTTGCGGTACTGGGCATTTACCCTACAAACTGCTGTCTCACAGGAGCGTGAAGAGAATCGCCTGCCGCACTATGACAATGAGAGCGAGGAGAACCGTCGTGCTAGAAGAATACCGTAAGCACGTAGCTGAGCGTGCCGCTGAGGGGATTGCGCCCAAACCCCTGGATGCAAACCAAATGGCCGCGCTTGTAGAGCTGCTGAAAAACCCGCCCGCGGGCGAAGAAGAATTCCTGTTAGATCTGTTAACCAACCGTGTTCCCCCCGGCGTCGATGAAGCCGCCTATGTCAAAGCAGGCTTCCTGGCTGCTGTCGCCAAAGGTGAAGCCAAATCCCCACTGCTGACTCCGGAAAAAGCCATTGAACTGCTGGGCACTATGCAGGGGGGTTACAACATTCATCCGCTGATCGACGCGCTGGATGATGCCAAACTGGCACCGATCGCTGCCAAAGCACTTTCTCACACGCTGCTGATGTTCGATAACTTCTATGACGTAGAAGAGAAAGCCAAAGCAGGCAACGAATATGCGAAGCAGGTAATGCAGTCCTGGGCGGATGCCGAATGGTTCCTGAATCGCCCGGCGCTGGCTGAAAAACTGACCGTTACCGTCTTCAAAGTCACTGGCGAAACCAACACCGATGACCTTTCTCCGGCACCGGATGCGTGGTCACGCCCGGATATCCCACTGCACGCGCTGGCGATGCTGAAAAACGCCCGTGAAGGTATTGAGCCAGATCAGCCTGGTGTTGTTGGCCCGATCAAACAGATTGAAGCTCTGCAACAGAAAGGTTTCCCGCTGGCGTACGTCGGTGACGTTGTGGGTACGGGGTCATCGCGTAAATCCGCCACGAACTCCGTTCTGTGGTTTATGGGCGATGATATTCCACATGTGCCGAACAAACGCGGCGGTGGTTTGTGCCTCGGCGGTAAAATTGCACCAATCTTCTTTAACACGATGGAAGACGCGGGTGCACTGCCAATCGAAGTCGACGTCTCTAACCTGAACATGGGCGACGTAATTGACGTTTACCCGTACAAAGGTGAAGTGCGTAACCACGAAACCGGCGAACTGCTGGCAACCTTCGAACTGAAAACCGACGTGCTGATTGATGAAGTGCGTGCTGGCGGCCGTATTCCGCTGATTATCGGGCGTGGCCTGACCACCAAAGCGCGTGAAGCACTTGGCCTGCCGCACAGCGATGTGTTCCGTCAGGCGAAAGATGTCGCTGAGAGCGACCGTGGCTTCTCGCTGGCGCAGAAAATGGTGGGTCGTGCCTGTGGCGTGAAAGGCATTCGTCCGGGTGCGTACTGTGAACCGAAAATGACTTCTGTAGGTTCCCAGGACACCACCGGCCCGATGACCCGTGATGAACTGAAAGACCTGGCGTGCCTGGGCTTCTCGGCTGACCTGGTGATGCAGTCTTTCTGCCACACCGCGGCGTATCCGAAGCCAGTTGACGTGAACACGCACCACACGCTGCCGGACTTCATTATGAACCGTGGCGGTGTGTCGCTGCGTCCGGGGGACGGCGTAATCCACTCCTGGCTGAACCGTATGCTGCTGCCGGATACCGTCGGTACCGGTGGTGACTCCCATACCCGTTTCCCGATCGGTATCTCTTTCCCGGCGGGTTCTGGTCTGGTGGCATTTGCAGCCGCAACAGGCGTAATGCCGCTGGATATGCCGGAATCCGTTCTGGTACGCTTCAAAGGCAAAATGCAGCCGGGCATCACCCTGCGCGATCTGGTACACGCTATTCCGCTGTATGCGATCAAACAAGGTCTGCTGACCGTTGAGAAGAAAGGTAAGAAAAACATCTTCTCTGGCCGCATCCTGGAAATTGAAGGTCTGCCGGATCTGAAAGTTGAGCAGGCATTTGAGCTGACCGATGCGTCTGCCGAGCGTTCTGCTGCCGGTTGTACCATCAAGCTGAACAAAGAACCGATCATTGAATACCTGAACTCTAACATCGTCCTGCTGAAGTGGATGATCGCGGAAGGTTACGGCGATCGTCGTACCCTGGAGCGTCGTATTCAGGGCATGGAAAAATGGCTGGCGAATCCTGAGCTGCTGGAAGCCGATGCAGATGCGGAATACGCGGCAGTGATCGACATCGATCTGGCGGATATCAAAGAGCCAATCCTCTGTGCTCCGAACGACCCGGACGACGCACGTCCGCTGTCTGCGGTACAGGGCGAGAAGATCGACGAAGTATTTATCGGTTCTTGCATGACTAACATCGGTCACTTCCGTGCTGCGGGTAAACTGCTGGATGCGCATAAAGGTCAGTTGCCGACCCGCCTGTGGGTGGCACCGCCAACGCGTATGGACGCTGCGCAGCTGACCGAAGAAGGCTACTACAGCGTCTTCGGTAAGAGTGGTGCTCGTATCGAGATCCCTGGCTGTTCCCTGTGTATGGGTAACCAGGCGCGTGTAGCAGACGGTGCGACGGTGGTTTCCACCTCTACCCGTAACTTCCCGAACCGTTTGGGTACTGGCGCGAATGTCTTCCTGGCTTCTGCGGAACTGGCGGCTGTTGCGGCGCTGATTGGCAAACTGCCGACGCCGGAAGAGTACCAGACCTACGTGGCGCAGGTAGATAAAACAGCCGTTGATACTTACCGTTATCTGAACTTCGACCAGCTTTCTCAGTACACCGAAAAAGCGGACGGGGTGATTTTCCAGACTGCGGTTTAATAAGTAAGCGCACGCGCTGCGCATAAACGACACAATGCCCGGTGAATGAGATTCCCGGGCATTTTTTATTTCTAAACCATCGCCGTTCCGCTGTTTTTCTCCGGTAAGGCTGCGATAATTACATCAATGGCGCAATGCGATTTCGGCGCATTGCCAGGAGCAGAGGAACACACTATGGATTACGAATTTCTGCGCGATATTACCGGAGTGGTAAAGGTGCGCATGTCCATGGGGCATGAAGTGGTCGGGCACTGGTTTAATGAAGAGGTGAAAGAAAACCTGGCCTTGCTTGATGAAGTAGAACAAGCGGCGCACGCATTGAAAGGTAGCGAACGTTCCTGGCAACGGGCAGGGCATGAATACACGCTATGGATGGATGGTGAAGAGGTGATGGTTCGCGCCAATCAACTGGAATTCGCTGGCGATGAAATGGAAGAGGGGATGAACTACTACGATGAAGAGAGCTTGTCGCTGTGCGGCGTTGAGGATTTTCTTCAGGTGGTGGCGGCTTACCGTAATTTCGTGCAGCAGAAGTAAGTAAATCAGGCGGAGCCTCCGTGCTCCGCCTGAGACGTTAAACAGCGGGCATATTGCGCCCGTAATAAATCTCGCGCATTTCTTTCCACAGCGCAGCGGTAATTTCCTGGCGCTCGCTGTCGGTTAAATCTTCCGGTTTGGTGTGGAACATGTAGTGCTTAAGGTCGAACTCTTTAAGCAACATCTTGGTATGGAAGATATTCTCCTGATAGACGTTTACATCCACCATGTCATACAGCGCCTTCATATCTTCGGACATAAAGTTCTGAATCGAATTAATCTCATGGTCGATAAAGTGCTTCATACCGTTAATGTCGCGGGTAAAACCGCGCACGCGATAATCAATAGTCACAATATCGGACTCAAGCTGGTGGATCAGGTAATTCAGCGCCTTCAGCGGAGAAATCACGCCGCAGGTAGAGACTTCAATATCGGCGCGGAAGGTACATAAACCGCCTTCAGGATGACTTTCCGGGTAGGTATGTACGCAAATATGACTTTTATCGAGATGGGCAACGACCGTTTCTGGCAGTGGGCCGGGGTGTTCTGTTTTGTCGATAAGTTTCGGGTCGACCGGTTCTTCACTCACCAGAATAGTGACGCTGGCACCTTGTGGTTCGTAATCCTGGCGGGCGATGTTAAGAATATTGGCCCCGATAATGGAACAGGTTTCTGACAGGATTTCGGTCAGACGGTTGGCATTATAGAGTTCATCGATATAAGCAATATAACCGTCGCGCTCTTCGGTAGTTTTGGCGTAGCAGATATCGTAAATACAAAAACTCAGACTTTTGGTCAGATTATTAAAGCCATGCAGTTTCAGTTTTTTCAATTTCTTATCTTCTCCTTAGGACGGCTGTGAAGCCAGTGCATCTTGCAGATACTGGGGTAAGGCAAAAGCTGCCGTATGGACTGCCGGATTGTAATAACGGCATTTCAGGCCAGAAGCGAGAAAACGCGCCTGAATAATTTCGGTTGAGAGATGGCGTAAGGCGTCGTTATCTGTCGCCCATGCAAAGGTCATTATGCCGCCGTAATAGGTCGGGATCGCCGCCTGATAAAAGCCAACATCGCTGAAGTAATGGCTGAGTTTGCGATGACTGTCGATGGCCTCTTCCTGCTGTAAAAAGCAGACGCCGTTTTGTGCGACGAAGATACCGCCAGGATTCAGGCAACGTTTGCAGCCTTCATAAAATGCAGAAGTAAACAGACTTTCGCCGGGACCGATAGGATCGGTGCAGTCGGAGATAATGACATCAAAGGTCTGGCTGGTTTGATTCACGAAATTGACGCCATCGTCGATCACCAGCTTAAAGCGCGGATCGTCGTAACTACCGGCGTTATGGTTGGGAAGATACTGACGGCAGAACGACACGACACCCGCATCGATTTCCACCATCGTGATTGACTCAACGTTTTTATGTCGGGTTACTTCACGCAGCATGGCACCGTCGCCGCCGCCGATAATCAGCACATGTTTCGCGTGACCGTGGGCCAGTAGCGGAACATGGGTCATCATCTCATGATAGATAAACTCGTCACGCTCGGTGGTTTGTACTACACCATCCAGCGCCATTACGCGACCAAATGCGGCGTTCTCAAAAATGATCAGATCCTGGTGATCGGTCTTTTCATGATACAGAACGTTATCTACCGCAAAGTACTGCCCAAACTGGTCGTGTAGCGTTTCATGCCACTGTTTTTTTTCGGCCATGGGTTGATACCTCCTTTGTTAACACCCGTAAAAAAATGGCGCAACATAATAGCTAACATTGACCGCGGATGCACGGTCAATATTTCTACAAAAAGGTATCAGGGATTATTTGACGTAGGCAAGCAGGCTTAAGGAATCGCGAGCCAGGGCTTTGCACTTTTTAGCGACGGGAATGCCAATGCTGCTGAGATCGCGGTAGCTGTCTTCACCGAGGGCTTTCATGTCGAAGGTGTCGTAATTACTGAGATCCCACTGGTTTTGCTGGGCGAAAAAGACCAGCGCGCGACGAATTTGCCCGTTAGGTAAGTTCTGGTAACCACAATCGTTCTTCAGAAAAACAAAAACTGCCGTTAAATCGGCCATATCTTCGGCTTCAGACTCGCTGAGCGCGTAACTGTTTGCGCAAACGGCCATCAGGCTGCCGAATAACACTGTTCTGAAAAACGTCTTCATTGCTTCTACCAGGGGCTTAAAGAAGATAAACGTTAGCACACTGCGAGCGAGGCGACGACCATTATTGTCGATTAAATTGTGTCTGCGACTTGACCTTCCCGTAAGGGGAAGGACTATGCTCAACGTTTGATTTTGTTTCGCCTGCTTAAGAATAAGGAAATAACTATGCAACGTCGTGATTTCTTGAAATATTCCGTCGCGCTGGGTGTGGCTTCGGCTTTGCCGCTGTGGAGCCGCGCAGTATTTGCGGCGGAACGCCCAACGTTACCGATCCCTGATTTGCTCACGACCGATGCCCGTAATCGCATTCAGTTAACTATTGGCGCAGGTCAGTCCACCTTTGGCGGGAAAACCGCAACTACCTGGGGCTATAACGGCAATCTGCTGGGGCCGGCGGTGAAATTACAGCGCGGCAAAGCGGTAACGGTTGATATCTACAACCAACTGATGGAAGAGACGACGTTGCACTGGCACGGGCTGGAAGTACCGGGTGAAGTGGACGGCGGCCCGCAGGGAATTATTCCGCCAGGTGGCAAGCGCTCGGTGACGTTGAACGTTGACCCTGCCGCTACCTGCTGGTTCCATCCACATCAACATGGCAAGACCGGACGTCAGGTGGCGATGGGGCTGGCTGGTTTGGTGGTGATTGAAGATGACGAGATCCTGAAATTAATGCTGCCAAAACAGTGGGGTATTGATGATGTCCCGGTTATTGTTCAGGATAAAAAATTTAACGCTGACGGGCAGATTGATTATCAACTGGATGTGATGACCGCCGCTGTGGGTTGGTTTGGCGATACGTTGCTGACCAACGGTGTAATCTACCCACAACACGCTGCCCCGCGTGGCTGGCTGCGCCTGCGTTTGCTCAATGGCTGTAATGCCCGCTCGCTCAATTTCGCCACCAGCGACAATCGCCCGCTTTATGTGATTGCCAGCGACGGCGGTCTGCTACCTGAACCGGTGAAGGTGAACGAGCTGCCAGTGCTGATGGGCGAGCGTTTTGAAGTGCTGGTGGAAGTTAACGACAACAAACCCTTTGACCTGGTGACGCTGCCGGTCAGCCAGATGGGGATGGCGATTGCGCCGTTTGACAAGCCGCATCCGGTAATGCGGATTCAGCCGATTGCCATTAGTGCCTCTGGTGCTTTGCCAGACACATTAAGTAGCCTGCCTGCGTTACCTTCGCTGGAAGGGCTGACGGTACGCAAGCTGCAACTTTCTATGGACCCAATGCTCGATATGATGGGTATGCAGATGCTGATGGAGAAATATGGCGATCAGGCGATGGCCGGGATGGATCACAGCCAGATGATGGGCCATATGGGGCACGGCAATATGAATCATATGAACCACGGCGGGAAGTTCGATTTCCACCATGCCAATAAAATCAACGGTCAGGCGTTTGATATGAACAAGCCGATGTTTGCGGCGGCGAAAGGGCAATACGAACGTTGGGTTATCTCTGGCGTGGGCGACATGATGCTGCATCCGTTCCATATCCACGGTACGCAGTTCCGTATCTTGTCAGAAAATGGCAAACCGCCAGCGATGCATCGCGCAGGCTGGAAAGATACCGTTAAGGTAGAAGGTAATGTCAGCGAAGTGCTGGTGAAGTTTAATCACGATGCACCGAAAGAACATGCTTATATGGCGCACTGCCATCTGCTGGAGCATGAAGATACGGGGATGATGTTAGGATTTACGGTATAAAAAGACCGTATTCGGAAATATGCCCGGATCTCTCCGGGCATGAAACTGATGACAAACGCAAAACTGCCTGATGCGCTACGCTTATCAGGCCTACGCGCAATGTATTGAATTTGCAAATGTTTTGTAGGCCGGATAAGGCGTTCACGCCGCATCCGGCATGAACAAATCGCACGTTGTCAGCAATCTGAGCAAGCCTTACTTCACATCATCCGGCAGCGCATAAGCCACAATATAGTCGCCCATCTTCGTACCAAATGAACCGTGACCGCCTGCGGAGATCACCACATACTGCTTGCCATTCACTTCATAGGTCATTGGCGTAGCCTGACCACCCGCTGGTAAACGACCCTGCCACAGTTTTTCACCGTTGCTCATGTTGTAAGCGCGCAGGTAGTTATCTGCCGTAGCGGCGATAAACAGCACGTTACCCGCCGTGGAGATTGGCCCGCCAAGCATCGGCATACCCATATTGAACGGCACCGGTACAGGCATCGGGAATGGCATACTGTCCTGCGGCGTACCAATACGTTTCTTCCACACCACTTCATTGGTTTTCAGATCCAATGCCGAGATATAGCCCCATGCTGGCTGTTTACATGGCAGACCAAATGGTGA
>ENA-ORUW01001239-ORUW01001239.1-human-gut-metagenome-genome-assembly--contig:-NODE-1239-length-18968-cov-6.131814_pt1 | contig 18968 bp, 9 predicted proteins | sample MGYA00242088_ERZ509227 | MGnify/ENA primary metagenome ERZ509227 (study PRJEB26280, sample SAMEA2338816) | human gut metagenome | biome: human gut; feature: human-associated habitat; material: faeces... | reverse complement strand
CTGTGGCTGCACGCCGCCGTGCCGCCCGTCTCCGGGCTGTAGCCGCACACCTGGCAGGCGCTCCCCTCTGCATGGGGCTCCGCTGTCCCGTCCGTCTGGGGCAGACCGGCGCCCACGCTCATCAGGAGCATCGGGTGGATTCCCACAACACTGACCAGTTCCCCGCCCGTGCTGCCGGGGTTTATATCCGGCTGGCTCTCATCACTGGCCGGGGCTTCGGCGGATTCCGGAATTTTGGTCTGCTCCTCTGCCGGGGGCTCGTTTTCGTTGGCAGAGTCTTCTCCGGTTTCCTCTCCGGGGGCAGGTACTTCAGGATCGGATTCTCCTTCTGGAGGAATTGTGTCGGGATCTTGCCCCTCGGTCTCCTCCGGCTGTTGTCCGTCGGCATCGGGCATCTCCGGTTCGGCCCCGGGCGCTTCGGTTTCCTCGCCGGTAGTGGGTTTCTGAGTGGCGCCTCCCTGCTCCGGGAACTCCAGCTCCGGTGGAGCGGGCTCCTCCGTCTGCTCGAACACATGGGGTTCTGCGCTACTTTTGGCGCCGCAGATCTGGCACACCTGCCAATGGCTCGTCTCGTCCATCTGCCACGCGCCGCCGTACTGATGCGGAACCGTTCTGGTTTCCGCGCCCTGCTCCAGCACTTCGCCGCAGGCACCGCAGATCGTATCTCCAGTGTATCCAGGCTCTGTGCAGGTGGCCGCTCGCTGGCCGATGACGACGTTCTCACCCACATGGATGCCGTCGGCGCAGGCCTCCGGCTCCACGTCCTCAACGGGAACTGTGGGTAGCTGGTATTCGGGCGGTTCTAGTTTCTGCGCCACGGTTGCACCGCCGGCCCAGACGGATTTCCCGTCCACGAGGATGTCCTCAATCTGGTAGCCCTCGTTTGGCGTGACGGTAAAGGACTGCTTCGCCCCATCCGGCACCGTGACATCACCGACGGGAGAGATGGTGCCACCGGCATCTGCCGAGGCGTGGATGGTGTGGTCGGTATCAGTACCGTCCGTCGGACCGTCAAACACGTCGCTCATGTCATAGAGGGGTTTCTTGTTGTTCTTGTAGCGGTCGTAAGCCACCAGGGCATAGGCTGCCTGCTCGGTGGACATTTGGTCGATGGGACCATCAGAGGTGTGGCTGAATCCGCCATCCGTCTTCCGGTAGCCCAGCAGGTCCGCCAGAACGCTGATGCTGCCCTTGGCAAAGCTCCCCGCATCCTTCTTGAGCGCAGCTAGGGCCACAATGACCTGCGCGCTGGACTCCGAACTGCCGTATCCGCCGGTGCTGTTCTGCGAGGTGGACAGGAAATCCAAAGCTTTTTTTACAGCGCTCTGCAGATCTTCATGGCTGTGCGCTGTGCCCAGACGGTTGAACTCACCTGCGTCGAGATAGTAGGGTGCCAGCGCCTGGAGTGCCATGGCGCAGACGTCCACGCCGCCCAGTTGGCTTCCGGAGCCGTCATTCTCCTGGTCCGGGTTATAGATGGGCCAGTTGCCGTTGGACTGCTGCTTGTCAATCAGCAGGTCAATCCATGCGGCCCGGGCCGTGTTGCCCGCTTCATCCCGGTAATAATCGCCGGAATTCAAGGCAATGAGAGCCCAGATGGTGCCGTTGTTGCCCTGCTCAGAGACCTGATAGGTGTAGCTGCTGCCTTCGGCGGCCTCGTCCAGCAACGGCTTCACCAGATTGTAGGTTTTACCGTCACTGACCTGGAACTGTGTGGCGTCCATGCCCAAAGCGGTTAGGGTTACTACGACACGGGCGTACTCTGTGTGCATGGTTCCATTCTTGGAGGTGTCCAGTATGCCGTCATGGGTCTCCACATAATCCGCCAGGTTGGCCAGATATGCCGCCCGGACGTCTTCGGACAGGGTGCCGGCCCGGGCCTGGGCCAGGACGGCCCACTCGCCTTTTGTGGAGCCGACAATCGGATTTTTGACGTTCTGCTCCAAATATTCCAGAACGCCGTTCATGACCTCCCGGTAGCCGGAGGTGCCCTGTCCGCCGCCCTGGAGGATCTCCAGCGCGGCCTCGGCAGCCTCCAACACGTTCAGGTTGGACACCATGTCCTTGCCGCTGAACTTGCCGGCATAGTCCGTGTACGCCTGCCGGGCAGCGGTGATGGCCGCCTCGCTCTCCAGCGTAACCGTGCCGATTCCGGCGATCCGTTCTACCACAGGCAGGGCGGCCTCCGCATTGAGGAGGGTGTTGTAGGAATCCGGCGCGGTTGCAACCAGGGCTTTTTGCGCATCCGTCAGGTTCTCATATGCCGTCCTGGCGGCTACAATGGCATCCTTGCTCCCGGCGCTGACTTTTTCCCCAATCGCTTCCACCAGATCGTTAAACGCCTGTACTGCGGCCACGTCGTCCGGCGATATGCTCCCGCCCAGGGCCTCCACCGCCTCGTTGAGACGGGCGACCTCCGCTGCCTTCAGATAAAGTTGGCCGCTGATACCCAATGCCTCGTAAGCCGTTTTTGCAGCTTCAACTTTTGAACGGTGCGCCTCAGGATTCTCCGTAATTTCTACGGCAGTGGGAAGGTCGGCGATCTGAGTTTTTACGCTGTCAATAGCCGCAAAGAACTGGATCTGCTCCGCCGCTGCTGTCAGTTTAGCAGCAGAAACCTGTGATTTGTCCGGCAGTGCATTATAATCCGCTTGTAGCGCACTGACCGTCTGTTGGAAGCTTTTATAGTTGCTATATGTGATTTCTGACTTATCCGGCAGGTCGTCGATCCTGGCCTGGATTCCCTTCGCTCCGCTCTCGCAGACCTGGATGGTGTACCAGGTGCCGGTATAGCGGAGCGTGTTGCCGGACTGGTTGTTCATGGACGGCCACTTGTATTCGCCCACACCGATGTAAATGGTGTCTCCTGGCTGGACCGGTAGATTTTCACCACGGCGATAGTACTCCACATTGTTGGCCGTGGTTTTGTTATTGATAAATGTCTTGACCAGGAAATTTTTGTTTGCCGCTGTAGGTGTGACCGACACATCTCCGCCGTCCAGGGTCAGGGCATAACTGGTGGTCTCCCCGTCGAAGGATGGCGACAGCGTACCGCCGGTGACCTCTAGTTCCTTGAGGCTGGTGTCTCCGTTGCCCCAGGTTCCGCCCAGATCGTCTCCGTACCCGTCCATCGTGAACATCACGCGGATCTCGTCTCCGTCAACCAGGCGGTAATCGCGATCCGTATTTGAAACAGCATAGGAAGAAAATCCGTAGTTGGTGAACCAATCGTTGAGCACGCCCATCCAGCCGGAACTCACACTGCCGTCAAATGCCGCAAGTTTGGCTTCGCCATTGTCCCACTGCCCATTCTGATTTACATCTTTATAGATGTTTTCGATGTAAGTGACGCTCGTGTCATTCCCGTTGTTCCAACCATAACCGTTCTCGGACAGGGCTTCCAACACAGCAGTCATCATAGTGGTATCACTGTAAAGCTCGACCTCCGCCTCTACAAAGGCGCCGCCATTTTGATAGAAAGAGCCGTCCGCGTAAGTGGTGTTCTCAACGGTCACATGCACACTGCCGAACTCTCCGCTGGAAACGCGCGTCTCAACGGCTTTCATCGCATTGAGGGCATCGCTCAAGGCTGTTTCTATTGCTTCGGCGTTCTCCGCCGCATTGATCTTGGACACGCCCTCGTCATACGCAGATGTCAGTGTCTTCCAGTTTGTATCGCTGTAATCAGACCGCTTATAGCCATTGAACGCCTCTGACAGTTGATCCAGCGCACTGCTGCGCAGACTTTCCACCGATGTTTTGCCTCGGATATAAAATGTGATCGTCACATCGTTCCTCGGCATGAACGCTGATGTGGAGTCAGCGAAGTAGAAAGGGGCAACCCCTTCCCAACCCTTGTTGTATCCGCCTTTCGGATCGGTTGGGGGCCTATCCAGCCTCAATTCGCTCAGTGTCGCCCCCGTGGACTCCACACGATAGATCTCATAGTCCAGTTCATTCAATGCAGTGCCGGTTTCCGTACGGATATATACCCACCACTCATCATTGGGCGAGAGTTCAATGACGTTCGCATATCGAAAGCCTTTGTTTTTAAGGGCCAAAAAGCTCTTGAATGGGTCACTGGATCCCTCCTGCCCAATGAACTCAAAGGTCAGCGTAAAGGTCTTTTCCGGCAGGTTGCTTCCGTCCTCACCATAGGCTTCTACCAGAGCCTCCCACTGTGCCTGTTCCTGGCCGGTGAGCTGTGATTTCTGGTAGCCGGTCATTCCGGCATAGTGGGAACTCGCCTCCTGCATGGTGGAGATGTCGCTCTGCAGGAAGAGTCCCTCCCCGATCTGTGCCACTGTTGGGAGCTTCGCCAGGTATTTCCGCATGGCAGAGACAGATTCCTCATTGGATTTCTCCGCGTTCTCCACCAGGCTCTCGATTTGGGTCAGCGCATTTGAGAGCGCGTCTTCGGCCGCTTTAAGGCTTGTCGCGTCCTCGATGGCCTGCACTCCCGCATCATGGGCCGCCTGGACCTGGGCGTAGACGGCTTCTCCCAACTCAGTGGCGTTGCATCCGGCCAGCACCGCAGCCAGAAGGCTCTTGCGCGCTTCCTTCGCCGCCGCAAGTTCTTCCTCATTCAGAGGGGTGACCGTCACTGTGGTCCGGGCGGGCGCGTTCAGCGATGCGTACTGGTGCTGGGCGCCGCTGGCCGTCTGGTCAAATATCACGGATTCCGGATTCGCCGCAACCAGCACATATTGGCCCGCCTCATTGAGATGCGTGGTCACCGTCCCGCTTGCGTCGGTGATCCCCTCCAGAAGCTGGTACTCCCCGGACGGCGCTCCTCTCTCATCCAGCTTCACTGCCAGCAGGCGGGCGCCGTTGAACGGCGCAGAGCGGCCGTCGTAGCTTCCCACCCAGCCTCCAGTTCGGGTCACCTTCAGCGTAAGCGCCTCGCCCTCTGCCACGGTCTCCGCATGGTCTTCAAACGACAGCAGGCCCCAGAAGTCTGTCGTGTTGACATACGCCGTTACGCCCATGGCGCTGTATTCCCTGTCCATGGGAGCGGGGGCGAACAGGATCACAACTTCATCGCCGTCCCGGAGCTTTATGTCGCCCCACTTCGCTCGATTTACGGCCACTCCGTCGAGCTGTGTCGGATTTAATCCGGCATCCCGGAGCTGAATGCCGTTGACGAAGACCGCGACCGTGGTTTGGCGGTTTGACGTGAGCGAGGAATTGCCTTTCACCTGCAGCTGGAGCCCGGCTGACGCGACCAGTCCGGCAACGGTGCGGCCCGCACCGCTCAGGGAGACGTCAGGGTTCTCATAGATGCCTTCCGAGGGCGGGAGTCCCAGCTCCGCTCCGTCTGGGCTGGCGAGGTCGTAGGCAACCTGGCTGTCGGCCACGCGGAGGGAGACAGAAATTGTTTCCTTCGCGCTCTCCAGCCCCTCGTAGTAGGCCGACCACAGCGCCGCCGCATGTCTCTGATATCCATTCAGGACAGAAGCGGACACCGACGTCCCTACCAGACCGTGCTGCTGATAGTAGGATTGGGCTTCCTGGTAGGCCGTCTGGAACGCGGTAAAGCTCTCCTCTGTATAGCCGCTCTCATGTTCCAAAGCGCCCGCGAACTGAGCGAGCATACCGGCAAGCGACCGCTGATAGATCGACGCGCTGGTCACCTCATCGCCGCCGTTGTAAACAGCGTCCAGATCGCCGGCGGCAGCCAGCAACTCCTCCGCGTACTGCTCCACAGTGTCCTGATGCTCAGCCTTGTTCTCCGTTGTGGGGTTCCCATCCTGGTCATAGAGGGAAGCGAGGTAAGCTTTGCCCTTCTCATAGACTGTCTTATACGCAGTCCAGGTCTCCGGCGTATAGTCCTCCTGCCGGTACCCTCGGCTTTCCACCTCCTGGATGGCTTCATACAGGACAGTGGCGTTGACCTGGTTAGCAGGGATCAGGTTGGCGATGGCCGCATTCAATGAAGCTGTGGCACCATTCACATCCTCCTGTGTTGCAGTTATATTATCTAAAATCTCCTTTGCTGTTTTTAGTGCCGTCTGAAAGTCCTGCCAAAAGCCGTCACTGCTCGTTGTCTTCCCGTTGTAATAATCCTCAGCCTGATAGTAATCACTACTACTTATTAAGCCAGCCCTAGCAATGACACGTTGAAGCTCATCTTTATTTGCTCCTTCGACTTCTTGCGATGCCTCTGGCCATTCCAAAATAAGGACACCAATTATGGTATTAATTTTACCCCGTTTAACAGTATATAGGTAGTATCCAAGCTTGTCTGTGTCTGTTCTTAGTCCATCTAAAATTTCTTCAGACAGATTGGATGAAATACTGCTTTGATAAAGGGCCTCACCTTTCGAGTAATTTTCCGAATCAGGTGCCACGTTAATCAAGTTTGTCGCACCTATAGCTGCTGGTTTCTTACCCATAACTGGCACGACAGTCGTAATTGCGCAGCTTGACGCATCCGAAAACTCAATCGCATTATATTGCACAGTATCTACTACAAGGCGGTATAAATTATAATCATTTCCTTCAATTGTTATAGTTCCAATTTGCTCCAAAGCATCTGGGTCCGATACGGTCATGGTCTCGGCGGCAAAAGCAGTTGTCGGTAAAAACCCAAGCAGGATTGTCAAAATCAAAATAAATGAGATGAGCGAGCGTCCAAAAGGACGCTCGCTCACTTTTCCTATTTTATCCATATCCATTTTTTATTGGCAAATCAGCACAGTAATATACGGGGCCTCTTCTCCGGTCTGCGTGATGATCTGTAACATGTCTCCGGCTGCCATTGTAAACACATGCCCATCCGCAGCATCGCTAATCGTCTCGCCATTGAGCAACACACGCTCCATATCGGAGTACAGACGGTACTTGCCAGCGGCCACTACCTGGCTCCCCCCGTTGCTCGTATTCACCTCGTTCTCTCCTGTCGCTGCATCGGCAATAAACAGATCCTCCGTGATGCTGGCAGAGCCGCTCCCTGTCACCGCGTAGATGCCGCAAACCTCAGCGGAGGTCTCACCGAAGATACCGGGTGTGGGGATGGTGGTGTTATCCGTGCTGCTCATCAGTGCGGATGTATATACCCGGATATAACCGATCCTTATAAGCCCCGCAGGTGTGCCGTCCGGCTTTACCGCCCACGCAATGTCGAAGCCATCCCCACCCTGCGTGGTGGCCGCGGCGGTGTAGGGATTGATCGCCGTACCATAATTGCCGCCATTCACATGGATATCCGCATAGCCAAACTGATAGTCCGCGGTGGTATCCGTGTCCTTTACCAGTGTAACGCCGGTATAAGTCACGCTGGCGCCGTTAAAGGCGGAAGCGCCGACGGTCTGATCGCTGGAGACGGCGGACGTCTTCCACACGCCGCCGTAGTTCGCCGTGGTGGGGAACCACGCAGCGGCGCCAGCCTTGAACGTCCCGGTGAGTGGGAAGGAAACGCCGGGATTGCGCCCGTTCGGATCCGTGATGCTGTACTGAATATCGCTCCCGCTCAGGGTATAGGTGATGTTCACATCGCGAAGCGTATTGGGGTCATAGTACAAACTTCCGGCCAGCTCATACCAGGTCTTTCCATCTTCGGAGACCTGGACAGAGGCCGCCTCAGGGTTGCCGTTGAAGGCGTTGCCGTAGACGATAAAGTCCACGCCATAGGGATTGCTCGCGTCATCTTCAATATAGGCCTGGTTCCCTTCGCTGTCCCGCAGGGCATACTGGACGTAGCCGCCGCCGGCACCCAAGGAGACGCCGGTAGAAGAGAACCCGCCTAGAACCTTGGGGGTGCTGCCGGCCGTCGTGCTGCCGTCGGTATAAGGGCTGCCCCACATCGTGCCCCGGGCATACTGGCCCAGCGGCAGATACCCCTGCAAGACTCCGGTGATGGCGCCGCCGGCCATCTGTCCCTCCGGCGCAGCAAAGGTCAGCGTGTAGACGTTGTTGCTCTGGGCCGCATTCGCCAGCCTAATCACAATGCTGCCCCCGCTGTTGTTGGTCACCAAATACTTGGTGCCGCCCTCCGTTTCCTCCACAGGCGCAGACAGGGTGCCGCCAGTAACGGTGATTCCGTTCTCCTCGGCGCTGTCTACATAGAGGTAGAAGCTGGAGGGATAGTAGCCGTCTTCACTCGACACGATATCTCCTGTGTGATAAGCTTCGGAATCTACGGTTTCACTATCCCATACCACCGACAAAGGGCCTGCAGTATCAACGCTGATGCGGTCATGGTCATTGTCCATTACCGCTCCCGCACTGACCGTCAGCAAGCTGAATGCCATAGCCAGGGTCAGCAGCATCGCTGTAAATTTTCTGGTTTTCATACGTAAACCTCCTTCAAGTCTCTCCGTTGGATCGTTTCCCTTGTACTCCTGTTTACAACTCTTTTTGACTCTCACCGCCTCCTTCCGCTGAGAAGTCGCATTTTAATCAACCGTCAATGCGGCCGCCGCCGCGCTCCCGGAAAAAGCGCAGGGGCCGCCGCACCGATTGTCCCGTTCCCGCTGATCCTCTCCGCCCAAACACCAATACTGTTCCTGTGCAGTTGCCGCCCCGCATTGCTCCACGTCTCTCCGCTGTTGGTGGCTCGGCCGGCCTTGCCGGCGTCCTGGCCTACTCCGCTCACGGAATATCGCTTTTGGTACTGGGTTATTCAATTGTCAGCCGCGTACCGGCCATATGCGACGGGCGATAGCCCGCTGAATGCTCAAAGAGAGATCGTCATAGGGGTTTCCCTATGACGGAAGAAGGGGATCCCCTTCTTCCTCCGGATTGCTCGCTGCTGTTCTGTTGCTCTGTGCACTCCCGCTCTCCGCCTGGCAACGGAACTCCTCCTTGAAAATCTGCCGCTTGGAGGTGGGCTTCTGCTTCTTCGGCGAGGGCAGTCCTGCTGACGTGATCACATTCTGCCAGCCGCCAAAGCGCGCCGCCTCGCTCCGGACATAATCCAGCAGCGCTTCGTCGCTGGCGTCACCATGCGCCTGGGCAAACTGGACGTTTCGCTGACGAAGCGCCTCCTTGGTCCGCCCAATGAGCTTTCTGCTGAGCTGCTGGTTGCCGATGAAATGCTTACCGTTCACAAAACAGCCTCCTGACTTGTGGCACAATCCGGCTACCCCGCAAACCTCTTGGGGCAATCGAAACAAAAAGACGGACGCATACCGATACGTCCGTCTTTCTCCCGAGCTTGCGAATAAAAAACGGACGCAAAATATGCGTCCGCTTCTGCTCCCATTTCGGGTAGAAGGGGCCACTTATTCAGTGCCCTCCTCACATTTGGCATTTATCTCAGAGCAACCCCAATGAATTGGGGGTAAGCTCCTAGTAGGTCTTCTGACTAATGTGTCCCGACGGGCTTAAAGCCCGCCTGCGCATATCCGCCGCCTTCCCAGCTAAGCCATTACGACCGCCAGTGACCTGCTTTCGCAGAAAACAGATATACTCCACAATCACAGCTATTGAATTGCACGTCCCCGTAGCTTTCGCCACGGCTCCTGCTGCAAAACATGTCCAGGAATTTCACCTGATTCCCTTGTTCAGAAACAAGGATGCGTGTCCGCTCCCTGACGGGAGTCGGGTCGCGCATTTGCCACAAAAGCCGGATTCATATTAAATTTTACGGGAAGGTGCATGCCGCTCTGCCCATGCAGGACTCAGGAACCATTCCCTTCAAAGAACTATCTTTTGTAAAACTTGCACTTTACAAAGGGCTTTCTTTTGAGTTTATTATACAACTTTTCTCTTGAAATGCAAGGGCCAAACACAAAAATTTTCCAAACGCTATTTAACTTATCTCGACCAAGGAGGCAAAAATAAATTCGGCCTGTGGCCGTCATGGAGTTGGCTCCTTTTCGTGGACTTACTTACAAATAGAGATGGCGCCTGTTCCTATTGCGATTTTTGTCGAAAAGTGTTATAATTTTGGTAATATTTTCATCTGTAAACTTGCAGCTCGCTTTTGGGGGCGCCGAATCAAACTCCTAATCATGCAATCACGGACACCATAATAGGATCAGGTCTTGAATAGCGGGCTTCTAAACATCTGCTGGTTTGGTCGTCGCACACATGACCACGGTTTCCTGTCCGTGCATTTAAGGGGGGGGGGATTTTTTACAATATTTTCAAAAGAGTAATCATACCAAACATTGCATCGTTTTGAGATAGAGAGATATGAAACAAGAATACATTCAGAAAAACGTATATGAAGCAGTACAGGAGCGCTTTGATTTTTTGTTCCGCGAGTTTGAGAACATCTACGTTTCGTTCAGCGGCGGTAAGGACAGTGGGCTTCTTCTGAACCTCCTGCTGGATTTTAAGCGCACTTATTACCCACAGCGGACGGTCGGCGTCTTTCATCAGGATTTTGAGGCGCAATATACAGTGACGACGGAATATGTCACAAAAACATTTGAGCGTTTGGAGTCTGAGGTCGATCCCTACTGGGTATGTCTGCCTATGGCTACCCGAACTGCCCTGTCCAGCTATGAGATGTTTTGGTATCCCTGGGATGACAGGCATCCTGAACTGTGGGTGCGTCCCATGCCCAGCTATTCCTATGTCATCAATATGGATAAGCCGTTCGATCATTACCGCTACCGGATGCACCAGGAGGATCTTGCTAAGCAGTTTGGGCGTTTTTATAAGGAACGCCATGGCGGGGGACGCACTGTTTGTCTGTTGGGATTGCGGGCAGATGAATCGTTGCAGAGGTACAGCGGATTTGTCAATAAGAAACATGGCTATAAGGGAGAATGTTGGATCTCCAAGCAGTTCAAGGATGTGTGGTGCGCTTCTCCCCTTTATGACTGGTCTAACAGGGATGTGTGGGTCGCGATTTCCCGGTTTGGCTATGAATATAATCGACTCTATGATCTGTATTATCAGGCGGGGCTCAAGATCGACCAGATGCGGGTGGCCTCTCCGTTCAATGATTACTCCAAGGATGCGCTGAATTTATACCGGGTGATTGATCCGGAGATTTGGACCAGGCTGGTCGGCCGGGTGCGGGGGGCCAACTTTGGTGCGATCTATGGTCGGACCAAAGCCATGGGCTATCGCAGCATCACTCTGCCAGAGGGGCATACCTGGCAGTCCTACACAAAGTTCCTGCTGGATACGCTGCCCAAGCGGCTTCAAAACAATTATGTAAAAAAATTCAAGACCTCGATTCAGTTCTGGCACGAAACGGGCGGCGGGCTCTCCGAGGAAGTCATTCGTGAGTTAGAGGAACATGGATATCAGATTCAACGAAACGGTGTATCCAACTATACACTAGATAAAAAATCCCGCGTGGTCTTTCTTGGACCGATTCCGGATCATACGGATGATATTAAGAGTACCAAAGACATTCCAAGCTGGAAACGGATGTGCTATTGTATTTTGAAAAATGACCACACCTGTCGCTTTATGGGTTTCGGCCTGACCCGGCAAGAGCAGAAGCGGGTCGATCTATTTAAGCGGAAGTATAGGGGGATCATAAATGACAAGTGAACCGTTTCGCAGTCCGGCCTATCGTATTATTGCTGTGCCGTTTGAAAAGATCATCCCCAATACATATAATCCAAACAGTGTAGCGCCTCCGGAAATGAAACTACTCTACCTCAGTATTCTGGAGGACGGATATACCCAGCCAATCGTTTGCTATTACTCTGCCAAACAGGATCTATATGCCATTGTAGACGGCTTCCACCGCTGGCGCGTGATGAAGGAACACCGGGATATCTATGAACGGGAGCAGGGAATGCTTCCAGTGGCAGTGATCGACAAGCCTCTCTCCAACCGTATGGCAAGTACCATACGGCACAACCGTGCCAGAGGATCCCATAATGTGGATCTGATGAGCAATATAATCAAGGAACTGCATGAGCTTGGGCGGTCCGACGCCTGGATCGCCAAGCATTTGGGGATGGACAAGGATGAAGTCCTACGGCTCAAACAGATCACTGGCTTGGCCGCGCTGTTTCGAGATGTAAAATTTGGACAGGCATGGCGTCCGGTCGAGGAGGATGAATAGAAAATTGCTTTTATGGTGCCCATATAGCGTAAGCGTCATACAACAGTACTTCAGGCTGGTGTTATGAACAAAAAGGGTTTATTCTGTAATTGGATAAGAGTAACAAGCAAAGAGATAAACTGGGAGGCAGAGGGCTTAGAAATCATTGTAAAACCGGATAATATCTAGAGTCCACACGCATTTCATTAGCTTTCCAGTCCGCGAAAAACATTACACTAACCAAAAGAGATGTACGCCGTCCGGCCTGAGCCGGACGGCGCATTTTTCATACGGGTTCTCCCAGTCTTCCGCCCTCCAGAGGGCGGATCGCCGTACAGAAGCGCTCACATAGAGCGCGGTCGTGAGAGATAAGCAGGTAGCCCACCTCCCGCTCCTGCTGAATTTCCTGCAACAATTGGATCACCTGCGCCTGAGAAATCACATCCAGCATGGAGGTCGGCTCATCCAGAACCAGAAAAGAGGGGTCCATCAGCATCGCACGGGCCAAGGCAAGCCGTTGGAGCTCCCCTCCGCTGAGCTCCGCCGGAAAGCGGTCCAGGTGTTCCTCATAAATGCCGTAGCGCTCCAGATAATCGCACAGTCCCTGCCGGGTATAAGGCAGATGGAACAGGCGGTAAGGCTCCCGCATACTGTCGATCAGCCGCAGCTTGGGATTGAACGTCACCTCCGGATGCTGAAACAGGATTTGAATCCGCCTTCGGGCGGGCCCCCGGAGGGGATAGGACAACCTCTGCCCGTCCAGCCTCACCTCTCCGGCGGTGGCTGGATAGATTCCTGCCAGGATCTGGCCGATGGTGGACTTGCCGCTGCCGCTGTCACCGAAAATGGCCAGCGTCTCTCCCCGGTCGATGGTAAAGGAGATCTCCTCCACCACCATGGGGCCGCGGGGGCGGTATCGCTTGGACAGGCCCTGCACCTCAATCAGCATACTTCCAGCACCTCACCTTCCGCTTCCCCACCGTCATCAGCGGCGGCGCCTTCCGGCAGCGCTCCGAGCGCCATGGGCACCGGCCGTAAAAGTGGCAGACGCTCTGGGCGTCAACGTCCTGCCGGGGCGGCGCAAAGCCCATATTGGCGCGCAGGCCGTTCTCCGGCAGAGCCTCCAGCATGGCCCTGGAGTAGGGGTGCAGGGGCTCGGCAAAAAAGGAGGGGCTGTCGCCGCTCTCGATCTGCTGGGAGGCGTACATAACCACCACCCGGGAGGAGATGGCGTGTGCAAAACGGAGATCGTGGGTGACGCAGAGCAGGGTGCGCTCCCCCAGCCGTTGGAAGGCATCCTCCACCAAGGCGATGCGCCGGCGGTCCAGCCCCTTGGTAGGTTCATCCGCCAGAACCAGATCCGCCCCGGCGGCGATCCCCATGGCGATCAGTACCCGCTGGCGCATACCGCCGGAGAGCTGAAAAGGATAGCTGCGGCACAGAGCCGCGCCATGCTCCAGCCCAAAGGACTCCAACAGCGCGGCCGCCTGAACCAGCGCTTCTCTCCGGGTACAGGGCTGATGCTTTCGAATGGCCTCGCAAAGCTGGCGGCCCACGGTATAGAGTGGATTGAGCCCATTCCCGCTTCCCTGCGGAATATAGGCGATCTCTTTTCCCCGGATCTGGTTGAACTCCCGCTCCCGGCAGCCCAACAACTCGCGGCCGTTGAGGCGGATAGAGCCGGTGACCCGGGCTGAGGCGGGCAGCAGCCCCAGTGCGGCCAACAGCAGGACGCTCTTTCCGCTGCCCGTTTCCCCCACCACCGCCAGACGGTCGCCGTCGCCTACCGTAAATGTCGTATCGCTCACCGCCTCAGGGTTGTCACCGAAGCGGATGGAAACCCCCTCAATTTCCAGCATTGGCTTCCTCCTTTCTGCCTCTTCCCCGCGCAGGGCCCTCACCGTAATAGCTCAGCAGCATAAACCCAAGCACGGAGACCGAGATGCACAGGATGGGCGGCACATACCACCAATAGGAGCCGTTGATGATTCCGTTGCGGAAAAAGGCATAATGGAGGATGCCGCCCCAGCTCTTCTGTCCGATCACACCCAGACCCAGAAAGCTGAGGCTGGCCTCGGTAAGCATGGCGCTGCCCACTGACAGGACGGCACGGATGAACACGATTTCTCCCAGATTGGGCAGAATATGCCGTATCATGATATAGGGGCCGCTGGCTCCCATGGTGCGCTCAATCTGTATAAAAGGCAGGGCCTTGAGCTGCTGCACCCGGCTGCGGATGATGCGGGCCGTAGAGGTCCAGGCGGTGATGCAGATGGCCAGGATGATGTTCCACACGCTGGCATCCAGAAAGGCCACCAGAATGATGGTCAGAGGCAGAGAGGGCAGCGCCATGGCCACGTTGGTCACCTGCATGATGATCTGGTCCGTCCATCCGCCTAAATAGCCGGAGAGGATCCCCAGGGCTGTGCCCACTACTGTCACCGCCAAAGCCGAGACTACGCCAATGAGCAGGGAGATGCGGGTACCGTAAATCAGCTCGCTGAGGATATCCTGCCCAATGTCATTGGTCCCCAGGGGGTGCTCCGCGGAAGGATGCAGGTAGGGCACGCCCAGCTCGTAGGGATCGTGAGGGGCAAGCACCGGCGCCAGCAGGGCCACCAGCAGCACCACGCTCAGAATGACCAATCCCGCCAGCACCCGGCCGTTTAATTTCTTACGCATGGCGGTCCTCCTCCCTCAGCCGGGGATCAATGAGCATATTCAGCACGTCCGCCAGCAGATTAAAGGCCACCACACAGATACCGATAAACAAAAAGCAGGTCTGCAGGATTGGAAAATCCTTGGTGTTGACCGCGTCGTAAATGAGGGTGCCCATCCCCTTCCAGGAGAACACCACCTCCACCAGCATGGAGCCGCCCAGAATATGGCCGAACTGCATGCATACGGAGGTCAGGTAAGGGCAAAGGGCGTTTTTCAGTACGTGGCGGCGGAGCACCTGTCCCTGAGAGAACCCCTTTCCCCGGGCCACCGTGATGTACTCCTCATCCCGAATGGTCTGCACTGTACTCTTCATCAGCATGTAATAGGAGGCCGTGCGCAGGATCACCAGGATCATCAGGGGCAGGGCCATGTGCCACAGGATATCCACTGCCTTTTCCAGCCCCGACAGGCCGCCGGAGGTAATGCCGCTGATGGGAAACAGCCCCATCTGGAACGCAAATACCATCAGAAACAGAATCGCCATGCAGTTGGTTGGAATGGTATTCAGAAAGAGCATAATGGGTGAGGCGATGGTGTCCAGCAGGCCGCCCTTTTTCCACCCCGCCCGCAGGCCCAGCCCTCCGCCCAGTACGGATGAGAGCACAATGGCGGGTATGGTGAGCAGCAGCGTCCAGCGCATGCGGAACAAAACCGTCTCCAGCACCGGCAGCTTGGTACGGTAGGAATTCCCGAAGTCCAGGTGCAGCGTCTTGTTGAGATAGGTTATGTACTGGACCGGCAGGGGCTTGTCCAGTCCGTCCTCCCGCCGGACCTCCTCAATCACCTCCGGCGCCTCCGCCTCCAGACGGAGATACTCGTCCTCACCGATAATGTGTACCACCGGGTCGCCAGGCATAAACCGGATGAGGATGAAATTGATGGTTATGATACAGAAGATGATAAAAACAGCCTCCACCAGGCGTTTTCCCAGACTCGCAAAGCACAAATAGCGTACCCCCTTCCTTTTTATATACAGAGCAGGGGCGCACGTCTCCGCCGCCCCTGCTCCCGGCCCTTGCTCAGCCGATCGGATGCAGATTATACCAGGTCTCGCAGTTGATGACGCCCCAGCCGGGGAAGTTCGTCCATCCCTCGTATTTGTCGGTGCGGTAGGGGTAGTAGGCAGTATCCCAGCACAGGGCAATGCCGATGACCTCCTCCGAGGCAATCCTCTGTAGCTCTTTTACCTTGGCCACATAGTCCTCATCCCCCTGGGCGTTGAGCATATCGTTGTAGGCCTGGTCGAAGTCCTCCAGATCGCAGGTGCCCCACATGCTCAAATCGTCATTGAACATATACAGAAATGGCGTCTTATAGAAGGATACGCCCTGGGTAGCATAACAGATGTAGATCTCATAGGCCCCGTCATCCCGGAGCTGCTGCTCGTGGTCGGAATTGCGGATACTCTCCTCATCCAGGGTGCACTTGACGCCAACCTCCCCCAGATTGGTAACGATAATCTCGGCGATGCGCTGGTATAGCGCCGCCTTGGTGGCATTGTACTGGGGTGTGACCAATACATCCATAGGGGTTCCGTCGGGCTGCTCCCGCCAGCCGTCGCCGTCGGTGTCTATATACCCCGCCGCCTCCAGAATCGCCTTGGCCTGCTCCTGATCCTTCACCAGCTTGGGAAGGCTGTCATCGTAGCCAATACCTGCGGGGGAGATGATACCCTCGCCGGGTACCTGCCCGTCCTCACCGCCGATGGTGGTGGCCAGCAGCTCATAGTTCAGGGCATAGCGCACCGCTCTGCGGAACTCCAAATCATCGGTGGGCTGTTTCTGAAAGCCGAAGAGGATCTCGAACAGGCCCATGTTCATCCCCTTTCCGGGGTCTACCCCATCCACACCCGAGATGGAGGGCAGCATGGTGGGCGAAATCGGGTTGGAGTAGTCGTACATGGCGTCCACTTCCCCGGTGCGCAGGGCCATCACCAGGGCATCCTGGGAGTCGTAGCTGCGCACCGTCACGCTGCGTACCGTCAGGGCGCGGCCCATGTAGGTCTCCCCAACCGCCTCATAGTGCATGGTCTGCGCCTCCTCATCCACCTGGACAAGCTGATAGGGGCCGCAGCCGATGACAGCATCCTCGCCGGTGTAGCCGGAGGGATCCTCGATTCCTTCCCAGATGTGCTTGGGATACATACGCACAAAGACGGCGGAGTTCCCCAGGGTGAAATAGGCCGCCCCATCGGCCACCTGGAAGTCCACGGTGGTATCGTCTACCTTCTCCACGCCGGTGATCTTGGAGAGATAGCCAGACTTGAGTTTGTTGTTCATCAAATCGACCGTAAAGATGACATCGTCAATCGTAAATGGCTCTCCATCATGCCACGTAATTCCCTGATCCGTGGCAAAGGTAGCCCGGATGGTGCTGCCCTTGTCCAGAATCTCCCAGGAGGTCATCAGGTTGGGCTGCATCTCGTTATTCTCATCCCGCACCAGCCAGGTTCCGGCGCAGAAGGCATTGTAGTTCATGCGGCCGAAGGAGCCGCTCTCCGAGGCCAGCGTCCGTGGAGTGACCTCCTTGCAGATACCGATCTTCAGCTCCTCCACCACGCCGGCGGAGTCCGTCCCCTCCGTCTGCGCCGGAGCGCTCTGGGGTACTCCGCTCTCCTCCGGCGTCTGCGCGGAGCAGCCAAATAGCCCCAGCGTCAAGGCCCCGGCCAGGAGCAGGGAAAGCACTTGTTTTTTCATGCGGAAAATACTCCTTTCATATTCAGATGCCGCTTAACGAACGGGGCGCAGGCTATACCAGGTCTCGCAGTTGATCACGCCCCAGCCGGGATAGTTCGTCCACCCCTCGTATCTGTCCGTGCGGTAGGGAAAGTACGCCTTGTCCCAGCAGAGGGCTTCCCCGATGTACTGCTCCGCATTGATCTGCTGAAGGAGCTTGGTTCCCTCAATGTAGGCCTTCTCATCAGACGCCTGCCGCCTGGTCTCATATGCCTCTACAAACTCCGGCAGATCACAGGTGCCCCAATTGCCATCCAGGGTATTGTCAATAAAGTAATAATAGCACGAGGTCTGAGACGCCATTCCGGAAGTGCAGTAGCAGATAAAGATCTGGTAGGTTCCCTCCTTGCAGAGCTGATCCTCATATTCCTCATTGGTAATGCTCTGCTCGTCCACATGGGCCTTAACCCCAATGGCATCCAGGTTTTGAACCATGACCTCTGCAATCCGCAGGTAGATCTCGCGGCGTGTGCTACTGTTCTGGGGGGAAACCAGAATATCCATGGGGCTGCCGTCCGGCATCTCCCGGTAGCCGTCGCCGTCCACATCCAGGTAGCCGCCCTCATCCAGAGCGGCCTTCGCTGCCTCCAGATTCTGTTCCAGCTTGGGCAGCGTCTCATCATAGCCGAGATTCGGCGGCGCAATGACTCCCACCCCGGGCACCTGGGCATCCTCACCGCCGATGGTGGCGGCCAGCAGCTCGTAGTCCAGGGAAAGCGTGACTGCTTTTCGGAAGTTCAGGTCGTCCGTAGGCCCTTTCCGGAAACCGAACATGATCATATAGCTGCCTGTATTGTCACTCATACCGGGATCCACGTGTTCCACACCCGTGATGGAGGATGCCATAGTGGCCGGGATGGGACTGGCATAGCTGTACATGGCGTCAATTTCGCCATTGCGCAGGGCCATGACCAAAGCGTCATTGCTGTCAAAGGACCGGAGCGAAACCTTCTTTACCGTCACCTCGCGGCCCAGATAGGTGTCGCTTACGGCCTCGTAGTAGCTGGTCTGAGCATCCTCGTCCAAGCTGACAAAGCGGTAGGGGCCGCAGCCGATGACAGCATCCTCCCCACGGTAGTCCTTGGGGGCGTCAATGTTCTCCCAAATGTGCTTCGGCTGGACGTAGAAATAGCCAGCCACCAGCTTGAGCCACTGGTAGGCACCGGGTTCCTTCAAAACCACCTTGATGGTGTCCTCGTCCACCTGCTCAGCATGGTCCACATAGGAGCCGTAACTGGATTTGCGCACATTGATGTTATAATCGAAGGTAAACAGCACATCGTCCATGGTCAGGGGCTCCCCATCATGCCAGGTGATGCCCTGGTCCAGCGCCAAGTCACAGGTGATGGTAGTGGAGTCTTCACTGACCGTCCAATCTGTAACAAGGAATGGCTCTACCTCGCCGTTGGGCCCCGTCTGCCAGAAGGGCGCTGTCACAAAGGAGTTATAGCACATCTTTCCAAATGCGCCGCTCTCCACAAAGGTGGTAAAGGTGTCGTTTGCGGCGGTGGTCCCGAGGTGCAGCTCCTCCACCACGCCGGCGGAGGAGC